>Ga0206103_100956_pt1 | contig 11396 bp, 6 predicted proteins | sample 1B5Ametagenome_FD_148638 | JGI IMG/M metagenome (GOLD analysis project Ga0206103, IMG submission 148638) | Enriched microbial communities from leaf-cutter ant dump, University of Wisconsin, Madison, United States - 1B5A | ecosystem: Environmental > Terrestrial > Nest > Insects nest > Nest dump... | reverse complement strand
GGCGGGTTCACGGTGACGTCCGGAGGCCAGGCGTCGCTCAGCGAGATTGACAGCGGCGTTCGTATGACGTTTGGAGATGGCACGAGTCTGGACTTCGCGGTTGACGAAGACTCGGGATACGGAACCCTCGTGCGCACCGTTGACCGCCAAGGCAATGCATTCACGCTTACGTACGGACCCATGGCTGAAGTTGCCGAGGGGCACGTTGCGTTCCCGCCGCTTCAGTCAATTACGGACGAAGCGGGTCAAGTTGTTGTTGTGACGTCTACGGAGAGCGGCTTGATAACCGGCTTCACACATCCGGACGGCAGGCAATGGCTCCTCACGCACGACGCCGAGGGCAACCTCACGTCCGTCACGGACGGTGCGGGTCGCGTACGTAGCTTCACCTATAACGCCGAAGGTTTGTTGTCTGTAGTCACGGGTGCTGATGGCGTCAAGGAGGTGACAAACGCGTACGACGACCAGAACCGAGTCGTCACTCAAACGGACGGTGCTGGCAACGTCCGGACCATCGCTTACTCAGCCGATCGCTCGACGATCCTGACCGATGCTCTCGGCTATGAGAGCGTCATTGACCACAATGCCCTGGGCCAAAGCGTGGCGACGCACGATGCCGAGGGCGGCGTCACGCGCACTGAGTATGACGCGAACGGCAACCCGACGGCGTCAATCGATGCAAATGGACACCTTTTTGAGTCAACCTTCGACGAGTATGGCCGCGTGTTGACGACGACCAGCCCGCTTGGTGGTGTCACGTCCTATACCTACAACAGCCTCGGAGATTTGACTTCGATCTCTACTCCGGGCGCGAATGGTGAAACCGCCACCACATCGTTTGTTCTCAACTCAGACGGACGCGCCATCGAGACGCATTTGCCGGACGGCTCGGTGACCTACGCGACATATGACGCGCATGGGGACGTCACCTCAATCACGGACGCGCTCGGTCATGTCACCTCCTTCGACTATGACTCTCGAGGCAATACCACCACTGTCACCAACCCGCTTGGCAACGCCACACACCACACGTACGACCTCGCTAACCGGCTCACGTCGACTACAGACGCCCTGGGCAACGTCACCACCACTGTGTGGGACGAGGCCGACAACATCATGAGCACTACCGATGCCGAGGGCAACGTGACGGCCTACACATACGACGTCAACGGGTCGCTTTTGTCGCAGACGGACGCGTTGGGCCGCGTGAGCGCCTATGAGTACAACGTCAACATGCAACGGACCGCAGTGATTAACCCGGACGGTTCGCGCGTGAGCTTTGAGTACGACGCAGAGCACCACCTCACCAAGCAAACGAACCCAGACGGCACCTCACGCATGTGGGAGTACGACGGCCTGGGACGGGCCACGGCAATGGTCGACGAGGCGGGGCAGCGGTGGGTCACCGAATATGACGCCATCGGCAATGCGGTGGCGACCGTCGATCCCAACGGTCACCGGACCACGCGCACGTACGACTCGTTGGGTCATGTGACGTCAATAACCGACCCGCTAGGAAACACAACTTCATTGACCTACAACCCTGCGGGACTCCTCACCGCCACCACGGACCCTCTGGGGCGTGCGACGTCGTTTGAGTACGACGCTGCGGGGCGGGAGATCCGGGTCACCAACCCCGATGCCAGCGCGACCGCGACCGAGTGGAACGCGAACGGACAGCAAGTGGCGACCACGGACCCACGCGGATACACCACGATGTACGAATACGACGCTGCAGGTCGCCTCGCTGCGGTGGTTGATCCTCTCGGTGGGCGGACCGAGTCCGAGTACGATGCTGTGGGAAATCTCGTCACCCGCACCGATGCTCTGGATCACCGGACTGATTACAGTTACGACCGCGTCGGTCGCTTGATCACCACCACCAATGCCATGGGTGACACGGTGACCACCACGTGTGACGAGGTGGGTAACATCGTTGGCGTCACGGACGTCCTTGGTGGCGTCACGACGTACGCCTACGACGCGATGGATCGGCTGGTCGCGTCCACGTCGCCCGATGGCGCTACCACTGCGTACGACTACAACTCTGTGGGTGACCTCGAATCAGTCACGAACGCTCTTGGTGCCACGGTGGCTTTTGAGTATGACGCTACGCGACGGCGAACTGCGCTCGTGGATGAGGCGGGACAGCGGTGGGAGAGCGCGTATGACGCGGTCGGCAATGTTGTTGCGAGTGTCGATCCACGCGGTGCACGTACAACGACCGCTTACGACGCCGCTGACCGTCCCGTCACTGTGACGGATGCGTTAGGGCATACCGCCTCGGCCAGGTATGACGCTGCGGGGCAGGTGGTCGCGATTGAAGATGCGCTTGGGAGAGTCTCGACCTTTGCATACGACGCGATGGGCCGGATGACAGCGACCACCTATCCCGATGGGTCGGTGGTGGGAGTGGAGTACGACCAAGCGGGCAACGTGATAGCGCGCACTGACGAGCGCGGATTCGTGACCCGATTTGAGTACGACGCGTTGGGGCGCGAGGTGACGATCACTGATGCGCTAGGCCAGCGGTCTATTCGGGAGTACGACGCTGTAGGCAATGTGATCGCCGCAGTCGACGAGTCTGGGGCACGCACCACGCATGCATATGACGTGCTCTCACGCTTGGTGACGACTACCGACGCGTTGGGCGGCGTGAGCACCGTCTCGTACGACGCTGCTGGCAATGTCGTCGCGACCATCGATGTGGCCGGTCATGAGACCGTTGCCGAGTTCGATGCAATGAGCCGGCCGGTGCGAATGACGGCTGCCGATGGCGGTGTCACCGCCTTTGCGTATGACAACTTGGGTCAGTTGGTCCGGCAGACGGATCCGCTGGGCAACGTCACCACCCACGAGTGGGACTCGTGTGGCCTCGAGGTGGCCACGGTCGACCCCGTTGGAGGTCGATGGGTGACGGAGTACGATGCCGCAGGCAACCCCACTGCAACGATTGACCCCTTGGGGGCGCGGGAGGCGGTCACGTACGACCTGCTGGGGCGCCCCACATCGTCCATCAATGCGTTGGGTGCCGTCACCACGCGGACCTTTGACGCAGTAGGCAACATCGTGGGCGTCACGGACGCAGTGGGGAACGTCACCACCTATACCTACGACGTGCGCGACCGCATGCTGAGCGTCACCTCGCCTGAGGGGGCTGTGACGTCGTTTGCATACGACGCTGCTGGGAATGCGACCTCGGCCACCGATGCCATCGGTAACACGTTCTACACCGAGTACGACCCTCTGGGTCGCGCGGTGGCGCAGGTTGACCCGATGGGCGGGCGTACTGAAACTCGTTATGACGCCGTGGGTCGAGTTCTAAGCGTGACTGATCCACGTGGCAACGCCACAGCCTCTGAGTACGACGCCCTTGGCAGGCTGATTACATCGACGGATGCGGCTGGCTTCACCACGGCGCGGGAGTACGACGCGGTGGGCAACCTGCTGTCCGAGACCGACCCCAAGGGTGGTGTGACGCAGTCGACCTACGACGAGGCAGGCCGTCCCTTGACCGTCACGGACGCGACGGGCGCGACCACTTCGACCGAATACGACGCAGCGGGACGCGTCGTCGGCGTGACGAACCCTCTGGGCGTGGTCACTCGGTACGACTACGACCCTCGCGGGCTACTTGTGACCACCACCGAGAACGCGGTGGCGGGGGTGGCGCCGTCTGGGACGGCCAACGTCACCACATCAGTTACGTACGACGCACGCGGGCTCGTGACGGCCATCACCGATCCACGCGGCATGGTGACCACGTACACGCGAGACGCTGCAGGCCAGCTGGTGGGCCAGACGAATCCTCTTGGCCATACGATCGTCACCGCATACGACGCATTGGGCCGGCCAACCGCAGTCACGGCGGCCGATGGTTCGGTCACGTCCACGTCCTACACGCCCGATGGCTGGACTTCTGAGATTGCCTACCCAGGCGAGACGGTGACGTCTACCTATGACGCGCTCGGACGCCGTACGTCGATGACGGACAGACTCGGCACCTCCACATGGGCGTACGACTGGGCCGGCCGCGTCACCTCGGAGACTGACGCTCGAGGCCACACTCACACGCATGGGTATGACGCCGTGGGTAATGAGGTGAGCACCGGGTACTCGGACGGGCGGACCGTGACGCGCGAGTTTGACGGGCGCGGGTTGGTTTCGTCGCAAACCGATCTCACGGGAACAAGTCGGTATACGTACGACGCCACCGGCCTGGTGGTGGGTATCCAGAGGCCGTCAGGGGTCATCACTGGCTTCGAACGTGACGCTGCAGGTCGGGTGACGTCAATCAGGCATGCAGGGAAGGACGATCACCCTACGTGGCCTTCGCCCCACGTGAAGGAGCCACCGTCGAGTTGGTGGAGCCAGTGGTGGCACCGCCCCGCAAGTTCATCGGAGTTGAGCATCGCGTACACGTACGATGCCCGTGGCCTGGTGGTGGAGCGTGACTTCCGCTCAGCTGGTGGCAATTACGTCACCACCTACACCCATGATGCTCTGGGCCGTCTGACGGGTTCCGCTTCTCCCGTCGATGTCGTCTCTTATGAGTGGGACGCCGCATCGAATCTCGTATCTGAGTCACACACGAATAATCCGACTACTCCTAAGCCGCGCGATGGCTACGAGATCGTCCGTGACGTGAATGATGCGAACCAGTTGGTGTCACTGGTGAGGACGGAAACAGGGCCTGGGCGTGGGGCCGTTGAGGTGACGGATTACGCGTATGACCTGCGCGGCAACCGGATCAAGGAAGTGACCTGGGACGGACTTCATCCAAAGGGCCGGGTGCTTGACCAAACGGTGTATGGGTATGACGGCCGTGACGACGTGGTGCTCGTGTCTGGGGCGCTGTCGCCTGGGCAGGGCAAGGGCCAAGCGGCGAGCACGAGCTTTATGCGTGATGGTTTGGGACGTGCGCTCACAGTCGTTGAGGGCGGTGAGATTTCGGCTCGGTTGTTTGCTGGGCTAGAGGTGGTTGCTGAGGGGGCCACGCAGGTGGTGCGGGACCCATTTGGTGCGGTCCAGTCCGAGGTGACAACCACATGGCGTGGCGGGGGCCGCGGCGCCAATGCCGAGACCAGTGAGCACGACGTACTTACCGACGTGCTGGGGTCGCCGGTGTCCATTGCCGTGGACGGGGTGATCTCGGCTGACGTGCAGGCGTTCAGTGATTTTGGTGACGTACTCAATGCTCCGCAGTGGTCCACCGTGGTGTCTTTCACCGGTCAGGTGTCGACGGCGGGGTTGGTGGAGTTTGCGTCGCGCACGTTTGATCCGGTGAGCCGGGTGTGGTTGGAGAGGGATGCGTTTGCTGGTTCGGTGACGCGGGCGTCGTCTTTGAATCGGTATGCGTATGTGGAGGGGGCTCCGGAGTCGTTTGTTGACAGGTGGGGGTTTTTCCGGGCGGCTGCGGCGTTGCAGGCGCAGCGGTTGGCTTCGTTGCAGGTGTCGTTTGATGAGGCGCTTTCGAAGTTGAATGCCCTGTTGGGTGATGCGGCGTTTATGGGGCAGGGGCTGAGTGCGTCGCAGATGATGGCGCAGTACAACCGGTTGTATGCGTCGAGTGATCCGGTGGTGCGGGCGGCACTGTCGAAGGTGGCGCAGGATGCGTTTTATGGGGTGAGTGCTGCCCGGTATCAGGGTGAGCGGGAGTTGATCCGGGAAGCGAAACGGGTTGCCGCGTTCCGGGCGTCGGTGGCGGCTGAGAACGCACGTGATACCGCTATTCGGCAGGCGAATGCGCAGATTGCGGCGACGCAGGCTGCTGCGCGTGAGGCTGATCGGAGTGTGTGGGATCGGGCTGTGGGGGTGTTGTCCTCGGTGGTGACCGCCCAGGTGGGGGATTCGAAGTGCAGTTCACTGGCTGGGGCGGCGTACTTCGCCTATTCGGGTGGGGTGAACTGTCAGTGGGAGCAGTATCAGTACAACCAGTTTGATCCGCTTGAGCAGCTCGATGTGGCCTGGCATGGGGTGGTGAACTTCGGTAGCGGCGTGGTCAATGGTGCGTCGTCACTGGCTAACGGGATTACGGCGGCGGTGAACTGGGGCAACAACGCATGTGCTGGGGTGTCGGTGTGTGTGGACATTCCTGAGGTGCCAGCGATCCCACAGATCGGGGTGTGGGGTGATGCGGACCTGTATGGCGGGTCGCAATTGTCTGGTCAGGTCACGTTTGGGGCGGTGTCTGCTGTTGCAACAGCTGGTGCGGGTAGTGCTGCACGGGGCGTGTCGTTTGCGTCGGTGAAAGCGTCGACTGCGTTGGTGGAAGCTTCCGGGTGGAATCTTGTGAAGTCGACGATCTCGTGGGGCAAGACCGCTGTGCCTGCGCTGGTGGGCACGGTCAAGACTGGTGCGGCCGGGGCTTTTGAGCGTGTTGGTGGCGTCATCGAGGCTGTCAAGACCGGTGGTTCTAGTGCTAAGGCGTGGCTCGGCGGTGTGATCGACGACGCGAGCAACACATTGCGGAAGTTCTACCTCGCCGACGATACTGGGGCAGTCAGCTTCGGAGGCAAAGCCGACGAAGCCGCAAACAGCGCAGAGGGCCTTCCGCGAAATGCGTTGGGGCAGTTCACGGCTGGGGCTGGCGGGGAGTCCGCAGCCACCGCAGCGGGCCGGTCCGCGCATGCGAGTTACCCCAACACCCTCGGCTGGTCCAGTGCCGACGATGTTGCCTTCAACCAGGCTATGAGGGGAACCAATCTACGTCCCGACGCAGTAAACTACACGCAGCGGATCGTGCGAGAGTTGAAGCCGGACAGCCCGAGATCGATCGCGGATGGATGGCGTCAGGTGAACAGATACAAGGCCTACCTGGAGGAACTGACAGGCGAATCGTGGACGGCCTACGTGGATGTGTATACACCGTGATAACCGCGAGCGACGTGTTGCGATCAATAGGTGCGCTACTGGCTGAGCGAGGTCTTGTCGGCCGCGGTCAGCGCTTCCGGGCGGAGTGGCCCGAGCTGGCATGGATGGTCGAACTCGAGGTGGTCCCCAAGACTGGACGAGTCGGGATCTACCTCGGGATATGCCCGGTCGGGCTGGCGACGGGTGGATGGCCCTCACGCGCAAATGACTGCCCGATTGTGCTACACCCGCCGAGTGGAACACTCCTTGGCGTCGACTACTGGAGATCGTGGAAGGCGCTGGACGCTGAGAGTGAGATGGATGACCAGGACCGCCGAGCAGCACTGGCCGACTTGTGCGACGCGATGACGGATCGAGCAATGCGCGTTACCACGCTTGCCGACTTGCGTCGACTGGAGATGGAAGGTCATCTCAGCGGCTTCGTCCACAAGGATGCCCGGGCCCTCCTCCGTGGTGGCGAAACGACGAACGCCGACGGTTGATCACAATGTACTCCGGCATATCGATGCTCGGTGCCAGACGAACGGACTAGTTTCTCACCATCCTGGCCACCCTCGAGGCCGTCGAAGCGGGCTTTGTCAATCGCCGGACCCGCGTCGGCTGCGATGCCGCAATACGGCTACGGCGCCGATCTCACGGCGGGGCAACTGACTGCTGGCGGGCGAGCCACGGCGTCGTAGTTCGACGAGTTCGTAGTGGCCGAGGGTGGGTCCGCCTTCAGACGGCGACAGGAACCGTTTTGTACGACTAACGATCAAGCAGGGCGGTTCCCGCGGCTCCGGGAGCGGCACCCCTCATATTGAGTTTAGGAATACTGAGGGGACCAGGCTCGATCAGTTCGGGGATCCGGTGTCGAGGACCATCTCGGGTAATCACACGCCGATCGTTTGGGAGTGGTGACCGCAATGTCTGACTACTCGCGTCTACCTGGCCTTGAGGTCCTGTACCTTGAGGAGGGCTGGGTACTAGGTGTCACGGCGCGCCCGGGAGTTCTGGAGTCAGTAGTCGACCTACTCTTCCGCGAGTCTCATGCTCGGTACGAGTCGCCGATGGCCAGCGAGCAGTATTGCTATCACCGCGGTGTCCTTCGATGCGAAGGGGTGTCTTTCGCGCCGGGGTCGACGGCAGGGCCGAGAGCGGTGTCGCGGGGGCGGTCGGCCTCCGTTCAGGTCGTCGTAGTTGCGGCAAACACTGAAGTGGTGGCTGCGGACGATCCGGCCAGTCAAGCACTGACAGTCGACGGTACGACGACGCCGTGTATGGGTTCAAGGCCAATTTGCCGGTGGTAGTCCCGTGAAACTTGGGACCAGGAGGCGAGTTGTTTGCAAATTCGGTTGGGCTTCAAACCCTGCGCCGGTGACCCTCGCACTGTTCGGGTGCGGTTAGGGCGCCAGAGAGCTACACGTTAAGAACGGCTGTGACGAGGCCACCTGGCGTACATACTCGGGCATCTTTTCCCTAGGAGCGGTTTGACCTCACCGATCTGGAGCCCATCACCATTTCGTTCAAAGCTGGGAAGTCGGTCCGAGTGATTTTCGATTTTTCGGGTAAGGGCGTTCCTGTAGCTCGCATCGACGGGGGAGTGGGTCTCTTTGGTTCCCTTGTAGGGTGCGGGCACTCTCAAGAGGGCCGCGACCTGATCGATGGGGTCGCGTGTGATGGGTTCTCGGGGGCGGCGCGGTGAGGTGAAGCACGCTCGATAGGGCTCGAGCGTGAAGAAGTCGCTTCTTTCAAGGTCACGCAACCCCAGCATCGGCCGCTGGAGCTTTCGTGTGGCGAGGCAGTTGGTACGGCCAATTCACAGGTGGAGGCTTTTGCTGGCTTCTCGCAATGGGGTGCAGGTCCCGCTGTCGACTACTACTTTGCTCAAAACCAATTAAACTCGTTGCGCAAACAGGACACGTGGGCACAGCAAGGCTTTGACGAGCGGTCGGGCACGACTGAGGCGGAGAATAAGGCGTTGAAGTTCGCTCTGCTTCCTAACGCTTCGGTCTATAACGAGGGTACGTTTTGTGGCAAGTACATGGTGTGTATCGTCAATGCGGGGTTCGCCGCCAATGGTCAAGACATATTCACCACGGGAAGGGTTGTTGTGACGGGTAATCGGACGCTATCCGCTGAGGAGCAAGCTCACGAGTATGGTCACGTGGGTGAACAACTCACACGCGGCTATGAAGGCTTCATTGCGGACTATGCCGCTGCCGGCGTTATGAAGTACATGTCAGGACTGCGGAGAGATTCGCTGCACGAAGTGACGGTGATCGAGGACTACAACAACAAGCGTCAGTAGACGTACGTCGAAAGCGGCGATATGTCGCTATACGAGGACACCGTGTATGGGCGTGGGACGAATCCGACGGCGGTGATCCCGTGAAATCCGTAGCCGGGAGACGCAACGCCCGCGAGGTAGGTTGGGTTACAGGTGCAGCGCTGGCGACACTCGTGTTGATTGGGTGCGATCCGAGTGGAAGAGAACTTCAAGTCGTCAACCGCTGTGACGAGACGGCGTGGCTTGCGTACTCGTGCGTCCCTCCCGAGGAGCGGTTTGATGTCACCGATCTGGAGCCCATCGCTATTTCGGTCGAGCCTGGGAAGTCGGCTTGGGTGAACCCTGATCTCTCCGGCGGCGGTCTTCTTGTGGCTCGGGCCGAGGGGGGTGAGTGGGTTGCTTTGGTTCCGTTGGAGGGTGAGGGCAGTCCGACGGGGGATGAGTACACGATCGAGGGGGAGGCGTGTGGTCGTCTACTTTCGGCTACACCGTGAGGTGAAGCAATCCCGATACGACCCGGCCCGGACGGAACTGCAACGTTCTTGATCGCGCAACCCAAGCGTCGGACCCTTTCGAGGGTTTGGCATGGTGGTTGATCGTGGTGTTCTTCATGCGCCCGGTGTTGACGGCGGGTTTGGTGTGGGTGAGGGTGTCACCTACGGGTCGGTGAAAGCATCGACTGCGTTGGTGGAAGCCTCCGGGTGGAATCTTGCGAAGTCAACGATCTCGTGGGGCAAGACCGCTGTGCCTGCGCTGGTGGGCACGGTCAGGACTGGTGCGACCCGGGCGCTTGAGCGTGTTGGTGGCGTCGTCGAGGCTGTCAAGACCGGTGGTTCTAGTGCTAAGGCGTGGCTCGGTGGTGTGATCGACGACGCGAGCAACACATTGCGGAAGTTCTACCTCGCCGACGATACTGGGGCAATCACCATCGACGGGAATGCCTCAGGTGTCTCAAACTCGAACGACGTGGTTGATTTGTATCGGGCGGTCTGCGTCCGCGAGTATGAGAGCGTGATGTCAACCGGACGATTCGTGCCAGCCGAGAATAGTCTCGAGGGTCGCCGGTTTGCATTGTCTCCTGAGGAGGCACTCGCATATGCAGACACGGATATTTCAAAGGTAGCAATACTACGGATAACGGTCGATCGTTCGGCTATCGATGGCGTGGCCGATTTCTCAACTCTAATTGGTCCATTCATTTTCAAGAACGGAGTTTATACAGTTCAACCTGACGAACAGAGTGAGCTATTTTACGTGGGGCTTCGGAGCATCAGCCATGAATTCTAGCGAGAAGTCTGGTATCGCTCGGACAGCGAGGGTCCGCTTCCTTACCGCTGACGAAGGCGGGCGTCTGACCCCGCCTGTGTCAGGGATCCGCTCTCAGCTTGAGTTAGGCGACCTCCAAACATCCTGCATTGTGGAGACCCAAGGTACGTCCGAAGTGCTCCCACTCGGGGAGGAGATTCTCGTGAGTATCCGGCTGCTATTCGCGGATCAGTCGGCCGCCGCATTCAATAATCTAGTATCCATAGAGTTGTTCGAGGGGAACAAGTTGGTGGCTACCGGTGTCTTTGTTCCGATGAATGGGGAGTAAGAACGGTCGTCGCGACAGCGGGCTGGGTCGCCGCGCTGCTTCCCGGGTAGAGCCGTCGCGGGATTCCCGTCCGCCGAATTCTGGCTCAGTTGTTGGTTCTTGTTGAACGTCTACGGTTGGGCTGAACCCGTGAGGTTTGCGAAATCGGTGCGGATGAGCACGTACGACGCACTCGTGCGTACGAACGGTGACTCAAAGTGCAACGTGTGGACGGCAGTGTGGGAGTGCTCGCCGCCGCACCAGATGTCATCCGGTACTAGGAAGTCCGCCGCCGTCGTAGCGCTAGGTTTCGCTTCGATCCTCGATCAAAGTCGGGGCGCTTAACTCTGCTACCGGGGTGGTCAATGGTGTGAGTGCGGTGGTGAATGGGGGCAACAACGCATGTGCTGGGGTGTCGGTGTGTGTGGACATTCCTGAGGTGCCAGCAATCCCACAGATCGGGGTGTGGGGTGATGCGGACCTGTATGGCGGGTCGCAATTGTCTGGTCAGGTCACGTTTGGGGCGGTGTCTGCTGTTGCAACAGCTGGTGCGGGTAGTGCTGCACGGGGCGTGTCGTTTGCGTCGGTGAAAGCATCGACTGCGTTGGTGGAAGCCTCCGGGTGGAATCTTGCGAAGTCAACGATCTCGTGGGGCAAGACCGCTGTGCCTGCGCTGGTGGG
>Ga0206103_100951_pt1 | contig 11443 bp, 13 predicted proteins | sample 1B5Ametagenome_FD_148638 | JGI IMG/M metagenome (GOLD analysis project Ga0206103, IMG submission 148638) | Enriched microbial communities from leaf-cutter ant dump, University of Wisconsin, Madison, United States - 1B5A | ecosystem: Environmental > Terrestrial > Nest > Insects nest > Nest dump... | reverse complement strand
CGGGCATCGTCGCCGTGGAGGACCCCGTGGACATGACCACGCCGCAGGGACGCGCGTTCGCCACGCTGCTCGCGGTGTTCGGCGAGATGGAGGGCGAGGCGATTCGGGCCCGCGTCAAGGCTGCCCGGGACCACCTGCTCCGGGCCAGGCGCGTCGTCGGCGGGACGGTGCCCTACGGCTGGCGCAAGGTCGCCAACCCGGACGGGCCCGGCTACGTACTGGCCCAGGACCCCGAGCGCGTCGGCTGGGTGCGCGGCATGGTCGAGCGGGCGCAGGCCGGGGCGTCGGTGTACTCCATCGTGCAGTGGCTCGACGAGGCGGGAGCGCCGTTGCCCGAGGCCTCCCAGAGCCGCCGCAAGGCGGGCGGCTGGTCGTACTCGACGGTGGAGCGGCTGCTGCGTAACCCGCTGGTGGCTGGCATGACGGCCTACAACCCGGGCAACCGCACCAAGGAGCGCGGGGCGGACGTGCTGCGCGACGCCGACGGCCTGCCCGTGGTGGACGAGTCGGTGGCGCTGCTGTCGCCGGGGGAGTGGCGCGCGCTGGTGAAGGCGCTGGACGAGCGCGACACCGCGCAGTCCAAGCCGGTCGCCCTGCGCGCCAAGACCTCCGCGCTGCTGTCCGGCCTGCTGTGGTGCGAGGCGGACGGCACCCGGTTGCACCGGGGCACGATCAACGGGCGGCACGGGTACTACTGCCCGGAGTGCCACCAGTCCATCTCCAACTTCGAGGACGCGCTGGTGGCGGAGTTCCTGCGGCAGAAGGGTGAGCACGTCCGCTGGTCCGTCGTGGAGGAGGTGTACGAGGGCGGCGCGGCAGTGCTGCCCGAGATCGAGCACCGGCTGGCCGAACTCAGCGACGCGCTGCGGGCCACTGACGACGACGCCGAGGCCGACCGGCTCATGGAGCAGATCGGCAACCTGCGGGCCATCCGCCGCGAGGCTCGCGGCAAGGCTCCGAAGGTGGAGTACCGCCCGGTGCGCGGGACGCAGCGGTTCGGGGACGACTGGGCCGACGCCGAGACGGTGGAGGACCGGCGGGCCATCCTTGAGGACGGGCTGGAGCGGGTGTGGGTGTCGCGCGGGCGTCCCGGCCGGACGACGGACGCCCAGCGGCTCGCCCGGCTGCGGTTCGACTGGAAGCAGCCCGAGCACCTGGGCCCGCTGGCGCGCCCGAGCGACGCCGAACTCGCCGCCTGGGCCGAGTAATCACCCGAGGACGTGCGAGACGCCCGTCTCCCGGCCTGCGAGCCGTTCGCCCTACACGCGCCAGGGTGGGCGGCTCGCGGCGCGTCTCGGGCCGGTTCGGCACGTCGATCTGAGCGCCGCTGTGGAGATGGGCAACTCCGGTCAGGACCCTCACCCTCAGGGGTAAGGTTCGACGCATGCGGTCCTGCGGGACCGGACGCCGGGAGATGGACCCGACCGGCGCAGCACACCGTCGGCACGAACCGAGGAACTTGCGTAGACCGCCCCGTCGGGCCATCGGCGGCAGTCGCGGGGACGCCCCTCGAAGCACTCGCATCCGCTTGCTTCGAGAGAGGGCAGTCCCATGCAGAACGATCCCGTCGCGGTTGACCCCATCACCGCGCGCAACCAGCTTGCCGCGCTGCACCGCGGCCCCGCCGCGCCCGACCCAGCGGTAGACGCCGCCGCTCGCGCCAAGCTCGCCACGTCGAAGATCGACAAGGCGATCCGCGACGCCACCGCCGCCTGCCCGGTGCCGTTGCACCCGGCGCAGGTGGAGTACCTCGTCGGACTGATCCAGGACGCGGGCAAGCCGCGCTCCGGCGCGGAGGGCTGAGCCGTGCCGATCCGGAACCTCCCCACTGCGCTGCAGGCCACCGCTGGTGTCGGACGGCTCTACAGCCACGGCGCGACGCCGGACCCGTCCGTGGCGGACGCCGCGCGGGCGACGCTCGCCACGTCGCTGCTCGACAGGGACATCCGCGAGCGCATCGCCCGCACCGGTACGACGCTCAACGACGCGCAGGTGGGCCACCTGGTCGGCCTGCTGCTCGCGGAGAGCGGCGTCCCGGGCAGCGACGTCGAGAAGGTCGAGTACATCGCCCGGGTCGTGGTCGCGCGCGCCAACGGCGTCGTGATCCTGTGAGCGCCGACGACGCCGGGACGCCCCGGCGCAAGCGCCGCCCCGCCATCACCCTCACGGTGTCCGAACTGGCGTGGACGGTGCTCATGGTCGTCATCGCGGCGCAGTCGGTGTGCATCACCGTGCTGCTGCTGCGTGGGGTTCAGCGGTGAAGAGCCAGGGCGAGTCGGCGGGGCGCAGCCAGCGCGCTCGCCGCGCCCGCAACCAGGCAGCGCGCAAGCGCGAGCACACCGACAAGTACGCCGACCGGGCGGCCCAGCACAAGAAGGAGGCCGACTGTGAGCGACGGTGAGTACGCGAGCGCCCTTGCCGCAGAGGTCGCCATGGCGTCCGCCGAGGTGCGGGCGAAGGTGTCCGAGGCGCTGTCCGAGTCCATGCCTGAGTGGAGGCTCGCGCAGGCGTTCGTCAACCGCCCGGAGGACGTCCTGAGTGGGGAGCAGGAGGCGGCACTGGCCAAGTTGTACGCCAACCGCATCCCAGGCAACCCGTCGTCGTTCGCGGCGCGGGTGGCGTACCGGCTGGACCAGCGGCTGGCCGACAAGGCCGTGGACGACGCGTACGAGCGCATCGCCAACGGCGACGCGGACGCCCGCCAACGCATGGTGGACGGCGGGGCCTTCATCCACGACCTCCCGCCGGACATCCCCACCGTGTGGGGCGAGGGCAACGCGGTCGTGTGGGCCGAGGGCGAGTCCCTGATGATCAGCGGCCCGCCGGGCGTGGGCAAGACCACGCTCGCCGGGCAGGTGGTGCGCGGCCGGCTCATCGGTGGAGACGTGCTCGGCATGCCCGTCGTCCCGACGGGGAGCCACGTCCTGTACCTGGCCATGGACCGCCCACAGCAGATCGCTCGGGCGTTGCATCGGGTGCTGGCCGACGTGGACCGGGCGACGCTGAGCGAGCGGCTGGTGGTGTGGCAGGGCCCGCCGCTGCGCGACCTCGCCGCCGACCCGGAGGCACTGCTACAGATGGCCCGCGACGCCGGTGCCGACACCGTCGTGGTGGACTCCCTGAAGGACGCCGCGCTGGGCCTCAAGGACGACGAGGTGGGCGCGGGCTACAACCGCGCCCGGCAGTTGTGCCTGGCCAACGGCGTCGAGTTGCTGGAGTTGCACCACACCGTCAAGCGCGGCGAGGGCGGCAAGGCTCCCGACAAGTTGGCCGACGTGTACGGCTCCGCGTGGCTGACGGCGGGGGCGGGGTCGGTGGTCTCGCTCCACGGGGAGGCGGGCGACCCGGTCGTCATGTGGCGTCACCTGAAGCAGCCCGCCGAGGAGGTTGGGCCGTTCATGGTGGCGCACGACCACGCAGAGGGGGAGTCGTCGGTGTACCACCAGGCCGACGTGCTCGCGTTGGCGCTGCGGGCACCGCTCACGGCGCAGGAGGCGGCTCAGCACATGTTCGAGACGCCGAAGCCGACCGCCGCGCAGGTAGCCAAGGCCCGCCGCAGGCTCGACGGCTTCGTGCGGAAGGGGCTGCTGGTGTCCGTCCCGGGCGACTCCGCGACGAGGACGGCCACGGTGTGGCGGTCACCCGACCCGGCCGACGTCTTCGGAGACGACGAGGACGACATCCTGTAGGGCCGAGTTTTCTCCGAAACGGCACTGTACGGGGCCCGTGCCACTGTACGGGTGACTCTACGGGCGTAGGGCTGGCGTTGACCATTACGCCAGCCCTACGCCACTGTACGGCTTTCATAGAACCCCAGGTCGGGGACTATACGGGTGACTGTACGGACCATACGCGGCCTTCACTGTACGTTTTCCCCCCTGCCTAGAGGCGGGGGAACGTACAGACAGCGCGAGAGCCGGGCGGCGGAGAATGGAGAAAATAGGCGGGTGTTGTGTTTCGGAGAAATGCGGTGGCTAGGCGTAAGGCGAGAGAAACGACGGGCCGGGTAGGTGGTGGGCCGGGTCGCCGGTGCTGACCCGCTCGCCCGGGTTGGCTCCGCCGGGAAGCCCGCGAGAACGGCCCACCACGAGAACGGCCCACCACGAGAACGGCCCACCACGAGAACGGCCGCAGGGGAGGCGAGAGACCGCCGCCGCGTGGGTCGGACCCTCAGACGTACGCGCGTGCGAGAGGCCCTGTCTCGGCACGATCCAGGCCATGTACGCCCGCCGGGCCGGGCAGCTGGGCTAGTAGTCGTACACGTGTTCGAGGTACCGTTCGGCGAAGCGGAAACGACCGTCACCGCGTTCCGCTACGGCACCCACCAGGAGGACACCGTGCGAGTCATCGGCTACCGGCGAGTCAGCACACAGGAGCAGGCCGCGAGCGGCCACGGGCTCGACGCCCAGCGCGCCACGATCCAAGAGCACGCCGACCGCAAGGGCTGGACCGTGGAGTGGATCGAGGACGAGGGCGCGACGGGCGGGAAGATCAACCCGGGCCTGCGCCGCGCGCTCGACCTGCTCCGCACCAGGCAGGCCGACGCGCTCGTCGTGTCGAAGATGGACCGGCTCGCCCGCTCGGTGCTCAACGCGGCGGACATCATGCGGGCAGCGCAGGACCAGGGCTGGTCCATCGTGGTCCTGGACCTCGGCATGGACCTCTCCACCCCGAGCGGCAAGGCGATGTACAACATGCTCGCCACGTTCGCGGAGTTGGAGCGGGACATGATCAGCACCCGCACCAAGGACGGCCTCGCCGCCGCCAGGGCGAAGGGCAAGCAGCTGGGCCGACCCTCCGCGATCCCCACGGCAGTCCGCCGCCGCATCGTCCTCGCCCGGGAGGCCGGGCAGTCCTTCGCTGCCATCGCCCGCGACCTGTCGGCGGACGGCATCCTCACGCCCACGGGTCGGCCCACCTGGACCACGTCCGTAGTGCAGCGCGCCTACCAGGCAGTGGCGTCGTGATCGCGATCTGTTGCGGGCGGGAAAGGCATAACTCGCCAGCGCCGGGCGGTTACCTTCGGCAACAGGAATAGGTACTATTCACCCCAGCAGTTGAACGTCGCCGCGTTGGGCGGGGCCAGGAGGCCCTGAGTAGCGCGGGAGAAAGGCCCCGCAGTTGTGGGGCAACAGCAGGAACCGGGACTGCTAGACGCGTACATAACCGATTCCTCATCTCCCGCCACACAAGGAGCACCACAATGGCACGCGGTTACAGCGGCTTCGCCGACGTCATGACGACGCGGGACGGCCAGGACCTCAACGACCTGTTCGCGGAGTTCAACGCCGTCGCGGACATCCAGAACCGGGACCAGGAGCAGTTCCTCTCCCTGTTCACGTACAACACCACCAACGCGGTGGAGTCGGTGCTCCAGACCCTCGGCGCGGCGTCCGCGTTCGAGAAGGCGTCGGAGTACGGCATCCCGCAGTCCAAGCGGGCCGAGTTCTCGACGCTCGACCTGGGCGCGGACTTCGCCTGGTACGACAACCGCTGGGCCTCGACCTGGCGCTACCTCGCCAGCGCGACGGCGGCGGAGGTCAGTTCCCACGCCAACGCGGTCCTCCAGGCGGACAAGGACCTGGTGTTCAACACGGTCATGCGGACGCTGTTCGGCAACACGGACCGCACCTTCACCGAGGGCACCGCGCAGATCACCGCGAAGCCGTTCGCCAACGGCGACGGGTGGGTCCCCCCGGCCTACCAGGGCCAGACGTTCGACTCGTCGCACACGCACTTCCGCGTCTCGGGCGCGGCGACCATCCAGTCCGGCGACCTGGACGAGATCGTCGACGACTTCAAGAGCCACGGCTTCTCGCAGGAGAACGGCTCGCAGATCGTCATCTTCGTCAACGCGGCGGAGGGGAACGTCATCAACACGTTCCGGGTGGCGACCGGCGCGCGGTCGGACTTCGTCCCGGCAGCCGGCTCACGGTTCTTCGCCACGGACGGCGACCTCATCGGCAACCAGGTTCCGGCGTCGTACGCGGGCTTCGTGGTCAAGGGCTCGTACGACGAGGCGCTGGTCATCGAGTCGGCGCGCATCCCCGCCGGGTACGTCGCGGCGATGGTGTCGGGCGGGTCGCTCGTGTCCACCAACCCGATCATGTTCCGCCAGCACGTCGCCTCCGGGTACCAGGGCCTCATCACGATCCCCGGCGGCAACGCCCAGTACCCGCTCATCGACTCGTACTGGACCCGGGGCTTCGGCACCGGCGTCCGGCAGCGGCTCGCGGGCCTCGTCATGCAGGTGAAGGCGTCCGGGTCGTACGACGTCCCGTCGATCTACGCCTGACAGACCCCGGTCGCGGCGGGTGGCATCGCATGGACCCCCGCCGCGACCGGACCATCCATGCGCCTCCATGCGAGCCAGGGAGAAACTGCCATGACCCCCACTCACGCCGACACGCTCGAGGCCACCGTCCGGGACGCTCGGGGCCTGGTCCCGTGGGCCGAGCCCAACGCCGACGCCCTCGCCTGGGAGCCGCTGGAGCAGGCCGTGCTGCGCGCGCTCGCCGGGCCCGTCCCGGCCCACATGGAGGGCGTGCCGCTGCTGCGCTTCGCGGACGGGCGGGAGGCCATCACGCTCGTGGAGGCTGTCATGGACCCGCCGGTGCCGCGCGCGGGCCGGGCCTGGCTCACGTGCGACATCTCGCCGTGGCTGCGGGATGACCTGGCCCACCTCACCGGGGCCCACCAGATGCGCGAGCCGAACACGCTGTGGGTGCCGTGCGGGGCGTCCGTGGTCCAGGTGACGATGCGCAACTACGCCGCCTCCCGGCTCCAGGACGAGGTCGGCACCGCGCTGGTGTGGTGCTAGCCGTGCCCGGGCGCAAGTACTGGCACTCGGAGCAGTGGTGGTCCACCGCCCCGACGCACATCCTCCGGTGCAACGGGAAGCTGGTCGAGGACGGGTCCCAGTGCCGCCGCGAGGCTGTCGCCGGCACGACCGTATGCCTGCGGCACGGGGCGACCGCCCCGCAGACGCTCGCCAAGGCCGCGACGCGCATCCAGCTCGCCGCCGACGAGGCGGTCAAGGCGCTTATGACCATGGCCGCAGACACAGACGTCGCCGCCGCCGTCCGCGCCAAGATCTGGCAGGACTTCCTCGACCGGGGCGGGCTTGTCCCGACCAACAAGGTGCTGCTGGGCGTCGTCACCGACGACCCGGTGGAGCGGCTGTTCCAGTCCATCCTCACCGACCCGCGCGGACTGGTCGACCCGGACGCGCCGCCCCCGCCCAAGACGCCCGAGCAGTTGGAGCGCGAGCGGGAGGCGATGCTTGAGGCCGGGTTCACCCCGCCGCCGCGCGCCATCGAGGCCCGGGCGACCGTGGCCGAGCCGCAGGCCGTGGAGGACGACGAGGACGTCCTGGGCGTCCCGCTCGCGGTCGCGCTCGGGGCCATCAACACGGACCCGCCGCCGCAGACCCGGGAGGGCATCAAGCGGCTGGAGGCGTGGCACCGATGACCGACCGGCCCGTGCTCCGGCGCTGCCCGCGCAAGGGCTGCCCGTGGCGCGGGCCGGACCCGAGGGCGTGCCCGTTCCACGCCTCGGAGGACGCCTGGGGACGGCAAGGCGCGCTGCTGCCGGCGAACCGTCTCCCGCTCCGGTACACCCGCCACCGCAACACCTAGACCGAGCGCGTTCCCGCACTTCAAGCGCCATGTGCGCCCTACGCTGTGAACCTGGTCACTCAGGGCAGGAGAACGCGTGGCGAACCAGAACTTCCACGAGACGAAGAAGGCCGCAGCCGTCTTGAAGCACGCGGTCATCAACTCCTACGTCACGCCATTCGCAAGCAAGACAGGCAGCACCTCGGTTGGCGGGCGCGTCGCCTTCATCGACGGCTACGCGGGACCGGGTCGGTACGACGACGGAGCGGAGGGCTCTGGCGCGATTCTGCTGCGGCACGCGCACGCCCTCGCCAAGATCCCGCGCCAGCTTGAGTGCCATTTCGTGGAGAACGACCCAGGGACCGTCGCGAAGCTGCGGGCGGTCATCGCCGCCGAGGGCCAAGGGGTGGTTCACACCGTGTACGACCGCGACATCGCGGAGGAGTTGCCCAAGGCCTTGGCTGCGGCGAGCGGAGTTCCGCTGCTCGCCTACCTCGACCCGTGCGGACTCGTGATCCCGTTCGAGCAGGTCGTCAGCATCTTCGAGCGCCCCGGCGGTCAAGCCCCGACCGAGGTACTCATCAATCTCACCGCCCACCTGCGGCGGTTCGCAGGCATGCTCACGAGCGACAAGGCCGTGGAGGCGTCGCTGCAGCGGGTTGACGAGGTGTGCGGTGGCGATTGGTGGCGCGCCGCCTGGCTGGAGCACGGCGAGGACAAGACCGCCGCCGAGGAGGCTGTCGTTGAGGGGTACGCCGCCCGGCTTCGGGCGCGGGTGCGGGGCATGGGCACCTGGACTATCGACGTGCGCCCGAAGGCTGGCCTCAAGCCGCTCTATTACCTCATCTTCGCTACTCGCCATCCGGCCGGGATGGTCAAGTTCGGCGAGAGCGTGTCGCTCGGGCTGCAGGCGTGGCGCCGCGCGCGGGCACAGGACGAGGCACGAGGCACCCTGCTTGAGCCCTCTTGGGAGGAGGACTGGAAGGCGCAGGAGGCGGACCTCAAGGAGCAGTGGATCGCGACGCTCGTCGAGCGCCTTGACGTCGAACTCTCGAAGGGCGCGCCCTTCCGCATCGTCGACAAGGCGGACGAGATCCTCCGCTCAGACTTGGTCGGGTCCGTGCGTGGCCTACACCTGCGTGCAGCGATCGATCGCCTGTTCAAGGCCGGCAAGACCACGACCGACCCGAAGGGGAAGTCGGACTACCTGTTCCTGGTGCTCACGCCCGCGTAGGCGCTGGCATCTCATCCCACAACTCTCCGTCGAGTTCCCGGCCGTTGCTCTTGGGCGTGCGCCCACCCCACTGCTTGAAGAAGAACGCCACGCTCTGCGCCTGGCATGCGTCGCGAAGTTCGCGCACCCACGCAGGGTCCATCGGTCGGTGGTTCGGGCCGCTCTCGCCGCCCGCGATGAGCCAGTGGATGCCGTCGAGTTGGATGTTGGCCAGGGAGGCCAGTAGCGGCTCCGCGGAGACGAACCGTGTCGCTGCGGGGACCCGGCGCAACTCGTCCAGGCGCCAGAGTTGGTCCTCGGTCTCGACGCTCACCCCGAGCCAGACATTGCTCGGCCACGGAAGCTGCGCAGCCATGCGCGCGGCCCGGCGCGGACGCTTCGTCAGGATCTGGTACGTGTGGCGCGGGGTCTCCTGCATCACCTGGAACACGTCCTGAATGAACGGTGTGGAGACTCGCGCGTGGAACAGGTCGGACATGCTGTTGACGAAGATGAGCCGAGGGGACGTCCACCGATAGGGGATGTCCAACGACTCAGGATGCTCCGTGATCGCGAAGCCCGGCCCGGAGGTCCTTGGGTCGCCGTCTTCCTGGTACTTCGGGTTGCCCATGGCCTTGAGCCGCTTGGCCAGCGTCAGGGCGTAGCAGTGGTCGCACCCAGGGCTGACCTTGTCGCACCCAGTCGTTGGGTTCCATGTGGCCTCGGTCCACTCAATGCTGCTGCCGTCCGCCATGCGGCCACGGTATGACAGACGGCTGGTGGAGCGGCGGATGCGGGTGGTGGCGCGCCAGCTGGCGCGAGACAGCCCGGGCGAGCAGCGTGCCCGCCCGGGCTGTCTATACATGCCAGCTCAGTGGCTGGGCACCAGAGAACGCTCCTCCGCGCTCGCCCGCAGCCAGGTCGCGGCGTCCCCCGCACGGCTCTGGCTGACCACGAACTTCGTGATGGTCTTGAAGTCCTGCGCGCGGGACCGCGTGGCGAAGGAGCCGCCCGTCCGGGGCTCGACTACTCCGAGCGCGAACCAGCTGTCCTGCGTGCTCGCGAACACCGGCAGGTCCATGTGCTCGTCGAACGTCGCCCACGACTTCGCGATCTGCTCGGGAGTCGAGCCCTCCAGCCGGAGGTCGTGCCACGCGGCGGCGAAGGACCGCAACACGACGTTGGAGCCGATGAGGTGCTGCTGGCGAAGCTCGCTCGGAGACAGGTCACCGTCGATGACCTCGGCCAGCACCGGGAAGGCCTCGACGAGTGCGTCCTCGAACGCCTCGTACTCCTTGATGAGATCACCCTCCTTGAGCGACTTCGCAACCACCCGGCCGATGCGGCCGTTGCCCACCGCGAGCGCGCGGATCACGTCCGCCACGTGCTTGGCGCCGAGAAGGTACGGCGAGGAACTGCCGACGCGATCCTGCTCGAGGTCGACGCGATCGGTGAGCAGCTCAGAGCTGTCGAGGACCACGTTGAGCGCCTTACCGACGGCAGTGCGGTCGTTGAAGCGGTCGCGGACGGAACCGGTGATCCCCTTCGCGTTGTCGTTGATGTCCACGAAGATGCGACGCGCGATCTCGGGCGTCTCCACGAGAACGATCTGAACGGACACCCGCTCGGAGCCGAGACGATCGCGGACCCCGAGGCGCTGGTCGAGCTCCTTCTGGTGATGATCAACCAGGGCGGGATCCTGCTGCTTGGCTGCCGCGAGGAGGGCGCGCCCTTCCTCGATCCGCCGTGCAAGGCGCTCCCACGCGAGGTGGAACCCGAGCGTCCGGTGCTGGCCGTCAACGATCTGGATCTCGCTCTTGGCGTCCTTCGGCACCGCGAGGATGCCGAACTGCGTCGTGGCGGTGGCGATGGCGTCGTAGGACTCGAACTCGAAGATCTCCGGCGCACGGAGCAGGAGCGCGGGAGCGACCCACTCGGGCTGCTCGAGCAGGTACTCCGCAAAGTCCTGAGCGTGCTTCGGGACGATGCGCCGCTGGGTGGACTTGTTGTCCAGCGGCTTGTCCGGGTCCGGCTTCGGGAGGAAGGTGACGAGCTCCCGGACGGAGAAGTCCACCGAGTACACCGTGCGGCCGCCCTGCTTGTACCGGCTCGCGAAGAAGCGCTCGTAGGGGTCGTACCCGGTCGGAAGGTGAGGCGTCGTGGTCACTTTGTTGGTCTCCGTTCATCGTTGATGGTCGAACAAGCGGGCTAGCTGATGAACAAGGAGACTAACAGCGGAGGTGAAAGCTTGTACAGAGATTAAGATCTAAATCCTGCAAGCTTCACCCGTTCGAGTGGTCGTCCCGAGTCGATGAGAAGTGAGTAATACCTGGTTCACTACCGGCCTACACGCAGGCGGGCAAGACGACGATGCTCAACGCGCTCGCGGGCGCCGTGCCCGTGCGTGAGCGGGTCGTCTCGTGCGAGGAGGTCTTCGAGCTGCGGCTCGCGGTCCGGGACTGGGTCGCGATGCAGTGCCGACAGCCGAACCTCGAGGGCACGGGGGAGATCCCGCTGCGCCGACTGGTCAAGGAAGCGCTGCGCATGCGGCCGAACCGGCTCCTGGTCGGTGAGGTGCGTGAGGCCGAGGCGCTCGACCTGCTGATCGCGCTGA
>Ga0206103_100947_pt1 | contig 11465 bp, 8 predicted proteins | sample 1B5Ametagenome_FD_148638 | JGI IMG/M metagenome (GOLD analysis project Ga0206103, IMG submission 148638) | Enriched microbial communities from leaf-cutter ant dump, University of Wisconsin, Madison, United States - 1B5A | ecosystem: Environmental > Terrestrial > Nest > Insects nest > Nest dump... | reverse complement strand
TACAGATATTCGGTATCGTCTTCCTCTGCATACCAGAAGATTACATTGCCTTCAGAGAAGGCATACAGATAGGCATCACTGCCCAGACAAATCTCAACTTCAGTGTTTTCGATTTCAAGTTCGGGCGTTGGATAAAGGATTGCTTCAACTGGCAATCTGACAGATGCACACCCACCGGCAGTAACTGCTTCTACCCAATATGTGGTACTTTCTGAAAGTGGAGGAGTTTCAAACTCGTTTCCAATAAAAATGGGAGTAGTTCCAAATTCGGAATCATACCAGTGGATCGAACCTGTTGTTGCATATAACTCGGGTAGTACACTTGCAGTTAATACTGTCGTTCCACCTGCACAAACACTCGCACTTTCAGCTATCTGAACATCAATCTCCGAAAACTCACAATTCTGATAAGCATAGGCTTCACCGTGAGGTTCTGTCCTAAAATTACCAAGAGCCACTACACTGCCGTCTCTTGAATTAGGCATTCTCATTGTATTCCAATCATCCTCGGCTCCCCTTATTACGCTTCCAATATGATTCCATTCACCATCAGTTTCTTTAAAGATTTTATTTTCATCACCAATATAAGGAGAAGATGCCAATACTTTTCCATCCCAGGATAAATCCACTGAGAAACCAATAAACTCAAAATATTGTCCGTCAATTGTTTGAATATGCTCCCATTCATTATCTTCATTTTCCTCAAATATCGTTATATGTCCGTAGTGTGAATCGGGAGGAGTAGGAAAAAATATTAAGGGAAACCCTGAATTGCCAATAGCTAACCGCTTGCCATTTCCTGAAAGAGAAATATCCATAGCTGTATATTCTTCTGCTAAATATTCCCGGCTTAATGTTTCAGTCCAAGTCCATTCATTATTTATAAAATCATATATCCTTACACTAGCTTGAAATATTTGAAGCGGACCATCACCAATACCTACTGCCATTCTATTGCCATCACCCGAAAGAGAAACCCCATATCCCAAATACGTAAAAGGATTGTTTCCATAGATAGTCTCACCCTTTGACACCCACTGATTGTTTATATTTTGATAGACTGCTACACTACCATACGCTGAATAGTTATCAATAACTTCATTTGGGAAACCTATTACAATCACATCACCAGCATCATTTATATCTATATATTCACCAAAATCTACAGTCGAAAGTTGTATCTTTAAAATATCATTTCCTATCTGAGTCCAATCCTCATTTTCAAATTTAAATACTCTCACTCTCCCACCATTCAAATAGGTTCCATCCTCCAAAGTTTCTCTGTAATAAGTTTCTCCAACCACTAATGTATTCCCATCTTCAGAAAAGGCTAGACCTTTACCCACACGAGAATAACTGTTAAACTGTGGGTCATAAACACCTTGAATGTTTTCACCTATTTGCTGCCACTCTCCGTCTATCATTCTAAATACCTGAACATAATTAATGGTATTAAAATAAAACTCTCCATCAACCATCACATCTGAACCTATCGCTGCCACCGCTAAGGTTGACCCGTCTCCAGAAAGAGCAGTGTTATAACCAAATAAATCCGTTGAATAGCCCTCATTCAGTCCGAGTCCTTCAAGGGTCTGACCTACTTGCTGAAATTGCGCCAATGTAATAAAAGGGATTAACGCAATCCATAATAAAATAAATTTCCTCATATTATTTAATTTTAATTGTTAATTATGATTATTTCACAATCAGTTTTACTGAATTGCTTTTTGTTTTGTTTTCATATTTCAGTATATAAATTCCTGCAGGTATATTTCCCGGAATTTGAATCTGTTCAAAAGAATTTTCTTTTTGAAGAATCAATTTTCCGGTCAGTGAATACATACTGATCGTACCTCGATTTGTTTCTGTTCCCGTGATATTCAGCACATCCCCTCTTTTGACCGGATTCGGATAATATTGAAGCTTAACCAAGTTTAAATCAGCTGCACTCAAATCCCCGCCCTGAAATTCATAAGCACCCATATCAATTACACCGCCCTGTCCGTAACCGAAAACTCTCGGATTTCCGGCCAGATCAAGAGTGTTTTCACTTAGCCCGGTAAATAGCGCATTGTTTCCGGCATTAACAGCCGGAGAATTTTCGGTCAGTGAAAAATCACCGTTTTCTGCATCCGTAAACAATGGATCGGTATTAAAAATCACATTATTGCACTCCAAATTCCCGGGACAGTCCTCATCCTGCAAAAGTGAATTATTAATTACAAAGGTCGGATTGGCCGAACCGCTAATGGGAGTGGTATTGTTCCAAACAATTGAATTATTGAATTCTACCGGGACACCGCTTTCCTGCTGATCATACCAAATCCCTAAAGAAGCACCGGTAGCCGCTTCATTTCCATAGAAAGTGGAGTTTTCAATTTTAAAGGTGATTCCGCCCTGCTGCGCGTCAAAAAACATAATACCGCCACCGTGACCGTTGGTTGTATTGCCCGCAAACAGACAGTTCTGAAAAATAACATCCTGATTCACTCCGTCTGCAACAAAGCCGATCCCCCCGCCGGCCTGCCCTGCCGTATTTTCAATAAAGGCAACATTGTTCATTTTGAGGTTTACCTGCACATAACTGTAAAGTCCTCCGCCCTGTCCGCTTGCACCGGTGGTGTTTCCAAAAAAAGTAACATTTTCCAGTTCCGGTGAGCCAAACTCTACATTGTACATTCCCCCGCCGGCAAGATCACCGTAGTTGTTTGCAAAATAAACATTCTTAAAAACAGGACCTGAGCCCTGATTAAAAACTCCGCCTCCCCAAAATCCCCAGCCGTTGGTGATTTCAATATTTTCAAAAGTGGGGGTTGACTGATAGTTAAATATCTGACCGCCCCAGTAACCAAGATTGTCATCCACAATCAGATTCCGGAACAATGTTGAAGTTGATCTGGTGTTGATGGCACCACCCCCATTATTTATTTCCAGACCGTTAACAACCGGTCCGCCAAAGAGACTTCCGTCTCCTCTTCCTTCCGTCAGTGTAAACCCGTCCAATACTGCCTGCTGCAGATTTCCTGCAGCAATAACAATATGAAAAGTATTGTCATTTGGATTGTTTTCATTTCCAATATTTCCGGAAAGAATTGTCTGGTTGCTCTGCCAGTTTCTTTCCTCAATCGAAGTCTCTGTCCCGGCAAATCCGCCGTAAATCTGAACGTTTTTAATCATTACAAAGGCATTGTTTCTGTCACCGTTTTCGGTATATTGCCCGTCAGCAGCATTGTACAAAGGTTTATAGGTTCCCTGTGCTACCCATAATTGCAAAGGATCATTTGCTGACCAGATTCCGGCATTCTGATTTTCTCTTGCCCATTTGAGGGCATCTGCCAATTCGGGAATTGCATTCTCCCAGCTGTCACCGCTGTTATTTCCCGCACTCACACCTATGTTGACATACAGTACATTGTTTTCATCCGGCGTCTGTGAAATTGAATATTGTGAAAAACACAACAGCATTAAATAAAGTAAATTTTTTCTCATTCGATCATGCGTTTTTAATTTGCATGAACGAACCTAAGAACTTTAACCAAAAAATCGAAGAATTTACCTCCCTGACAGATTCCCGACACATTCCCTATTGGTTCCTTATTAAAATTCTGTTTTACAAAATGCTGTATGATTGATAGTTGCAAACAGGGAAGGAAAAATGAATTTTATCACAATAAAACATAAATCATTTCATAATCGAATGAATTTTTTCAAAAAAACATTTTTTTTCAACTTTTTTAAGCTGTTATTGTTGAAAAACCAGGAAATTGAGTCGGGCGATGCAAACTGTACGAAATAAAATTTGAAACTTGAAAATAGTAATTAGTGAAGAGTGAATAGTAATTAGTGCAATAGGAAACACGGCACCAACACCTGAACTTGTCTCATGTCTCATGTCTCAAAGTCTAATCTCTAATTCTATTTTCTAACTTGGAACCTGAAATTTGACACGAGCGAAGCGAACTGTACGAAGTAAAACCTGAAATTTGAAAATAGTTATTAGTGTGAAGAGTGATTAGTAATTAGTACCATAGGAAAAACGGCACGGGCACCTCACAACCATCTTTCCCTCGTCTCATGTCTCATGTCTCAAAGTCTCATGTCTCAAAGTCTAACTTCTATTTTCAACTGAAACCTGAAACCCATTCATCTGCTTAAGAACAACCGTTTTGTTCTTTGAATATCAGAAGAACAGAAAAAATTCACCGACAAATCCTATCCGGAATAATTCGACCACCTTCGGGGTCGGTTTATCTGGTTTCGAAATATTTTCTATACACGTATGACCTCTTCGAGGTCAAGAAAATCTTCAGAAAATTACAGTTCATCATATTTCCGGATTAACTGGATTCAAACGATTTGAATTAATTTCTATGTTTAATCAAATGATCCTGAAGGGATCAAATGTGTATAGCGATAGATTGACCACAGATAAACCCGACCCGGAACGGGTCGAATGTGTATGCAAGAATTGTGCTCTTTGATTAACAGAATATCAGAAGAACAGAATAAAATCCACACAAATCAGATTCAGATTGATTCGACAGTCTTTGAAGTCGGTTTTATTTGTCAAAGTTTTTATACTTATATACCGAATGCAGCGGATAAAACGTTTCTATGGTAATCCATTAGGAGCATTATTCCGACTTTGTCTAATGATTTTACGGAATCACCCAAAAATCTTTGTTGTATTTAATCATAATCTGAAAATTAATAATGTCTAATACTGCACTACGGATTATGAAAAACAATTTTGAACAATTATTTATTATTATCAAAATAAAAAACCCCGAAAATCGGGGTTTTAAGAACAAATGAAATATTTGATGGAGAATCAAAGATTTACTTTTTCAATATTTTTATAGTTTTAATCTGTCTGTCTTTCAACCCTATTTTAAGTAGGTAAACACCCGGATTAAGTTTCTCAAGATTAATCTGTTCAATTTTTTGATTTTCAATCGTTACCACTTTTTGTCCTGTTTGATTAAATATTTCAACTGTGGTAATCGGCGTGTATGAATTTATGTTTAATATATTATGAACTGGATTTGGATAAAAAGTTAATTCATTTTGATTCTGCTCTTCCAGTTCCATTAACCCGCAGTCTCCTTCAATCACAAAAGCCAGATCCATATTATTAGAATCAATGTTCCAGGTACTACCTCCGTCGTTGCTGTAAAATGGCAAGTTTCCATGAAAAGCATTCGATTTTTCCCAAAAATTAGAAACTCCCTGCGAACCAGCTGTAGTTTCGAGGCCAACCCAATAGGTCTTTCCTGAACTTCCGCCATCCAATTGAACACTTTCAGGAAGACTAAAAACATTATTATAAATCAGATAACCAAAATTTGACCCTACATAAGTCTGGCTGGAAGGGTCTAAAGAATAAAAGGATTTAATCAGACTCCCTGGAATTCCTCCTACCCCTGAATCCTGATAAAAGTAAATATTGGCATCCGAAATATTTCCAAAAATATTAACAACAAATTGATTAATATCCATAGTCGTATTTGCTTCAATTTTAAAATCAGATGCAAAAATCAGTTGCTGCAAATCTCCAAGACCTCCGTCCAATTGACCCGGGTACTCAATTGAACAATAATCTGGATTATTGTTAACTAACTCAACAAATATATTATCAACGTATATTTCACCCTGATTGGCTGATGAAAAAGCGTTAAATCCAAAATAGTAAACTCCGCTTTCTGAAGGCGAAAATTCAATAGTATTGGTTAAAATATTTTGTCCGCTGATAAAACCAATGTGTTCTGCCAATAAATTGGTCATATCTTCGTGATTTTGTGATGTCCCGTACATTATTTTTAAGTTCTCAGGTTCAGATGATGATCCGTATTCATAGCTTATTTTATATGTTTCACCCGCCGTCAGATTAATTCCCTTGGTATAAAACCATGCATTGGCATCATTTGAACTATCAGAATTATATAATAGATACTTACCATTGAATTCTCCGTTTACATCGGAAAAAACTTCCCAATTATTTCCTTCGCCCGCATTTTCTAACAAAGTACACAAGGGTATATCGGGCTCAGCTGCTGATTCAAAATTCTGTAAATAAGGTACATTGACAGAATCACATGATTCACCATTAACTGCAAATATAATTGCAAGATTTTCAAAATCCGGTGAAAGGGAGCCAATTGATACAGGGTCTGAAATATCACACTCTTCGGCAGAAATATAGGCTGGTTTGGAATCTCCATTTAAATTAAAACCGGGAGTAACATTGGTAACTCCGTCTTCAGTTAAAAACATTTCCATAATCATGGCCTCACCGGCAGGAATTTCGGCATTTAAATCAAGTTCGACAAGTTTAAACATTTCATTTCCGCTTGATATATAGGTTGCCGATCCTTGAAGTGTTTTATTTACAGTAGGAAACTCGCCTATATCTGCAGAATAAATATTTATGGTTATCGGATACCCTGCACCCCCTGAAACAAACCACAAAATACCGAAATTAACAGTTGAAACCGTAAATCCATTATGGATGTTATAATCATTTGGCAAATCAAAGTACCTGTAGAAATGGGTTTCTTTAATTTTACCGCCACCATTATTTAAACCGCTTTCGTTGCAGGTAATTCCGATTCCGATTCCGATTGACATTGAGTTGTTCTGGCTGATAATTTGTTGGGCATTAACTGTTAATCCCATAAAGCTCAGCCCCGCTAATAACGTTACAATAAGTGAAAATTTCTTCATAGTTAAATTCTTTTTGTTTTTATAATTTCAAATCTAACTACTATGGGTAATTCTTTTCATGAATAAGCTACCAATGGGGTTCCCTTTATCTTCCCGAAAGGTTCCTTTGAAACAAAACACAAATAAAATCAGTTAATTTGCAATGCTTAAATTATCATTTTGCCTTATAATCATTATTTCATTTTCCCAATTCTTCAATAGAGCAATTGAGATTACTCTTTCAGGCATTAAAGAAATAAATTGAATGAAAACCAATTAAAAATAATATATAATCATCGGAAGTTTTTTAGTATTCATTTATTTTTCAACTTTTTCTTAAGCTGTCAATGCTGAAAAATCTGACACGATCGAAGCGAACTGTACGAAGTAAAACCTGAAACTTCCATTCATCTGCTTAAGGACAACCGTTTTGTTCTTTGAATATCAGAAGAACAGAAAAAAATTCACCGACAAATCCTATTCTGAATAATTCGACCGCCTTCGGGGTCGGGCTTTTGGTTGTCATTATTTCTACTATACATATATGACCTCTTCGAGGTCAAGAAAATCTTCAGAAAATTACAGTTTATCATATTTCCGGATTAACTGGATTCAAACGATTTGAATTAATTTCTATGTTTAATCAAATGATCCCGAAGGGATCAAATGTGTATAGCGATAGATTGACCACAGATAAACCCGACCCGGAACGGGTCGCATCTGTTTAAAACAGATGAATACCGCACAAATCAGATTCAGAATGATTCGACCGCCTTCGGGGTCGGTTTATCTGGTTTCGAAATATTTTCTATACACGTATGACCTCTTCGAGGTCAATGGGACATCAAATCCGCTGGTTTTTACCGAATGATTCAACCCGAAACTGATAAAATTCGTTTAGAACAAGACAATATTTTGGGGTTGTTTAATATTTAAGAACAGAATGAATATCATAAAAACCGATCCTGAAAGGATCGAATGTGTATAGAACAAGACCAATACCATACAATCCCGACCTGGAACGGGTCGAATGTGTATAAAACTTAAGAGCAAGAATTGTGCTCTTTGAATATCAGAAGAACAGAATAAAATCCACACAAATCAGATTCAGATTGATTCGACCGCCTTCGGGACCGGTTTTTTTGTTGCCATTGTTTTTCTTGCCGATTGATTGAGTTGTACAAAACCGATCGGTCTTTTGATTTTTTTGATTGAAGATTGAATTGCTGATTTCAATTTCCTTTGTTTTAATTTGAAATTAAATCAATAAAAAAAGCAAAACTCAATTTGAATTTTGCTTTTTAATCGGAAATAATCAGAAGATCTTATGCCAGTTTTACGTTTACTGCACTCAGACCTTTTTTGCCCTGAGCCTCTTCGTAAGTGACATGATCACCTTCTTTGACTTGTTCTTTCAATCCGCTGACGTGTACGAAAATGTCTTTTCCGCCGTCATCCGGAACGATAAATCCAAAACCTTTTGATTCATTGAAGAATTTTACTTTTCCTTCTTTCATAATTAAAAAATATTAAAAACTTTCGGCCTCCGATCAGCAAATTCCAAACTGAAAAAATTTTAGATTTTATTAGGTACAGGAAAAGCAAAGACAGATGCTGAATAAATTATGTTGCAAACCTAAACTAATTTACAATAAAAGTCTGTATTTATTTGAAATATTTTTTTTGTCAGGGTACGATTACGGTTCTGACCGCTGCGCCCGAATAGTCCGAAAGTTCTTTCAATACAAGGTTGATTGTGTCCGCATCAAGCGGAATCGTCTTTGAAATTATGTTGGAAGTATCCAGACTTTTGTTTTTTGCAAAATCGACCAGAAGCGGCAATTCGCTCAGCAGATGATCGTTTGAACCGATCAGTTCGGCTTCGTTTGCAAGCACTTCTCTGTAGGTATCCAATTCGATTGTTTTTTCGGCCAGACCTACAAAAACCACCCTGCCCATCGGACCGACCGAAGCAATCGCCTGTTTCTGGGTGATCGGCAGACCGATCAGTTCCAAAGCGATATCCACACCTTTGCCGTTGTTTAATTTTTTGATTTCCTCCACCGGATTTTTTTCTTTTCCGTTGATCGGAATTGCACCGTGTTTTTCTGCCAGTCTGAGTTTTTCATTATTGATATCAATCGCAAAAACATCGGTTGCGCCAAAAGCTTTTGCCAGCTGAACTGCAGACTGCCCCAGACCACCGACACCAAAGACAGCTGCTTTTTCGCCGGGTTTGATCCTTGATTTGAGCAGTGCATGAAAAGAAGTTGCAGAAGCACACATCAGTGTTGCGCCGGCTTCAAAAGAGATTTCTTCGGGCAGCCTGATTGCATTTCGTGCCGGAACAGCAATGTATTCTGCATAACCTCCGTCCAGATGATGACCGATCATTCTGGCCTCGGGACAAAACTGATCATTTCCGGTCAGACAGTAATGACATTCGCCGCAGCTGATGTTGTAATGCAGACAGACACGGTCTCCGATTTTCAGATTTTTGACTTCAGGGCCAATTTTTTCAATGACACCTGCCACTTCATGACCGAGGGTGATCGGCAAAAATGACTGTTTTGAAGTTCCGGCCAGATAGTGTGCATCCGAATGACAGATTCCGGCTGCTTTGATTCTGACCAGTACATCTTTCGGACCGATTTCGGGAATCGGAACTTCCATCATCTGAACCGGCTGATTGATGCCGGTCATCCTGACTGCTTTCATTTTTGGATAACTGTTATTCAATTAATTTTGTTTGATTTAATTTGATCTATCGTAATATTAAACAGGGATATACAGCTTCTGTGTGAACAACGTACCTCTTCCGACACCCCACATCCAACACCCATCAATATTTGTCTTTGATTTTGTAAAAGATATAATCTGTTCTGAGCGGTTCTGCCATACCCGACTGACGGAAAAGAAGTGCCAGCTGACCTCTGTGATAAGTGCCGTGATTTGACAGATGATAATAGATATCGCCAAGCGTCACAGTTGAAATTCCGCCTTTTGAATTTTTAAAAGAAATTTCTTCGGACAGATCACGGCTGTTCAAAATTGAATTGGTGATGATATGATTTTCTTCATTGATTTCGAGCAGATCTTCGGGCGGATGAATGATCCAGCGGTCGTTGTCGGGTTTTCCGGTACAGCGGTTGTTCCAGAAAATATGCGAATTGAGTATATGGCTCATGACCTCTTCGACTCTTTTTGGAAATTCGTGTGTTTTGGGGGCAATCACCTTGATCAGTTCCACATTGCACCAGGAATTGTATTCAAAAAAATCGAGCAGACGTTTCTTTTCGTTCATAATCATAATTCTTTTGGAAAGTTTCAAAAGTACATAAAATTCGACCGAAAAATCTGTTTTAATTTGAAAAGATCAGGATTCCAAAATCTTTTTCAGATCGGTTCTGTAATCCGGGTTTTCATTGACCCGATAGTGATCCTGACCTTTCAGAATAACCAGCCTGTCACCGGGTTTGAAATCTTTTGAAAGTTGTTTTGAAGCGCTGCAGTCAATGAGCTGATCGGCATCGCCGTGAAAAATAACGATCGGCATTTTGCAGTTTTTCAGATATTTATGGGTGGCAAATTTGTATTTCAGTATAAACACCGGCAGATAGGGATACAGATTTTTCATCATTTTGGTCATACTGTAATAAGGTGTCAGCAGGATCAGCATTTTCGGCCGGTTGTCAGCTGCAAGTTTTGTCGCCATACCAGAACCCAGCGAATGACCGAGTACGATGATGTTATCTTCGGCATATCTTTTTTTGATTTCGTCATACATCAGCTGATTGTCATTGAACAGTTGCTTTTCGCTGCTGATGCTGCCTTCACTTTTGCCGTAACTTCTGTAATCATAGATAAATACATCATAATTCAGACGGATGTAGTTGGTGGGCGCCATTCCCCACGAATTGAGCGAACCCACATTGCCGTGCATATAAAAAATCAGTCCTTTTGAATCTTTGGCGCTAAACAGCAGCCCGTTGATCCGTTTCCCGTCGGCTGCTCTGATAAAGAATTCCTCAAAATCCTGATTAAATTTAAATTTTTGATCGGCGGCAATTTTTTCGGGTTTGAAAATTAATTTTTCCTGAATGAGAAAAAGAATCAGACACAGCAGTATATAGAATCCGAGTGCGGCTCCAATTAGGATTAATATAAAGTTCATACTGAAAATCTGCATTCTATTAGAAAAAACTTCCTTGTTGAAAAGCGGCACAAAACTAATTAATTAAACTTTCACGGTTATAAAAGGTTTGAATTTTTAAGGAAAAATATAAATTGGAATGGATCTTAGTTTCTTTTAATCTTGTGTATTTTGAAAAGATATGAATAAGGGAATAAGGTCAATTTGCTGTGATACTGTCTGTTACTAAGGTAATAAGGTTTTTCAAATGGAGAAATTTAATTTGTGTTTAAAAACAAGGTTTTTTGATTTTTCAAAAAAGACTTTAATCAAGTGAATTATCCCTTTTGAATAAGATTGAATAAGGTTTGACACAATAAAATTTTTAACACCAAATAATTTAGCCTTACTCAGACCTTATTTTAAAAACAGTTTAATTCCTTTTAGGGTTTGGTAACCAGGAAATTACCCAAAATTAAATCAATAGGAACTGAACCCTTATTCCCTCCTATGTTTGTAAAGATATTAAATTTATATTCAAAATAAGTTGAAGAAGAATGAGAGCAGACTTATTCCCAAATAGCTTTCAATAGTATATTCATAATAAGATAAGGCCTCATTCTTTTTAACT
>Ga0206103_100946_pt1 | contig 11484 bp, 9 predicted proteins | sample 1B5Ametagenome_FD_148638 | JGI IMG/M metagenome (GOLD analysis project Ga0206103, IMG submission 148638) | Enriched microbial communities from leaf-cutter ant dump, University of Wisconsin, Madison, United States - 1B5A | ecosystem: Environmental > Terrestrial > Nest > Insects nest > Nest dump... | reverse complement strand
CGGCTCGCCGCGTTGCTCGATGACGAGGCGGAACGCCACCGCACGATCGCAAGGGCGCGCGCGGTGATGGAACCGGCGCGGGGAGCGGCCCGGGCGGCGCTGGAGGCGATCGCGCCGCTGCTCGCCGGCGATCCGGCCGCCTCCGGCGAAAAGGGATGGCGGGTGACGAACCCGAAGAAACCGGCCCGCGTGGCGACGCCGCTCGACGCCCGCCCGCTGGCGGACTGGGCCGCCTTCCGCACCCGGCTCGGCCCGCCGCGTTCCCTTTTCTGCCTCGGCAACGGCCCGACTTCGGAGAGCCCCGAGGTGGCCACCATCGAAGCCGACACGCTTTTCCGCGCGAACTGGCGCTGGCAGGAACGGGGGCTGCTGACCCGCCCGGACGCGGTTTTCGTGGGCGACGCCCATACGCTGGAGCGGATCACCCACCCGTGCGTCTTTGTGTTTCTGGACGCGGCGCTGCACGAGCAGATGCTCCACGATCCCAAGGCGCAGGGGCGGGCCGCGCCGCTGGAGACGTTTCATCTCGGAGCCACGGAAGGGCTGCTGCCCCCCGGCAACGGCGCGCGACCCACCAACGGAGTTCTCATGGTGGCGGTGGCCGCGGCGCTCCAGCCCGGGCGGCTTACGCTCGCGGGGTACGATCTTTTCAGCCATCCCGGCGGGCGTTACCCGGGCGATCTGGTGACGGTCAACACCTACGCGCAGGCGCATCAGGGCGATTACGAACTCGACGTGATCGAACACGCCCTGCGCCGCTACCGGGGGGAACTCCTCATCCTGAGCCCGATCCTCTCCCGGGTGCTCGCCGCCCGGGGGATGCGGGTCACCCCCGGACGATATTCGCCGGTGCGCTGGGAGGCGGCGCCGCCTCGCTCCGGGTACAGATAAGGGCGCGCACGGGAGGCTCTGCGGGGAACGGTACATCGTGATCGAGATACCGGTCGCAGAGGGTGAAGAACTCCCGGTCCGACGTGGCGCGGCGCGCGCCGTGGAGGAATTCCGGGTCGATCCCCTGGCCGATGAAATTGAGGTATTTCTTCAGCTTGGAAAGGTTGGTCGCTTCGTTGAGATGCGGGATGCGCGTTTCCGCGTAGAGCACCCCGATGTACGCCCGCAGATCGCGCAAGGTCGGCTCGAAAACCGGTTTTCCCTCCGCCGCATCGCGAATCTGGGAGAAGAGCCACGGATTGCGGATCGCCCCGCGCCCGATCATCAGCCCGGCGGCTCCGGTCTTGCCGATCGTCTCCCGGGCCAGCGCCACGGAAAGGACGTTCCCGTTGGCAAACACTGGCGCGTCGAGCCGTTCCACCGCCTGCCGGATGCGGTCGAGATGCACCTGCGTGCGGTACATCTCCCGCACGGTCCGCCCGTGGACCGTGAAGGCATCGACTTCGTTGGCGGCGAAGACTTCCAGCAACCGGTCAAACTCCTCCGGGCTCTCGTAGCCGATCCGGGTCTTGACGGTCAACGCCACGCCGACGACGGGCCGGAGCGCCTTGAGGATGGCGTCGATCCGTTCCGGCGTCTTGAGCAGGCCGCCCCCGGCGCTCTTGCGGCAGACGATCGGGGCGGGGCAGCCGAGGTTGAGGTCGATGCCGATGATCGGGTGACGCTGGAGCGCCTGCGCCGTCCGGATGAGCGAGGGGATATCCTGCCCGATCATCTGCGCGATCACCGGGCGGCCCGTCGGGTTTTCGTCGATGGAACGGAGAATCTCCCGCTCGGGGCGGGAATCGTTGTGCACGCGGAAATACTCCGTGTAGTAAAGGTCCGCCCCGCCGTAACGCCGCATCACCCCCCAGAAGGGAAGGTCCGTCACATCCTGCATCGGGGCGAGGATGAGGAGCGGACGGTGGGCCGGGATGAGAGAGCCGATCATCGGGGGTGTGAAGATGGCGCGAAGCAGGGGCGAGTCAAGCGTAAAGCCGGGGGATTGCCAATCCCGGCAAACGTTCGTAAGCTCACCCCTCCCTTTTCCGATGTCTTTCCGCTTCTTTGATCTCAACGACCCGCAACGCGAGGCAGCGACCACCACCGAGGGGCCGCTCCTCATCCTGGCCGGTGCCGGAACGGGCAAAACCCGCGTGATCACCGCCCGCATCGCCTACATGCTCTCGCGGGGGACGGACCCGGCGTGCATCCTCGCCGTCACCTTTACCAACAAAGCCGCCAACGAAATGCGCGAGCGCCTGACGGGAATGGTGGACCCGAAGGAAGCAAAGAAAGTGACGATGTGCACTTTTCACGCCCTCTGCGTACGCATTCTCCGGACCGACATCGCGAAGCTCGGCTACAAGAAGAACTTCACCATCTACGACGAGGGGGACCAGACCGGGCTCATCCGCAAGATCATCACCAAGACCGCCGCCCGCGATGAAAAGCTGGAGCCCAATGTCGCCAAATCGCTCATCAGCAAGGCGAAAAACAGCGGCTGGAATGCCCCAAAAGATGAGCAGACGCTCATCGGAGCCGTCTTTGCCCGTTACCAGAGGGAACTCAAAAACCTGAACGCGGTCGATTTCGACGACCTGCTTCTGCTCACCGTGCAGCTCCTCTCCGAACACGCGGACGTGCGCGAACGGTGGCAGCGGCGCTTCCGCTACATCATGATCGACGAGTTTCAGGATACGAACCGGCTTCAGCTTGAGATCGTCTCCGCGCTCGCCCGGCGGGAGGATGGCGGGGTGCCGAATGTGGCCGTGGTGGGCGACGACGATCAATCCATCTACGGCTGGCGGGGGGCGGAGGTCTCGAACATTCTGGAGTTTGAGTCGCACTTCCCGAACCCGACGGTGGTGAAGCTCGAACAGAACTACCGGAGCACGAACACGATCCTCAACACGGCCAACGTGCTGATCAAAAACAATCCGCGCCGCCGGGAAAAGCAGCTCTGGAGCGCGAAGGGCGAAGGGGCCAAGATCCGGCTCGTCCAGTCGCCCGACGACCGGGAGGAGGCGGAGTTCGTGGCCGGGGAGATCCACCGCCGGGCGGCGCAGGAGACGCTCCCCTACGAGCATTTCGCGGTGCTCTTCCGCATGAACGCCCAGTCCCGCCTGCTGGAGGAAAACTTCCGGCGGCTCAACATCCCGTACCGGCTGGTGGGGGGGAAGAGTTTCTTTGACCGGCGGGAGGTGAAGGACGTGCTGGCGTACGCGGCGTGCATCCTCAACGCGGATGACGACGTGAGCCTGCTGCGGATCATCAACACGCCGCCGCGCGGCATCAGCGAGACGACCGTGCGCCATGCGCTCGACCTGAGCGTGCGCCGGGAATGCAGCCTCTTCGCCGCGCTCCAGCTCCCGGAACTGCGCGGGCTTGTCACCACGCGGGCCGCCAACGCGATCGCGGAGTTCGTGGCCCAGCTTGACCATTGGGAGACGCAGCTCAACACGCCGCTGGTGGATCAGTGCGCGGTGCTCCGCTCCATCGTGGAGGAATCGGGCTACTACGACGATCTGCGCCGCTCCTGCAAAACGGAAGATGAAGCGCTCGCCCGGGAAACCAACGTGCGCGAGATCATCGAGGGGCTGGCCCGCTTTCAGGAAGGGTCCACGGACGGGTTGCGCGGCTACCTCGATTCCCTCGCCCTGCGGCAAGAGAAAGAGGAAGACAAGGAGCAGGGCTCCGGCGTGATGCTTATCACCCTGCACGCCGCCAAGGGGCTGGAGTTTCCCCACTGCTACCTCGTCGGGCTGGAGGAAGGGATTCTCCCTCACGACCGCTCCAAGGTGGAGGGAACGCTGGACGAGGAGCGGCGGCTGCTCTACGTCGGCATCACCCGCGCCCAGCAGACCCTCACCATGAGCTACTGCCACAGCCGCCTGCGTTACGGGAGCACCGCGCCGTGCGCGCCGAGTTCCTTTATCCGCGAACTCGACGAACGGTATCTGGAGCGGATCAACCTCAAGCAGCTCCTGAGCGCCCCGGTGGAGGCGGAGGCGGCCCGCTCCAGCTTCGCGGCGATGCGGGCGGCGCTCAATCGTTTGGGAGATTGAGGGCTTCCTCCACGAGGGAAGCGATCTCCGGGGCGAGCGGCAGGGCGAGCGCGGCGTCGCGCCCCGCCGTGGAGAGCTTGCGCCAGCTTCGGGCGATGATGTGGAGGAATTTGCTCCGGGGATAATCCCGGTGTTCCGCGATGAACTCAATGATCTCCCGCTCCAGAAAGACGAGGATCGCCGCGTCTTCAAGCGCCTGCGTGCCGGGGTTGGTCATCAGCCCCTTCTTGGCAACCCAGTCGGCCGCCATGGCGGCTTCGGTTTCGGTGATTCCCGCCTCCCGCAGGACGCGGGCGGCAAGCTCCGCCTGCACTCCGTAGAGAAACTGCCGCCACTGGTGATACCCCGCGCGCCCTTCCGGGAACCGGTCGCGGGAGACGCTCCAGCGCTCCAGATGCTGGCAGCGGGCGGCGAGCCGGAGCAGCGGCGTCGCCTCCGGCACCAGCCGCGCGACCCATGCCTCCATGGCGTCCGCGTAGGAAAGCTCCGCGGGAAGCCCGTCGCCATCCCGCTTCGGGTCGCGGGCGTGGATCGCGTCCACCGCGCGGCGGGCGTTTTCATACGCCTGCGGCGAGGATTGGGAAGGAGAGGGCGCTGTCATTTCATCCCCGAATTGAATACGATCCTCAGGCATTCCGCCGCCTGCGCAGGAACCGCCTGCCGAAGATCGCCAGCGCGGCGGCCCCTCCCGTCAGGACGATCGACGACGGCTCCGGAACGGCCTGATAGGTGACCGTCATGGGATCATCAAGAGCCATCATCACCGGCTGCAAGGTATAAGGACCGGGCTGGGTATAGGTGACCCCCGGCGTCCCGTCCATTCCGGGGCCACCGGGGTTGTAAAAGGGGGCATAGTCTCCGGAAGCCGGGATTTCCACATGGGTGATCAGGCGCATCGCGGCTTCATCCCCCTTGAGGATGATGTCGATCTGGTTATCGTGGTCCTCGACATACGTGGGATCGTAGCCGCTCAGGGGCGGGCCGAGATCGGCAAGCCCCAGGATAATCACGCTCCCGAGCGAGACGGTTTGGTATTCCACCCCGACCTCGGTGAGCCAGATCACGCTCCCATCGGTGTCTTCGAGCCGGAGGCGGAAATGCTTCTGGAAATCATCCGGCATGACGCTGGTGACCCCGTCGGCGGAAAATCCCCCGGTGGTCAACACGCGCAGGCGGAACTGGGCATCCTCCTCGCCATAAAGCGTGACCCCGTCGTTGGGCAACTGCCCATCGAAGCCGGGAGGGGCACCTTCGCCAAGGGTGGACATCCGGGAAAGTTTCGCGCCGACCAGCGTGGGGCCGCCGTTTTCCGCATACGGATTGCCGCTTTCCTTGGAAAGACCCGCTGCGCTGACCGCCACGTTCTTCCCGTCGATCCGCCCGTAAAGCTGGAGCGTGGCGTCCGGGGCGATCTCGACTTTCACCGGATAGACGGCCCCTTCGGTTCCCGGGGCGAGCCGGTTGCCGAATTGGCCGAACATCACGAGGGTGTTGCGCTCGTTGTATTCCTGATTGGGAACAATGGAGACGACATCCGGCCTGACGATGGTGACGGTGGTGCCGTCGGTGACGTGAATGAGAAAATCCTGCGCCCGGACGGTGCTCGGGAGGACGGGCCAACTGAACACCACGGGAAGCGCGTCGGCCTCGTAAACCGGATACCCGTAGTTCACGGCGATGCCCTGCGGGGTGCCCGATGAGGTCTGGGCCCGGTACGGAGGATTCTCGTACCCCTCAAGATCCTGCCAGGCGCCGTCGGCGGCGATGACGGCGTCCTTCGTTCCGTTGATGCCGATGATGCCTTCAAAACCGTAAGAGGCGGAGAGGATTTCCGGCGTTTCGCTCCAGAGATCGGCGTTGATGAGGATATCCTGCATCAGGAGACGGTAGGTCGGCGTGGGGCCGTCCGGATTCGCCACGGCGGGGAGGGGCGCAAGGGCGAGCGCGGTCGCCCCTGCCAGGATGACCGATCTTCCAAGGGGGGAAACAATCGACCACCGGTTGGTTTTGAAATGGGTGAGCATTGGCGCGGATCGTTAGTACCACCCCCGGGCGAAGTCAAGACAATGCTTCGGATACGCCCGGGGCGGCAAATTCCTCCGGATACGCATCGCAGGTCCATGCCGGGGCGGAGGTCCGAAAGTCCTCTTTAGGGAGGTATGAAATGAAAAGAAAAACTCAATGGATTGCGATCGCGCTGCTGACCGGAACCGCCGGACTGACCCCCGTATGGGCGGACAGCCACCGGGGGGCCTGCGATGGAGTCGCTTTCGAAGGGGAACGATGGGATGGGCAAGGCCAGGTGATCACCGAACGCCGGATGGTCACCACCTCAAGCCGCCCCGCGTGGGTGGTGAAGGAGGAGGCGCTGCGCCAGCCGCGCCGGACGGGTTTCGTCGTGGTGGAACCGGCGCGCTCGGAGCGCGTCCTGCTGCGTGAGACCTCGCCGGTCGTCTCCCGCGAGGAGATCGTGCTCGAACCGGTGGCCGAAAGGACCGGCGAGCCGATGCGCCACGTGATCATCCGCGAACGGCTCGCACCGGTGGCCGAAGGACCGCTGCACACCGGCCCGGCGACCATCAAGGAGCGCCGCTATATCAAGCGGACGGTCTATAAAAAGGCCCGGCCCGAGTTCAAGCGCAAGACCACACGGGTCTACCGCCGCGCGGGCGATTCGCTCGAAGCCGTGGGCGAACGGACCAAGTACACCGTGAAACGCACGGCCAAGCGGACCGGCCATTTCCTGAGCGATGTGGCCCACCGCACCGGAGAGAGCCTGGAGCGTTTCGGGCGGACGATCATCGGCGAACCCGAGCCGGTCGCCGAGCGGACCATCGTCGTGGAGCCGATCTATGAACGCGACGATCAGCTTCGCGACACCGGCTGGTACGATGTCAACAATCCGTACCGGTAACCCGTTCCTCGCGCCGACACAGAGGCTCAACATGGGTTGAACCCGGAAACACGGGTTGAAATCCGGCCGGAGGAATTGGGCGCATTCCTCCGGCCACCCCCTTTTTACCGGAAATTCCCCCGATTCGCAAAATAAGCTTTGCCTTTCGCACCAAGCTAAACTAGCTGGTACAGGAAACCATGGAGGCGACCGCCTCCCGCCCGAACCAAAGCCCCCTCTTCCCAAAGGAACTTTATGAAAAAAACCGCTCTCACCGCCGGCCTCGCGATCGCTCTTGCCGGCCCTCTCATGGCCGAAGCCGACAAACCCGCCGTGCCCAAGGATGAAAAGGAAAAGATCAGCTACACCATCGGCGCGAACATCGGCAGCGGCGTCGGGGCGGATCTCAAGCAGTCCGGCATCGACGTCAGCAACGAGTTTCTGGCCCAGGGCGTGCGCGACGCGCTGGAAGGGAAGATCGTCCTGAGCGAAGAGGAGCGCACGAAGGTGATGACCGGCGTCATGCAGAAGGTGCAGGCGCAGGCCGAGGCCCAGCAGCGCGAAGCGGTGGCCGAAATGCAAAAGAAAGGCGCGGGCAACAAGACCGCATCGGACAAATTTCTGGAGGAAAACAAAGGAAAAGAAGGGGTGAAGACCACCGCAAGCGGTCTTCAGTACAAGGAAGGGACCACCGGCAAGGGGCCCAAGCCGAAGGCGGAAGATACGGTCGTGGTTCACTACAAGGGAACCTTGATCGACGGCACCGAGTTCGACAGCTCCATCAAGCGCGGCGAACCGGCCACCTTCCCGCTCAACCAGGTGATCCCCGGCTGGACCGAAGGGCTGCAACTCATGCCCGTCGGCTCCAAGTGGACGCTCTACGTCCCGCCCGCCCTCGCCTACGGCGAAAACGCGCCGCCCTCCATCGGGCCGAACCAGGCTCTCATCTTTGATGTCGAACTGCTCGAAATCAAACCTTCGGAAAAGAAAGACTGACCCGGCCGCTCCGGCCAGCCGGAGAGAGCGCCCCGTCTTATCCGCCCGCCTCGCGTGCGATCGGATTTGCGGGGCTCTTTTCGTTCGGTTACATTCTCCCCAGGTTGTGTTTACGAATTGAGAAAGATGGATGAAAAGATGCATTTTGAGACCAAAATCGGGCTTCTGAGGAAGGCCGAATCGAGATTCGGACGTCTGAAGAAACCGACTTTTGGGCCAAAAGGCGGCTTTCAGCCGCTTTCGGCAAATTCGTAAACACAACCTAAGCATGTTTGAAGTTAACGAACGGGAAAAGATCGTGGAACGGGCTCTGCTCGTGGGAGCCTACACGCAGAATGCCGACCGGGGCGATGCGGAGAGTCTTCTGGCGGAACTGGAGGAACTCGTCAACACGCTCGGCATCCCGGTGGTGGAACGGCGGCTCGTGCACCACCGCGAACCGCATGCCCGTTACCTGATCGGCTCGGGCAAGGCGGAGGAACTCGCGGCGCTGGTGCGCGAAGAGGCACTCGACGTGGTCATCTTCGACAACGAACTCACCCCCGCCCAGCAGCGCAACTGGGAGCAGCTCACCGGGGTCACCGTCGTGGACCGGCACGAGATCATCCTCGACATCTTCGCCTCCCGGGCGCAGACCCGCGAGGCCCGGCTTCAGGTGCAGGTGGCCCGGCTGGAATACTCCCTGCCCCGGCTCACCCGGGCGTGGAGCCACCTTGGCCAGCAGGGCGGCGGAATCGGCGCGAAGGGCGAAGGGGAAAGCCAGCTCGAACAGGACAAACGGCAGATCCGCAAGCAGATCGACCGGCTCAAGAGCGAACTGGTGGAGGTGCGCCGTTCCCGCGCCACCCAGCGCAAGGACCGGAAACGGGCCCCCGTGCCGAACGCGGCGATCGTCGGGTACACCAACGTCGGCAAATCGTCGCTGCTGCGGCGGCTCACCGGGGCGGAGGTTTTCGTGGAAAACAAGCTCTTCGCCACGCTCGACACGACGACGCGCAAGATCGCCCTTCCCAACAAGCAGCCGCTCCTGCTCACCGATACCGTCGGTTTCGTCCGGCGGCTGCCGCACGAACTGGTGGAATCCTTCAACGCGACGCTGGAAGAGGCGGCGCTGGCCGATTTCCTCATCCACGTGCTGGATGCCTCGGAACCGCGCGTGATTGAATTTTACAATACGACGATGCGCGTGCTGGAGGAACTGGAGGCGGAAAACCTGCGCCGGATGCTGATCGTCTTCAACAAGATCGACAAGGTGAGCGACCCGGCCATCCTCACCGGGCTGAAGATTCACTTCCCGGAAGCGGTCTTCGTATCGGTTCACACCGGGGACGGGCTGGAGACGCTCGTGGACCGACTCGGCGAGTTCGTGGAGAGCGGCACGCTGACGGTGGAGCTGCGGCTTCCGCCCGCACGCTCCGATCTGGTGGCGCGGGCGCACCGCGAAGGCCGGGTGATCGAGCTTCGTTACGAGGAGGAAAACGCCCACCTCGTCGCCTCGCTACCCAAGCGGAGCCTGCCGCTTTTCGAGCCATATCTGGTGGAGCCGCATCATCTTTTCAACCGGTAGCGGCTGGCTGCCGTTATTCCGGCGATTTCTTCTCTTTGCTCCCGGGCAACGGTATTTTCTCAGGAATCGGGGTTTTCAGGATGACCTCAATCTGCTGCAATTCCTCGGCGGTCGGCGGCTCCTTTGCCTTGGTCTTTTGAGGATCGGTGATGACACTCAATTCATTCCGATAGCTTTTAAGGAATCCGACATGACTATTGAAATCCAAGACATCCTTTTCGGTTAGTTCCTCGACCTTCCGCTCGCCAATCTGCTTTTGGAGTTCATGAAGCATTCGCTCCTGTCCGTGATAAAGTCTGATCAAAACGCGGGCACTATGGCGGTAACTCTTTTCCCTGTCCCGAAAGCTTGATCTGATGTTCCACAAGCCCTCATTTTTTGGGGTTTCATCAGCCGGAGATTCGGCAACCGTCATCCCGCCAGGGATGAAAAGAATGATCAGAACGAATTTCCTGATGTTCATGGTCATCGCATTCATGGCATCGCGTCGTCTTTTTCAATCTGGCGCCTGGCCAAAGGCGGCGATGAATTCGCACGCCGCCTGAACGAGGAAGATCGTGCCCAGATCGCGGATGACGATCGGGGCGTGATCCGTGCCTTGCGGGTTCATCACGCTTTCGATGACCGCGCCCTTGAGCCGGGGCTCCCGTGTCTCGCGGATTTGCATGGAGAGACAGAAGCGGAGGGCGTTTGCGAGCGGGGCCATGATGGATTCATCCCCGGTTTCCCGCCAGTAGTCCATGAACATCAGGGCCGCGCAGGCGCTGGCGGAGGTGGTGTGCCGGAAGGAAGCGGTGTTCCCGTGTTGGGAGGTGTCGCGGAAAAGCCCCCCGTCCGTACGGAGCGCGTGCCGGTACCATTCCATCGCACGCTTGAATGCCGCGAAGTATCGACCCTCCCCGGTGACCTTGAAGGCGGTGAGAAAGGGTCGCCCCCACCAGAAGGCGTGCCGGGGATGGATGCGGTCGAGGTGCGGCATGCACGGGGGATAATCAATCCAGTTGCCCGCCGGGCGTTCATCCCGCAGAAGCCGTTCCAGCACGGCAAGGGCGATCTCCAGATAACGCTTCCCGCCGGTGCGGCGGTACGCCTCGAAGAAAATGGCGTCATCAGCCAGAGGCCGCCCTTTGACCAGATACCCCCGGGGGATGAACCGCTCATCCACGGGATCGTAAAGATCGGAAAAAAGCCCCTCTCCCGGCTGGAAGGCATGGTCGGCCACCCAATCGACGGCTTTGAGGGCGGCCGATTCGTAACGGCGATCATCCGAAAAATCGGCAAGGGCGAAGAGGCCGGACAACCCTTCCAGAATGGCCGAGGTGTTGACTTTGTCCGGATGATCCTCGTAGGCGAGGATCAGGCCGTCCTCCCTCTGGTTCTTCAAAAGGAAGTCCGCACCCGACCTCGCCTGCGCCGTCCAGTCGCCCGCCCCCTGCCGCGAGGCCATCACCCATGCGCGCACCGCCTGGCCGGTATGCCAGAGGGGGCAGAAAAAGCGCCATTGCTTCTCCACGGACGAATACTCGCCCCGGACCGCGCCGGTCCACTCCTCATGATGATGCCCGATTTCCCCGGGCCGGATCGGATTGGCCGCGGAAACCTGAACCCCCGCCAGCCATTGGCAACCGGCCTGAATGGAGGCGCGGAGTTCGGAGATCATGGCCGTGGCGTTTTGCATACAAAAACGAACGCCATGAAAGAAATTAAATGACTTTATGTCAATGCCATTGCCGGAACGGAGATGGTTAAAAAATCAAGGGGCGGCAGCCGGGTGAAACCCAAGCCGCCGCCCCCCGAACAGCGAGTCTTCAGAAGCCGGGAAGCCAGCGAGGCAGGCCGATGAATCCACCGGGTTCTAGTACCTTGTACCACGTTAAATTGCGTATTGAGCTTGTCCTTTTGGCCCAGGGCTGCGTTGTCAGCCCGAAGCTGTTATCTTTGGATAGCAGCTTGGGCTTCCGCCTTGCCCTGAACCAAAATCCCTGCGCTCCATCCGCAATTTTCCATGTTACAAGGTACTACGTTGTGTT
>Ga0206103_100945_pt1 | contig 11489 bp, 9 predicted proteins | sample 1B5Ametagenome_FD_148638 | JGI IMG/M metagenome (GOLD analysis project Ga0206103, IMG submission 148638) | Enriched microbial communities from leaf-cutter ant dump, University of Wisconsin, Madison, United States - 1B5A | ecosystem: Environmental > Terrestrial > Nest > Insects nest > Nest dump... | reverse complement strand
ACGAGTTGCTGACCCAGGCCGCGGTCGAGAACGACCCGGACAAGCGCAAGGGCCTCTACGACGAGTTCCAGATGATCGTCGGCGACGACCTGCCGATCTACTGGATCAACGCGCTGCCCTACCACTCGGCCTACGACAAGGAGATCGCCGAGTTCCCGGAATCGATCTGGGGCACGATGCAGTCGATGGCCGACACATACTGGAACAAGGCCTGAGAGCTGGCCGACAGCAGCCGGCCCTCCGTGTATCCTCGGGGGCCGGCAGAGTCTCGACCGGAGCCCCGGGACGAATGGGATCGATCGCCTACATCGCCAGACGGCTCGTCTACGGGGTGATCCTTCTCATCGGGGTGCTCGTCCTCAATTTCTTCCTCATCCATGCCGCGCCCGGCGATCCGGCCGAGACGATCGCCGGCGCGATGGGCGGGGCGACGGCCGAGATGATGGCCGACATCCGCGCCGCCTACGGCCTCGACAAGCCGCTGCTGACGCAGCTCGCCATCTATCTCGGCCGCGTCGCGCATGGCGATTTCGGCATGTCCTACTATTTCGACCAGCCGGTGATCTCGCTGATCGCCGCGCGGGTCGGTCCGACCGTGCTCCTGGTGCTCGCCGCGCAGTTGATCGCGATCACCCTGGGGGTGGCGATGGGCGTGCTCGCGGCGCGCAAGCCGCAGGGACTGATGTCGGGCTTCGTCGCCGTCGTCTCGACGATCGGCTATGCGGCGCCGGTATTCTGGACCGGCATCCTGCTGATCATCCTGTTCGCCTCGATCATCCCGATCTTCCCCGTCTCGGGGATGACCGGCGCGCGGTTTTCAGGCGGCTCCGCGGCCTATGTGGTCGAGGTGCTCTACCACCTCGCGCTGCCGGCCTTCACGCTCGCCATCATCTTCCTGGCGCAGTATTCGCGCCTCTCCCGCGCCTCGATGATCGACGTGCTCGGGGCCGACTACGTGCGCACCGCGCGCGCCAAGGGGCTGGGCGAGGGCAAGGTCGTCTTCAAGCACGCGCTGCGCAACGCCGTGCTTCCCATCATCACCGTCGCCGGCATCCAGTTCGGCAACCTGATCTCCGGCGCGCTGCTGGTCGAATCCGTCTTCAACTGGCCGGGCATGGGCCGGCTCGCCTTCGATTCGGTGCTGCGGCGCGACTACCCGACGCTGCTCGGCATCCTGTTCTTCGCCGCACTGATGGTCGTGGTCGCCAACCTGCTCACCGACCTCTCCTACCGGATCGCCGATCCGCGCATCCGCACGGGAGGGCGCTGAGATGAGCCTCGTCCAGCCCGCCGCCGCCCCCGAGGCGATCAGCCCGCTGCGCGAGGCCTGGATCGTCTACCGCCGCAACCGGCCGGCCATGTTCGGCACGCTGCTGCTCGCCGTGATCGTCGCCTTCGTGCTCTACGGGACGTTCCTCTATGCGGGCGATCCCTACGAGATCGTCTGGGCGCCGCAGACGCCGCCGGGAATGGAAGCGAGCGTGCCGTTCGGCACCGACTATCTCGGCCGCGACATGCTGCGCGGGCTGCTCAAGGGCGGCGGCCCGACGCTGTCGGTCGGCGCCGCGGCGGCGATCATCACGCTGCTGATCGGCGTCTCGCTGGGCGGCATCGCCGGCTATTTCGGCGGCTGGCTGGACGACCTCCTGATGCGCGTCACCGAGTTCTTCCAGGTGCTGCCGGCGCTGCTCTTCGCGATGGTCGTCATCACGCTGTTCTCGCCGTCGCCGATCACCACGGCCATCGCCATCGGCGTCGTGCTGTGGCCGCAGACGGCGCGCCTGACGCGGGCCGAGTTCCTCAAGATCCGCGAGCTCGAATACGTCACCGCCGCGCGCTCCATCGGCGCGTGCAACGGCCGCATCATGTGGCGGGTGATCCTGCCCAACGCGCTGCCGCCGCTGATCGTGTCGGCGACGCTGACGGTCGGCGTCGCCGTGCTGTTCCAGGCCGGCCTCTCCTTCCTCGGCCTCGACGACCCCAACACCATGTCGTGGGGCCTGATGATCGGCACCAACCGGCAATACGTCCTCGACGCCTGGTGGCCGGTGACGCTGCCCGGCGTCGCGATCTTCCTGACCGTGTTCGCGGTCAGCCTCGTCGGCGACGGGCTGAACGACGCCTTCAACCCCAAGCTGCGCGAACGCTGACATGGCCGGGCCGCTGCTTTCGATCCGCGACCTGAAGGTCGAGTTCGCGACCCGCAACGGGCCGGTGACCGCGCTCGACGGCATCAGCCTCGACCTGATGCCCGGCGAGACGCTGGGCGTCGTCGGCGAGTCCGGCTGCGGCAAGTCGATCACCGCGCTCGCCGCGATGGGCCTGATCCCCGATCCGCCCGGCCGCGTCGCCGGCGGCAGCATCCTGTTCGACGGCGAGGACATCACCCATGCCGATGCGGCCCGGCTGCGCAGCCTGCGCGGCGCCGAGATCTCGATGATCTTCCAGGAGCCGATGACCTCGCTCAACCCGGTCTTCACCGCGGGCGACCAGATCGCCGAGGCGATCATGCTGCACCAGAAGGCGGGCAGGGCCGAGGCCGGGCGCATGGCGGTCGAGCTGCTGCGCACGGTCGGCATTCCCGAGCCGGAGCGGCGTGCGCGCTCCTATCCGCACGAACTGTCGGGCGGCATGCGCCAGCGCGTCATGATCGCCATGGCGATCTCCTGTCGGCCGCGCGTGCTGATCGCCGACGAGCCGACGACCGCGCTCGACGTGACCGTGCAGGCGCAGATCTTCGACCTGATGCGCGACATCCAGCAGGAGTTCGGCGTCGCCATCATGCTGATCAGCCACGACATGGGCGCGATCGCCGAGATGGCCGACCATGTGGCCGTCATGTATGCCGGCCGCGTCGTAGAGATGGGCAGCGCCGACGCCATCCTCGACGACCCGCTCCATCCCTACACGCGTGCCCTCATCGGCTGCATCCCCGTGCTCGGCAAGGCGGCGGGGCTGGAAGGGCGCATGCCGCCGCTCGCCGAGATCCCCGGCATCGTGCCGCCGCTGCACCTGCTCGGCCGCGGCTGCGCCTTCGCCGACCGCTGCCCGCTCGCCTTCGACCGTTGCCGGGCCGAGCGGCCCGTCCTCGAAGGGAGATCGCATCGCGTCGCCTGTTTCGCGGCGGAAATGGAGGCGGCATGACGGACGGCGCATTGCTCGACGTGCAGGGCCTGTCGGTGCGCTTCGCCATGCCGCGCCGGTCGCCGTTCGGCGAGCGCCTCCATCTCGAGGCCGTGCGCGACGTCTCGTTCTCGCTGCGGCCGGGCCGCACGCTGGGGCTGGTCGGCGAGAGCGGCTCGGGCAAGACGACGACGGCGATGGCCGCGATCCGGCTGAAGCCGGCGCATGCCGGCGCCGTGCTGTTCGAGGGAATCGACCTTCTCGGCCTCGATGCCGAGGAGATGCGCCAGCGCCGCCGCCACTTGCAGGTGATTTTCCAGGATCCCTATTCCTCGCTCAACCCGCGCCAGCGCGTCGGCGCCATCGTGCGCGAGCCGCTCGATCTGATGGCGGCCGACGAGCCGGCCTCCCGGCGCGACGATCGCGTGCGCGAGCTGTTCGGCCTGGTCGGGCTGCGGCTCGACCAGATGGCGCTGTTCCCGCACCAGTTCTCCGGCGGCCAGCGGCAGCGCATCTCGATCGCCCGTGCGCTCGCCACACGCCCGCGCCTGATCGTCTGCGACGAGCCGGTCTCCGCGCTCGACGTGGCGATCCAGGCGCAGATCCTGAACCTCCTGCGCCGGCTTCAGGAGAGCCACGGGCTGTCCTACCTCTTCATCAGCCACGACCTCGGCGTGGTGCAGTTCATCTGCGACGACATCGCGGTGATGTATCTCGGCCAGATCGTCGAGCATGCCGACCGGCCTGCTCTGTTCTCGCGGCCGCGCCATCCCTACACCGCAGCGCTGCTCGCCGCCGCACCCTCGCTCGCCCGTCGCAAGAGCGCCGGCTATGTGCGCGAGGCGGTAGTCAGGGGCGATCCGCCGAGCCCGGTGAACATCCCCCATGGATGCGCCTTCGCCTCGCGCTGCCCGCGCACCCAGCCGCGCTGCCGCGAGGAGCGGCCGCTGCTGCGCGCCGACGCCGGCGGCGCGATCGCCTGCCACTACCCGCTCGGATAGGCGAGGGAAGACAGACCCGCACGGGCTGAGCGGAGCCCCGTCGGCGCCTCCGCCGCGATCGCCGCCCGCCTTCACGACGCTAGCCGGAGCCTGTTCCCGGCGGGTGGCGCGGACGCGCGGGACCGATCTGGACATAGTGATAAAAAGGTCTGGATATATTAGAAATATTTTTTCCGGTTCGACATTCCACGTGAAATCGACAAGACTGGCGGTCAAGCCGGCGAGCAGCGACGATCGGGGAACAGGTTCACGAATGAGGAGAACACTCATGAATATCGCTATCAGGGCGAAGGCTGTCGCCGTCGCATTGACCTTCGGCGCGTTCGCCGGAGCCGGGATTGTCCATGCCGAGACCAATGTGGTCGTCGGCTATCAGCAGATCGTCGGCCCCTTCATCAGCGCCATCGCCGACGGCAGCTTCGACAAGGCCGTCGCCGCCGACGGCTACAAGATCGAATGGCGCCAGTTCGCGTCGGCCGGCGACATCTCGGTGGCGCTCGCCTCCGGCAACGTGGCGATCGGCGTCATCGGCTCGACCGGCGCCACCGCCTCGGTGACGCGCGGCGTCGATGCCCAGCTCTTCTGGATCCTCGACAATATCGGCAAGTCCGAGGCGCTGGTCGCGCGCAACGGCTCCGGTATCGAGAAGCCGGAGGACCTCAAGGGCAAGAAGGTCGGCGTGCCTTTCGTGTCCACCTCGCACTTCCACCTGCTCGTGGCGCTCGAGAAGGTCTGGAACATCAACCCGCGTGACGTGACCATCCTCAACATGACGCCGCCGCAGATCGTGGCCGCGTGGGAGCGCGGCGACATCGACGCCGCCTATGTCTGGCCGCCGGCGCTGTCCAAGATCGAGAAGACCGGCAAGGAGATCACCAATTCCGGCGAGGTCGGCAAGTCGAGCGTCCCGACCTTCGATGCCATCATGGTCGACAGGACCTTCGCCAAGGACAATGCGAAGTTCATGACCGACTTCACCAAGGTGCTGGCCAAGTCCTATGCCGACTTCAAGGCCAACGGCGCCAAATGGACGGTGGATTCGCCCGAGGTGCTGGCCAACGTCAAGCTGATCGGCGGCCAGCCGCAGGACATCCTCGACGCCGCCGCCCTGCTCGAGTACCCGACCGCCGAGGAGCAGGCGTCGAACGTCTGGCTCGGCGGCGGCGCCGATGGCGGGGCCGTGCGCGCCTTCGCCGCCAGCGCCGACTTCCTCAAGGCGCAGAAGCAGATCGACAGCACCCTGTCCGACTACGCGCCCTTCGTGAACAGCACGTTTGCCGAAGAGGCCGCCAAGTAGGCCATGCTCCGTCACGCCGCCGGCCCACGGCCGGCGGCGGCTGAAATCCCCCGATGAAAGGGTTCGCCGTGACGGCGCAGATGGAAAGACTGAAGATCAGCAATGTCAGCCTGACCTATCCGGGCCTGCACTCGAACGAAGCTGTGGTCGCCCTGAGGGGCGTCAATCTGACCATCGAAAGCGGTGAATTCATCGTGGCGCTCGGCGCCTCCGGCTGCGGCAAGACCACGCTGCTCAACCTGCTCGCCGGCTTCATGTCGCCCACGGAGGGCGAGATCACGCTGGGCGACAAGCGCGTCGAGGGACCCGGCGCCGACCGCGGCGTCGTCTTCCAGAAGCATGCGCTGCTGCCCTGGCTCAACGTCATCGACAACACCGAGTTCGGCCTGAAGCTGCAGGGCGTGCCGAAGGCGCAGCGCCGCGAGCGGGCGGTCCGCAACCTCGCCCTCGTCGGGTTGCAGGACTTCCACAACCACATGATCTACCATCTCTCGGGCGGCATGCAGCAGCGCGTCGGTGTGGCGCGGGCGCTCACCTGCGACCCGGCCATGCTGCTGATGGACGAGCCGATGGCCGCGCTCGACGCGCTGACGCGCGAGAGCATCCAGGAACTCCTGCTGCGCGTCTGGGAACACACGCACAAGATGTTCTTCTTCATCACCCACAGCGTCGAGGAGGCGTTGTTCCTCGGCTCGCGACTGATCGTCATGTCGCCGCGGCCGGGCCGCATCACCCACACCTACGAGCTCGACTTCAACAGGCGCTTCCTCGCGGAGGGCAATGCCCGCGCCATCAAGTCGAGCCCGGACTTCATCCAGATGCGCGAGACAGTGCTCGGCATCATCTACGGCGACGAGCTGCAGGTCTCGCAGGAGCTGGCCCATGCCTAGAGCGAGGCCCGTGCGTGCGGGCAGGGTCTACGGCGCGCCGGGCGAGGGCTATTCCGGCCATATCAGCCTGATCACCGCGCTGATCCTGATCGGCTTGTGGTTCCTGGTGACGGAGGCCGGCTGGGTGAAGCCGCTCTTCCTGCCCTCGCCGGTCGCCGTCTACAACAAGTTCGTCGTCGCCTGGACCGACGGCGTCGCCAACTCGACGCTGTGGGAGCACACTTGGGCGAGCCTGAAGCGCGTCTTCGGCGCCTTCCTGCTCGCCTGCGTGACCGCGATCCCCATCGGCATCATGATGGGGGTGAGCCGGATCGCGCGCGGGCTGTTCGACCCGATCATCGAGTTCTACCGGCCGCTGCCGCCGCTCGCCTACCTGCCGCTGGTCATCATCTGGCTCGGCATCGGCGAATTCCCGAAGATATTCCTGATCTATCTCGCCATCTTCGCGCCGATGGCGATCGCGGCCCGCGCCGGCGTCAAGTCGGTGTCGATCGAGCAGATCCACGCGGCCTACGCGATGGGCGGCACGCGCGGCCAGATCATCCGCCACGTCATCGTCAAGGCGGCGCTGCCGGAAATCTTCACCGGCATGCGCATCGGCATCGGCGTCGGCTGGACCACGCTGGTCGCGGCCGAGATGATCGCCGCCGACCGCGGCTTGGGCTTCATGGTGCTCAACTCGGCGCAGTTCCTCGACAGCGCCGCCGTGGTCATGGGCATCATCGTCATCGGCCTGTTCGCCTTCGCCTTCGACCTGGTCGTCCGCTACATGGAGCGGGTGATGATCCCCTGGAAGGGCAAGGTCTGACACGACCCGCCAGCCGGCCCAAGCTGGACATACATCTATATCCGTTTGGCGCTATAGTTCGCGCCCCGTTCGAGAGCAGGCTGAACCATACGCTGCCGGCGGATCGTGCCGCCGTTTTTGAACGGGGTCGCCCATCATGAACATGAATCCGAAGCTCAACGACATCCGCGAGGTCGTGGAAGCCGACCGCAAGCACGTCTGGCACCACCTGATCCAGCACAAGACGTTCGAGACGGCCGATCCGCGCGTGATCGTGGAAGGCCGCGGCATGCGGGTGTGGGACGCCGCCGGCCGCGAATATCTCGACGCCGTCTCGGGCGGCGTGTGGACGGTCAATGTCGGCTACGGCCGCGAGAGCATCGCGGATGCGGTGCGCGACCAGCTCGTCAAGATGAACTATTTCGCCAATTCGGCCGGCTCCATCCCCGGCGCGCTGTTCGCCGAGCGGCTGATCGGGAAGATGCCGGGCATGACCCGGGTCTATTATTCGAACTCCGGCTCGGAGGCCAACGAGAAGGCCTTCAAGATGGTGCGCCAGATCGCGCACCGGCACCATGGCGGCAGGAAGTACAAGATCCTCTACCGCGAGCGCGACTATCACGGCACCACGATCGGCACGCTCTCGGCCGGCGGCCAGCCGCAGCGGGCCGAGCAGTACGGGCCGCTGACGCCCGGCTTCGTCGAGGTGCCGCACTGCCTGGAGTACCGCAACCAGTACGGCGCGGTCGAGAACTACGGCGAGGCGGCGGCCGACGCGATCGAGAAGGTGATCCTGCGCGAGGGGCCGGACACGGTCGGCGCCATCTGCCTGGAGCCGATCACCGCCGGGGGCGGCGTCATCACCCCGCCGGCCGGCTACTGGGAGAAGGTGCAGGACATCTGCCGCCGCCACAATGTCCTGCTCCACATCGACGAGGTCGTGTGCGGCGTCGGCCGCACCGGTGAGTGGTTCGGCTACCAGAATTACGGCGTGAAGCCGGACTTCGTCACCATGGCCAAGGGCGTCGCCTCCGGCTATGCGGCGATCTCCTGCACGGTGACCACCGAGGCCGTCTTCGAGCTGTTCAAGGACAATCCCGACGACCCGATGTCCTATTTCCGCGACATCTCCACCTTCGGCGGCTGCGCGGCCGGGCCGGCGGCGGCGCTGGAGAACCTGCGCATCATCGAGGACGAGAAGCTGCTCGACAACACCAAGGCGATGGGCGCCCGGCTGGAGCGGAACCTGCGCGCCCTGATGGAAAAGCACGAGGTAATCGGCGACGTGCGCGGCAAGGGCCTGTTCTTCGGCGCCGAGCTGGTCGAGGACCGCGCCACGAAGCAGCCGGCGGACGAGAAGAAGGTGGCGGCGGTGGTCGGCGCCTGCAACGCCGACGGCGTGCTCATCGGCATGACCAACCGCTCGCTCCCCGGCTTCAACAACACGCTCTGCCTCGCGCCTGCATTGATCTCCCGACCGGCCGACATCGACGCCATCACCGAGGCGATCGACAGGGCGCTGACCAAGGTGTTCGGCTGAGCGCGGGACGTATCGTTCCAAAAGCTTTCACTGCCGCCGACCGGCGGCAGAATCCTGCTAGGATGGCGCCGTTGCCGTCCCGCAAGCAGGACCATGTCGCGATGTCGATCCCGCCGGAAGCGCTGTTCCTCGCCCCCGATTTCGAGGGGACGCTGCAGCAGCGCATCCAGCACACGATCGTCAACGGCATCCTGTCCGGCCGGTTGCGCCGGGGCGAGAAGCTGCCGTCGAGCCGCAGGCTGGCGCATCATCTCGGCGTCAGCCGCATCACCGTGACGCTCGCCTATGGCGAGCTGCTCGCCGACGACTACATCGTGGCGCGCGGGCGCTCCGGCTATTTCGTGTCGCAGAGCGCGCCGCAGCGCACCAAGTTCGAGCAGCCGGCCAGGCCCGGCGAGCGCCCCGTCGACTGGGGCCGCGCCATCGGCCAGCGCTATTCCGGCCAGGTGCTGCCGGAGAAGCCGGCCGACTGGCGCAGCTACGAATACCCCTTCATCTACGGACAGGCCGACGAGACGCTGTTCGACCATCGCAACTGGCGGCTCTGCTCGCTGCAGACGCTCGGGCGCAGGGAAATCCCCTTCGTCACCGCCGACTTCTTCGAGCGCGACGATCCGGACCTGGTGAAGTTCATCGCCATGCACACGCTGCCGCGCCGCGGCATCTTTGCCCGGCCGGAGGAGATCCTCGTCACCCTCGGCGCCCAGAACGCGCTGTGGCTGGCCGCGCAGGTGCTGCTCACCCAGCGCCGCACCGCCGCGATGGAGGAGCCCGGTTATCCGGGCCTGCGCGCCATCTTGAACCACACGCGCTGCAACCTCGTCCACGTTCCCGTCGACCGCGAGGGGCTGCGCTTCGAGGAGCTTCCCGACGGGCTCGACGTGGTCTTCACGACGCCGAGCCACCACTGCCCGACCAACGTGACGATGCCGCTGGAGCGCCGCCGCGCGCTGCTCGACCTCGCCGCGGCGCGCGACTTCATGATCGTCGAGGACGATTACGAGTTCGAGATATCCTTCGCCAGCCGGCCGGTGCCGGCGTTGAAGTCGCTCGATCGCGACGGCCGCGTGATCTATATCGGCTCCTTCTCGAAGTCGCTGTTTCCGGGCCTGCGCCTCGGCTACGTGATCGCGGCCGAGCCGCTGATCCGCGAGCTGCGGGCGCTGCGCGCGACCGTGCTGCGCCATCCGCCCGGCCAGATCCAGCGCACCGTCGCCAGCTTCCTGTCGCTCGGCCACTACGACGCCATGGTGGCGCGCATGAGCCAGGCCTTCGCCCGCCGCCGGGTCGCCATGCGCAAGGCGATCCGCGACTGCGGCCTGCCGCTCGCCGCCGAGACCGAGGGCGGCTCGAGCTTCTGGATGCATGCACCCGACGGCGTCGACACGAGCGCGCTCGCCGAGCGGCTGCGCCCGCTCAGCGTCCTGATCGAGCCGGGCCACGTCTTCTTCGGCGCGAAGGACGCGCCGCGCGATTTCTATCGCCTCGCCTATTCGTCGATCGACGAGACGAAGATCGCGAAGGGCATCAGGCTGATCGCCGGCCAGCTCGGGAAGGGGGCCGGTAGGGCATGACGGGCGGCAAACAAACTGGCGTTATCGCATCCGTGGACTGGCGCTACCTGAGGCGACCCTCCGCACCACTATGACCATGACGGGCACCGCTTTCGGAGCCTTTGCGCCGCGTCCTGCCGGGAGATCGAAACGATGAAGATGACCACCGAGGAAGCCTTCGTGAAGGTGCTGCAGCGGCATGGCATCCGCCACGCCTTCGGCATCATCGGCTCGGCCTTCATGCCGATCTCCGACCTGTTCCCGAGGGCCGGCATCACCTTCTGGGACTGCGCCCACGAAGGCTCGGGGGGCATGATGGCCGACGGCTACACCCGCGCCTGCGGCAGGATGTCGATGATGATCGCCCAGAACGGGCCGGGCATCACCAATTTCGTCACCGCCGTGAAGACCGCCTACTGGAACCACACGCCGCTGCTGCTGGTCACGCCGCAGGCCGCCAACAAGACGCTGGGCCAGGGCGGCTTCCAGGAAGTCGAGCAGATGGCGCTGTTCAAGGACATGGTCGCTTATCAGGAGGAGGTGCGAGACGCTTCCCGCATCGCCGAGGTGCTCAACCGGGTGATCCTGCGTGCCCAGCGCGCCTCCGCGCCAGCGCAGATCAACGTGCCGCGCGACATGTGGACCCAGGTGATCGACATCGACCTGCCGGCGGTGGTGGAGTTCGAGCGCCCGGCCGGAGGCGAGGACGCGATCGAAAAGGCCGCCGCGCTGCTCTCCTCGGCGAAGTTCCCGGTAATTCTCAACGGCGCCGGCGTCGTGCTCGCCGGCGCGATCGGCGCGACGAAGGCGCTGGCCGAGCGGCTCGACGCGCCGGTCTGCTGCGGCTACCAGCACAACGACGCCTTCCCCGGCTCGCATCCGCTCTCCGTCGGCCCGCTCGGCTACAACGGCTCCAAGGCGGCCATGCAGCTCATCGCCAGGGCTGACGTCGTGCTGGCGCTCGGTACCCGCCTCAACCCGTTCTCGACGCTGCCGGGCTACGGCATCGACTACTGGCCGAAGAACGCCGCCATCATCCAGGTCGACATCAACCCGGATCGCATCGGCCTCACCAAGAAGGTGACGGTGGGCATCGTTGGCGACGCGGGCAAGGTCGCGGGCGCGATCCTGGAGCGGCTTTCCCCGCAGGCGGGCGATGCAGGCCGCGCCGACCGCAAGGCGCTCGTCGCGCAGACGAAGTCGGCCTGGGCGCAGGAGCTCTCCTCGATGGACCACGAGGAAGACGACGCCGGCACGAGCTGGAACGAGCGCGCGCGCGCGGCCAAGCCCGACTGGAT
>Ga0206103_100944_pt1 | contig 11523 bp, 9 predicted proteins | sample 1B5Ametagenome_FD_148638 | JGI IMG/M metagenome (GOLD analysis project Ga0206103, IMG submission 148638) | Enriched microbial communities from leaf-cutter ant dump, University of Wisconsin, Madison, United States - 1B5A | ecosystem: Environmental > Terrestrial > Nest > Insects nest > Nest dump... | reverse complement strand
TCACCGTCGGCCATGGCCGCATCACCGTCGAGGACACCGGGCCCGGCATCAAGGCGGAGGATGCGGAAAAGCTCTTCGAGCGGGGCATCCGCGGCACCGAAGTCGGCAAGGGTGGCGGCCTTGGCCTTGCCATCGTGCGTCGCCTCTGCGAGCTCTATGGCTGGCACGTCTCGCTGGCGCCGCGGCCGCAGGGCGGCGCGACGGCTACGCTGGATTTCCGCCTGCCGCGCTGATTGCCGCCACTGCCTGCCGCCGCGTGCCGGCCCGGCATCGGGCGCACGCAGTGCGGTGCTGGCCCCTCACCTGTCCACGGTGGGGTGGCTGGCTGGCCTCACAGATTCTGGTAGTTCGGCCCGCTGCCGCCTTCCGGCGTCACCCAGGTGATGATCTGATAGGGATCCTTGATGTCGCAGGTCTTGCAGTGCACGCAGTTGGCGGCATTGATCTGCAGGCGTCGGCCCCCCGCGTCCTCCACCATTTCGTAGACCCCGGCCGGACAGAAGCGCTGGCAGGGATTGCCGTACTCCACGGTGCAGCGGTCCACGCAGATGTCCGGATCGGCCACCTTCAGGTGGACCGGCTGGTCCTCGTCGTGTTCGGTGGCCGCGAAGTACACACCGGCGAGGCGGTCGCGCGGTGGCAGCGTGCGCGCCACGTAAGCCGGCTGCTCGTCCGAGGGCGTGTCCGGCCCCGGCTTCGTGTCGGCGAGCGCGGCGTCCAGGGTATGCAGCGAGGACCAGTCGGCATGGTTCTTCAGCGTCCAGGGCGAAAGCCCGGCGGTGACGGTCTCCCATCCGGCGTTGGCCAGGCCCAGCCACAGCCCCTTGTGGAACCCGGGACGGATGTTGCGCACCTTCCTCAGCTCGGCCATCACGACCGAATCGCGCAGCCTCGCGTCCCATCCGGCACTGCCTCCGTGCTCGGCGAGGTGTTCGGCGGCCAGCATGCCCGAACGCATGGCCTGGTGGGTGCCCTTGATCTTCGGCACGTTCATGAGGCCCGCGGCATCGCCGATCAGCATCGCACCGGGCATCTCCACCTTCGGCAGCGACTGGTAACCCCCCTCGATCAGCGCGCGCGCACCGGCCGACACGATGGAGCCGCCGTCGAGCAGCTCCTTCATCATCGCGTGGTGCTTGAACTGCTGGAACGCCTCCCAGGGCCGGAACAGAGGATCCGCGTAGTCGAGGCCGGCCACGAAGCCGAGCGCGAGGCGGTCCTTGTCCAGGTGGTAGACGAAGCTGCCGCCATAGGTCGACGGATCGAGCGGCCAGCCGATGGTGTGCATGATCTTGCCGGTGTCCACGCGCCCGGGCGGCAGTTGCCACAGCTCCTTGATGCCGATGCCGTAGGTCTGGGGGTCGCAGCCGTCGTCGAGTCCGTACTTCCGGATCAGCACCTTTGAAAGCGAGCCGCGGCACCCTTCCGCCAGCACGGTGGTCTTCGCGTGGATGTCGATGCCTTGCGTATAGCCCGGCTTGTGCGAGCCGTCGCGGCCCACGCCCATGTCGCCGATGCGCACGCCGCGCACCGCCCCGGCCTCGTCGAACAGCGGTTCGGCGGCGGCGAAACCCGGGTAGATTTCCACGCCGAGCGCTTCGGCCTGCGGCGCCAGCCAGGCACACAGCGCTCCGAGCGAGACGATGAAGTTGCCGCGATTGTGCATCTGCGGCGGCGTGATCGGGGATTTCACCGCGCGCTCGGCGTCGCGCAGCAGCCAGAACTCGTCCTTCGCCGCCGGGATGCAGATCGGCGGCGGATTCCGGCCCCACTCGGGGAGCAGTTCGTTGAGGGGTTCGGGCTCGATGACCGCGCCGGAGAGGATCTGCGCGCCGACGGTCGAGGACTTCTCGATGATGCACACCGACAGCTCGGGCCTGGCCTGCTTCAGGCGGATGGCGAAGGCAAGCCCGGCCGGGCCGGCGCCTACGGTGACGACGTCGTACTCCATGATGTCGCGTTCACTCATTGCCGGCTCCGCATCGAAGGAATGCACGATTGTCCGTTTTCACCGTGCGGGCGGCAAACGCCGATGATCCATCCCGTCATCCGTTCGGCTCGCGCGCCGGTTTGCCGCGGCATGCGTCGAGCCGGGTTTCGGCGCCGTTTGACCCGCAGGGCTGCGGGTCGTGCGGGTGCGGCGCAATGCGCAGGCCGGCTGGCGCCTCGTGGCCCGGAGGGAGCCGCGCAGCGACGTGAATCCGGGATTGCGGCTGCGAGCGGCGTCGCGGTTGTGGGCATTCGCTGTTGCGGGCATTGATCCGCTTCCCGCGTGACACTTTGACATTTGCGCCGCGAGCGTTCACCTTCGACAGCCCCGAAATCACGAGGCCGCGATGATCGAACCGATCCAGGACACGGAACTCCGCGGCGCGGCGGCCTTCCAGCACCTGCACTGGCTGGCGGGTGGGCGCATCGACAGCGTGCGTCTCACCTCCGCGTGCCTCGGTGCGATCGAGCGTGATGCCGGCCTGAATGCCTGGTTGGCGCTCGATCCGACCGCGCTGGAGCAGGCTGCGGCGAGCGACGAACGGCGCCGCAACGGGCATGCCATCGGTCGTCTCGACGGCCTGCCGGTCGCGATCAAGGACAACCTCGACGTGCTCGGCCTGCCGACCACCGTGGGCCTGCCCGGCAGGCGCGAGCGCGTCGCCAACGCCGATTCCGCGGCGGTGGCGCGCCTGCGCGCGGCGGGAGCCGTCATCCTCGGCAAGACCAACCTGGATGAGGGATCGCTCGGCACGCTGGGCGCCAATCCGCATTACGGCGCGGTAAGGAACCCGCTTCGCCACGAGTGCACCGCCGGCGGTTCATCGGCCGGTTCCGCCGCCGCGGTCGCAGCGGGGCACTGCAGTTTCGCGCTCGGCAGCGACACGCTGGGTTCGGTGCGTATTCCGGCCAGCCACTGCGGCGTCTACGGACTGCGGCCCACGCACGGGCAGATCTCCATGCGCGGCATGGTCAACGCCGCGCGGCGCCTGGATTGCGTCGGCATTCTTGCCCGCGCGGTGGAGGACCTGGCCATCGTGATCAACGTGCTCAATGCCCATGATCCGGCCGATCCGCGTTCCCGGCGCCGGCGCGTGCCGCTGGCCCCGCCCGATTGGGAACCCGGCCAGCTCACCACCGGCCTGCTCGTGGATCTTGCCAGCTTCGGCGTGGAGCCCGAGGTGCAGGCACTGTTCAAGAGCGCCCTGGATGCGCTGGGCAACCACCTGGGGCAGCGCATCCTGGTCGACTTCCCCGCCCGCGACCTTGGCCGCACGCGGCGTTCCGCACTGCTGGTGATGGAAGCGGAGCTGGCCGTGGAACTCGCCGGCGATCTCGCCGACGAGGCGCATCCGGTGTCGCCGCGTCTGCGGAGGATGCTCGACTTCGCCCGGGGCCGCTCGGCCCCGGACTACGTCGCGGCCGATCGTGTGCTGGATGCCGCGGTGCTGGAGGCACGACGCCTGTTCGAGGGCGTCGACGTGCTGGTACTGCCCAGCGTGTCGCATGCGGCGTACCCGCTCGCCGAGGGCGAGCGGGCCAACGATGCCGATCTCAGTGGATTCGCCAGCCTGGGCGGCTGCCCGGCGATTTCCGTGCCGATGGGACGGTTGGCCAATGGCCTGCCGGTCGGCCTGCAGCTGGTCGGCCGTCCCGGTGCCGACCTGCGCCTGCTCGAACTGGCCGCGATCTGTGCCACCGCGCTGGACGCGGCGCCGGGGTTCCCGGGCGAGGCCTGAACGGTTCCGCGAAGTTCCCTGTACAGGCGGCGCGCCTGACGCCGGTCGCGATGCCCGTGGCGGTGTCGCGACCGATGCCCGTGCCTGTCAGCGAGGGCAGTTCTCCAGCTTCAGCACCTGCCCCGGCTTGATCGGGTAATGGGGTGCGCGCAGTGCGTTGGTGCGGGCGATGTCGCGGAAGCTGCCACAGCCGGTGCGTCTCGCGATGGCCGCCAGGGTGTCGCCACGCCTGACCGTGTAGCTGCGGCTGCCGGTGCGACTGGCGCGACGCGCATCCGGGGGCGGGCCGGGCACGATGGCGGAATGGAGCTCGGCGGCCAGGGCAGGCCACCGTCCGCCCGCGCAGTCGCGCGCGTAGACTGTTTCGAGGTGGGCCGGCACGGCGAGCCGGGTGCCGGCGGGTTGCCGCGCCTTGTGGTCGAGCTCCGGGTTGAGGTTGCGCAGCGTGCGGAACCAGCCTTGCGGCGCGACTTCGTCCTGGCCCAGGCACACGGACAGCTCGGTGATCGATGCGGGTTGCGCCAATGTGATGCTGCCCGGGGTGCCGGGCACCTCCGGGAACTCGAGGTTGTAGCGCTCCGGGTGCAGGTAGAGCCAGGCCGCCGCAAGCACCATCGGCACATACTCGCGGGTTTCCTGTGACATGTCGTAGTAGATCTTCGGGTCCCAGAAGCTCGGCGTGCCGCCCGCGGCGGCGACACGGCGGCGCATTGCGCCCTCGCCCCCGTTGTAGGCGCCGATCACCAGCTCGAGGTTGTTGTTGAAGATCTCGAGCTGCTCGTTGAGATAGGCGGCATTGGCACGCGCCGACAGCGCCGGATCGAAGCGCTGGTCGAATCCGTCCACCGTGCGCAGGCCGAAGCGCTGACCGGTGGCCGACATGAACTGCAGCGGGCCGGATGCGCCCGAGCGTGACACCGCGTGCACCTTGCCGCCGGATTCCTGCGCCATCATGCCGAACAGGATCGCTTCGGGCAGGCCGGCGCGGTGGTACTCGGGCGCCATCAGATAGCGCATGTGCTGGTAGTTCTCGTAGGCGGCGACGAGATTCGGCCGGTACTGCGTGAGCCACGCTTCGAGCGCTGCCTTGACCGGGTCGTTGAGGGCGATCACTTCGGACAGCTCGCGTCCCTTGAGCAGGCTTACCGAGCGACCGAGTTCGGGTACCGCGGCGATGACCGGCGAGCCCTCCCCGGCCTCCGCGGTCGCTTCGGGCGTCGTGTCCTGTGGGCGGTCGTCGTCGAGGGAACCGGCCGCGCCTTGCCGCAGCAGGCTGTCGAAGGCGGTGATGAACCGCTGCTGGTCGCAGGCCGGTACCGTGGTGCAGCGGATGGCTGCTGCGCGCAGGTCGTCCAGCGCGGCGCTGCTCTCGCGCTGCGCGCGCACGACCTCGCCACTGCGTTGCAGCGCCAGGGCGGCGGTGTAGCGCGCGCTGGCGGCGTCCAGGCTCTGGTACAGCGGGTCCGCTCCGCTGCCCGATGTGCGGCCCGGCGTGCCGGCGCATGCGCCGAGGGCGAGGATGAAGGCGGAAATCGCGAGACGGATGACGAACTGCATGGGTGTCCGGGGGCGTGTGGAAGCCGTCGCACGTTAGCGGGCGTACCGATGGCGGGCAACCGGCGCGTCGCCGATCACGGCTACAATCCGGCGCGGGTATCCTTGCGGGAGCAAACGTGGACGACATCCTGATCGGCAAGGGCAGCGGCGAAGTGCGCCTGCTGCCGCGTTACGCCAATCGCCATGGCCTCATCGCGGGGGCCACCGGCACCGGCAAGTCGGTGTCGCTGATGCTCCTGGCGGAGGGCTTCTCGCGGCTGGGCGTGCCGGTGTTCCTGGCCGACGTGAAAGGTGACCTGGCCGGCCTGGCGCTGCCCGGCGTGCCCTCCGACAAGCTGCAGTCGCGTATCGACACGCTGGGCATCGACTGGGCGCCAGCGCCCAGTCCCGTGGTGTTCTGGGACATCTACGGCGAGTCCGGCCATCCGATCCGCACCACCATCTCGGAAATGGGCCCGACCCTCCTGGCCCGCCTGCTCGAGCTCAACGACACCCAGTCCGGCGTGCTGGAAATCGTGTTCAAGGCGGCCGACGACGAAGGCCTGCTGCTGCTCGACATCAAGGATCTGCGCGCCCTGTTGTCGTGGGCCGGCGAAAATGCCAAGGAGCTGTCGCAGCACTACGGACTGGTTTCCACGGCGTCGATCGGAGCCATCCAGCGCGCGCTGCTGTCGCTGGAGCAGCCCGGCGGCGACCGTTTCTTCGGCGAGCCGGCACTCGATCTCGCCGACTTCATGCGCCAGGACCTGTCCGGCAGCGGCATCGTCAACATCCTCGCTGCCGACAAGCTGATCCTGAAGCCGCGCCTCTACACCACGTTCCTGCTGTGGATGCTCTCGGAACTGTTCGAGACATTGCCGGAAGTGGGCGATCTCGACCGGCCCAGACTGGTGTTCTTCTTCGACGAGGCGCACCTGCTCTTCGACGACGCGCCGGCGGCCTTGCGCCAGCGCGTCGAGCAGGTGGTGCGCCTGATCCGCTCCAAGGGCGTGGGCGTCTATTTCTGTTCGCAGAATCCGGACGACCTGCCGGCCGCGATCCTCGGCCAGATGGGCAACCGCGTCCAGCATGCGCTGCGCGCGTTCACGCCGCGTGACCAGAAGGCCGTGAAGGCGGCGGCCGAGACCTTCGTTGCCAATCCCGGCATCGACGTCGCGGCATTGATCGGGCAGCTCGGGGTGGGCGAGGCGCTTGCCTCGACCTTGCAGGAAGGCGGTACGCCGCAGCCGGTGGAACGGGTGCTGGTGTGCCCGCCACGGTGCCGCATCGGCGCGATCGGCGACGAGGAGCGTTCCGCCATCCGCTCGCGCTCGCCGGTCGGCGGGCGCTACGACACTCCGGTCGATCGGGAATCGGCCTTCGAGATCCTGACCGCGCGCGCAGCCGAGGCGGTCGCCGCGCCCAAGGCCGGTTCCGGCAGCGGCGCCAAGGGCAAGGCTGCGCCGGCGCCGGCCGGGAATTCCGGGTGGCTCGGCACCGCGCGCGACATGCTGTTCGGCACGGGGCGCCGGCAGGGCATGATCGAGGCGATGGGCAAGTCCACCGCGCGGCGTATCGGCAACCAGATCGCCAATGCCGTGGTGCGGGGCGTGCTGGGATCGATCAGTCGCGGCGGGCGCTGAGGCATCTCGGTGACGCGCTGGCGGGCACCCGGGCCGGCTTCGACCGCGGCGATCACCGCGGAGGGCTACCGGCGCCTCAAGGACGAGCTCGACGACCTCTGGCGCGTGCAGCGACCGGAGGTGGTGCGGGCCCTGGCGGCCGCTGCCGCCGAGGGGGACCGCTCGGAGAACGCCGAGTACACCTATCGGAAGAAGCAGCTTGCCGGCATCGACCGGCGGGTGCGCTATCTCGGCAAGCGCCTGCCTTCGCTGCGCGTCGTGGACAGCCGGCCGACCGATCCGGAAGCGATCTTCTTCGGCGCGTGGTTCACCGTCGAGGACGAGGCGGGCGATGAGCACGAGTACCGCATCGTGGGGCCTGACGAGACCGATGCCGCACGCGGCTGGATCAGCATCGACTCGCCGCTGGCACGGGCCGCCATGCGGCGGCGCGCGGATGACGGGTTCGAGGCCGAGCTGCCGCAGGGCCCGGCCCGGTTCGTGGTGGTGTCGGTACGCTACGCCGGGCCGGCGTGACCGGCGGCCTCAGGCCGCCGCGACCTCGCCGAAGGATTCGCGGGCGGGATCGCTGGCCGGAATCGATTCCTTCAGCATGCGCAGCGTGCGCATGCACTGGCGGTGCAGCTCCTGTTGCTCGCTGAAGGGCGAATCGCGCGTTTCATGGTAGGCGACGATCAGCCACAGTGCGCCGCCGCGCAGACGTACCTGCAGGTTGTCCGAGCGCAACCGCTCCAGGCCGATGTCCGTCCCGCTGCCCCAGGCGCGGTACTTCTCCTCGGGAGGCGTGCCGTAGAGGTGGGGAAACTCGCTTCGGGAGGCATTGGAGAACTCCCGCAGCGCCAGCGCGGCGAGCTGGCGTCGGGCCGGTGGCGAGAGTTCCTCCAGCATGCGGCTGACTTCGCGGAACTGGCGGCGCAGCTGGACGGCGCGCGTAAGCGCGATCAAGCGGGTCACGAACTGCATGGTGCCTACACCCCCTGGCATGACCTGGACGACAGGCTTGGGAGTGTACCCTTTCCATTTCCGGAAATGTCACATGATGCGTCACATCATGTCATCTTGTGTCACATCATGACGTGGTCGCGCGACCGACCGGCTGGCCCATGCGTACCGCCTGCTCGGCGGCCAGGCCGGGGTCGAAGTTCCCTCCACCGACGGGCAGCAGGACGATGGCCGTGGACCCCATGTTGAAACGGCCCATTTCCTCGCCGCGCTCCAGGCGGATGCCGCGCCCGCGCCAGTCGCGGCGGCGGATGTGGCGCGCATACGGCGGTACCTCGACTCCGCCCCAGGTCGTCTCGATGCCGGAAACCAGCATGGCGCCGACCAGGATCACGGCGAAGGGGCCGGAATCACCGCGGAAATGGCAGACCAGGCGTTCGTTGCGGGCAAACAGGCGCGGCACGCCTTCCACGGCGAATGCCGCCACGCTGAACAGGCGTCCAGGGACGTGCAGCGTTTCCACCAGTTCGCCCGCCAGCGGCATGTGCACGCGGTGGTAGTCGCGCGGCGAGAGGTACACGGTCAGGAACTGCCCGTCGAGATAGGGGCGCGCCGCCTCCGTGTCCGCCAGCAGCTCGGCGACGCTGAAGTCCTGGCCCTTGGCCTGCAGGATGCGCCCCGCACGGATCGTGCCGGCCTGGCTGATGCGGCCGTCGGCCGGACAGGCGATGGCCAGCGGATCGACCGGTTGCGGGCGCGCTCCGGCTTTCAGGGCGCGGGTGAAGAAAGCGTTGAAATGCGGCCACGCGCCGACTTCACGGTGCTCGGCCTCGCCGAGATCGACCGCGTAGGTGCGCACGATGCGGTGGATGAGGAAGTTCTTCCACGGGCGGAATCGCCAGCGCGAGCCCCAGAGCACGAGTCTCGACAGCAGGCGATGCGGCAGGATGTACTGGAGCAGCAGGGCCGGCCGCATCAGCGCTGTTCCACCAGCGTCCGCAGGTCCGCAGCGAGTCGGGCTGCGTCGACGGGTGGTTGCACCAGCCCGGCCTGGCGGCCATCCGGATCGATGATCACCAGCGACGCGCTGTGGTCGACGTTGTAGTGGCCGTCGCGCGCCGGTTCGCGGAAATAGACCAGCCCCAGCGCCCGGGTGAGGCGGGTGAGTTCCTCGTCGGAGCCGGTGGCGGCGACGAAGTCCTTGCTGAAGAAGCCGACATAGCGCCCCAGCTGCGCAGGCGTGTCGCGTTCCGGATCGACCGAAATGAAATCGAAGCGCACGCGGTCCGCCAGACCGTCGGCGACCAGCGTGGCCCAGGCCTGCTTCATCGTCGCCAGTGTGGTCGGGCAGACGTCCGGACAGTTGGTGAAGCCGAAGAACACCACCGTCCAGCGGCCTTTCCAGTCGGCGGGACCCAGCGTCCCGCCGTCGCTGCGCAGCAACGTGAAATCCGGCAGCGTGCGGGGCGTCGGGTAGAGCAGGGTGCCTTGCAGCGGGGGCTGCGGCGGCGTGGCGAACAGGCGCGTGCCGGCCCACAGGCCGATCGCCGCAGCGAACGCGGTGACGAGAATGAGCCAGATCGCTGAAACGCGAATGGCGGGCTGGGGCGTAGTCATGTGCGGAGTATAGGCGGTCGGGTGCGGTTGCGACCTCGCCGGCGGGCGTGACGACAAGCCCGCCGGGCCGCCTGCGTCCTATACTGTGCGGCCCTTCCAGGCGGAGCATCGCGTGACCCAGGAACTCGCCAGCATCGTCGATTTCATCCGGTACGGTGCGAGCCGCTTCGCCGCTGCCGGCCTCACCTTCGGCCACAGTTACGACAACGCCCTTGACGAGGCCACCCATCTCGTACTGCACGCCCTGCACCTGCCGCACGACCTTTCCCCGGCCTACGGCCAGGCGCGGTTGGTGGCGGACGAGCGCGAGGCGGTGCTGGCGCTGATCGAGCGCCGCATCGCCGAGCACCGGCCGGTGGCCTATCTCACCGGCGAGGCCTGGTTCGCGGGCCTCAAGTTCAAGTCGGATGCGCGTGCGCTGGTGCCGCGCTCGCCGATCGCCGAGCTGATCCAGGGCGGCTTCTCGCCGTGGCTGGACGAGCATCCGGTGGCACGCGCGCTTGACCTGTGCACCGGCTCGGGCTGCATCGGCATCGCCATGGCCGCGCACAATCCGGACTGGCAGGTGGATCTGGTCGACATCAGTCCGGAGGCGCTGGCCCTGGCGCGCGAGAACGTCGAGTTCCAGGACGTGGGCGAGCGCGTGCGGGTGCTGGAGTCCGACCTTTTCTCCGGTCTTGCCGGCGAGCGCTACGATCTCATCGTCAGCAACCCGCCCTACGTCACCGAGGCCGAGTATGCCGCGCTGCCACCCGAGTACCGCCACGAACCGGCGCTCGGCCTGACCGCCGGCCATGATGGACTGGACCTGGCATTGCGCATCCTGGCGCAAGCCGCCGATCATCTCGCCGAGGATGGCGTGCTGATCGTCGAGGTCGGCGAGAGCGAGCGCGCGCTGGTCGAGCTGTTGCCGCGCGTGCCGTTCAACTGGATCGAGTTCGCCGTCGGCCAGATGGGCGTGTTCCTGCTCGATCGCCGCGATCTGGTCGAGCATGCCGAGGCCATCGCGGCGGCGCTGGCGACGCGCGCGCCCGCACACTGAGGCGACCGCGCCCGTCCGCCCAGGGAGCCAGGCAAGCATGTCCAATACCTTCGGCAAGCTGTTCGCCGTGACGACCTTCGGCGAGAGCCACGGCCCGGCGATCGGCTGCGTGGTCGACGGCTGCCCGCCGGGCATCGCCATTGCGCCGGAGGACTTTCGCGCCGACCTCGCGCGGCGCGCGACCGGGCGCAGTCGCTGGACTTCCCAGCGGCACGAGATGGACGAAGTGGAGATCCTGTCCGGCGTGTACGAGGGGCGGACCACCGGCACGCCGCTCGCGCTTCTCATCCGCAACACGGACCAGCGCCCGAAGGACTACGGCGACATCGTCGCCACGTTCCGCCCGGGGCATGCCGACTACACCTACTGGCAGAAGTACGGCATCCGTGACCCGCGCGGTGGTGGACGGTCCTCGGCACGCGAGACGACCATGCGCGTGGCAGCGGCAGTCATCGCGAGGAAATGGCTGGCCGGGAAGCATGGGGTGCGCGTGCGCGGCCATCTCGCGCAACTCGGTGATCGGCTGCCGCGCGCCTTCGACCCGGACGCGGTGGAACGCAATCCGTTCTTCTGGCCCGATCCGGACATGATCGGCGAACTCGAAGGCTACGTGAGCGCGCTGCGCAAGGCCGGTGATTCGGTCGGCGCCCGCGTGACCGTGGTGGCCGAAGGCGTGCCGCCGGGCTGGGGCGAGCCGGTATATGGCAAGCTCGATGCCGATCTCGCCACAGCGCTGATGTCGATCAATGCGGTCAAGGGCGTGGAGGTCGGCGACGGCTTCGCCGTGGTCGGGCAGCGTGGCAGCGAGCACCGCGACGAGATCACCCCGCAGGGCTTTCTGTCCAACCATGCCGGCGGCATCCTCGGCGGCATCGCCAGCGGGCAGGCAATCCGCGTTTCGATCGCCCTCAAGCCCGCGTCCAGCATTCTCGTGCCGGGCCGCAGCGTGGACCTGGCCGGCGCGCCCGTCGAGGTCGTCACCAGGGGGCGGCACGATCCCTGCGTCGGCATCCGT
>Ga0206103_100942_pt1 | contig 11568 bp, 7 predicted proteins | sample 1B5Ametagenome_FD_148638 | JGI IMG/M metagenome (GOLD analysis project Ga0206103, IMG submission 148638) | Enriched microbial communities from leaf-cutter ant dump, University of Wisconsin, Madison, United States - 1B5A | ecosystem: Environmental > Terrestrial > Nest > Insects nest > Nest dump... | reverse complement strand
CTCGATGTCGAGCCCGGCGCCGGCCGCATCCTGGGGCTGTTCTCGCTGAGCGAGATCCCGCGGCGCCTGTCGCTGGATTTCAGCGACCTCTTCAAGGCGGGCTTCACCTTCAATTCCATCGAGGGCGCGTTCCGGCTCGCCGGGGGCAATGCCTACACGGACGGCCTCAGCATCAAGGGACCGGCCGCGGACATCACGATCAGCGGCCGCACCGGTCTTCGTGCCCGCGACTACGACCAGCGCATGGACGTGGCGCCACGCGCCGGCACCGCCTTGCCGGTGATGGGAGCGATTGCCGCCGGCCCGGTCGGGGCCGCAGCGGGGCTGGTTGCGCAGGGTCTGTTCAACAAGCCGCTGGCACGCGCGGTGGAGCGCCATTACCGGGTGACGGGAAGCTGGGACAAGCCGCAGGTGGTGCTGGAGCGCCCGGCCGGCGAGGCGCCGTCGCATCGCGCGGGCGCCGGCAAGGGATAGGCGCGGCGGGCCCGCGGTTTGCGCCGGCGCGGCTTGTGCTGCAGGATGCGCGGCCCCAGTTCATGGGCCTGCGCCGTTGCGCGACACGCGCGTCATCCATCCTTCTTCCGGTATTCCGATGTCCGAGCTGATTTCCCGCGCCGAGCAGCGCCTGCTGCGTCCCGGTGGCCTCGCCGCCGGCGATCTCGATGGCGTCTTCGCCCGCCTGATGGGGCCCGCCATCGATGCCGCCGATCTCTATTTCCAGCATTCGCGCAGCGAGTCCTGGGTGCTGGAGGACGGCATCGTCAAGGACGGCAACCACGCGATCGAGCAGGGCGTCGGCGTGCGCGCGCTGTCGGGCGAGAAGGCCGGTTTCGCGTATTCGGACGAGATCGTGCTGCCGGCCCTGCTGGAGGCGGCCGGCTCCGCGCGTGCCATCGCCCGCACGGGCGCCAACGGCGTCGGCAAGCCGCTCGCCATCGCGGGCGTGAAGGCGCTGTATCCCGCGCTCGATCCCATCGATTCCCTCTCCACCGAAGCCAAGCTGGCGGCCCTGCGCGAGGTGGATGCGGCCTGTCGTGCCATCGATCCACGCGTGCGCCAGGTCATCGTCAGCCTGGCGGCGACCGTGGACACGGTGCTGATCGCGCACTCGGATGGCACCCTGGCCGCCGACGTGCGCCCGCTGGTGCGCATGAACGTGCAGGTGATCGCGGAAGCCAACGGCCGGCGCGAGAGCGGCAGCGCCGGTGGCGGAGGGCGCTACGGTTTTCCGGAGTTGCTGGCCAACGGCCGCGCGCAGGCGTTCGCTCGCGAGGCGGTACGGGTCGCGCTGGTGAACCTCGAGTCGGTGCCGGCGCCGGCCGGCGTGATGCCGGTGGTGCTCGGGCCGGGCTGGCCCGGCGTGTTGCTGCACGAGGCCATCGGCCACGGTTTCGAGGGCGACTTCAACCGCAAGGGCACCTCCGCCTTTGCCGGCATGATGGGCGAGAAGGTGGCCGCCGAGGGCGTCACCGTGGTCGATGACGGCACGCTGGCCGGACGTCGCGGCTCGCTGTCGGTCGACGACGAAGGCACGCCGTCGCAATGCACGGTGCTGGTCGAGAACGGCGTGATGAAGGGCTGCATGCAGGACAAGCTCAACGCGCGCCTGATGGGCGTGGCGCCGACCGGCAACGGTCGCCGCGAGTCCTTCGCGCACCTGCCGATGCCGCGCATGACCAATACCTACATGCGGCCGGGCGCGCACGATCCCGGCGAGATCATCGCCTCCGTGCCACGGGGGCTGTACGCGGTGAACTTCGGCGGCGGCCAGGTCGACATCACCAGCGGCAAGTTCACCTTCTCGGCCAGCGAGGCCTACCTCATCGAGAACGGCAGGGTCACGCGCCCGGTCAAGGGCGCCACGCTGATCGGCTCGGGCGCCGAGGTGCTCAAGCGCGTTTCGATGATCGGCAACGATCTCGAACTCGACGAGGGCGTCGGCGTCTGCGGCAAGGACGGCCAGAGCGTGCCGGTCGGGGTGGGCCAGCCCACCTTGCGCATCGATTCGATGACGGTGGGCGGGACGGGCTGAGCCGGGCATGGTGCATCGGGTGCGGCTTATCGCAGCAGCGCGGCCTGCCACCGCGCGCAGCCGGACGCGACGGTCGCCTGCCTGGTGTCCGGGTCAGTCCGCGCCGGGCGCGTCGTGGCCGCCGGCTTCGTGGGCGTGGCGCAGTTCGCGGAACAGCTCGCGTTGCGCATGCGGCGGCCGGTCGGCCTTGCGTTCGGCGACCGCGTTGCGGACCAGCTGGCGCAGCCGCTGCCGGTCGGCGCCGGGGTGCCCGGCGATGAAGGCGGTGAGCGCTTCGTCGCCACCTTCCAGCAACCGCTCGCGCCAGGCTTCGACCTGGTGCAGTGCCGCCGCTGCGCGATGTGCCTCGGCGCGGTCGTGGGCGAGTGCGCGGCGGACCGGCTCCAGCGATGCCTCGTCGAGCTTGCGCAGCTGCTTGGCGAGGAACTGGATCTCGCGCTTGCGGGCGATCTGCGCGGTGATCGCGCGGGCGCGCCGGACCTCGTCGCGGAGGTCGGGGTCGAGCGGCACGCGGGCGAGCTCGGCCTCGCTGAGCGTGGTCAGCGCCTCGGCGAGTTGCAGCACGTCGAGCGCCTCGCGGCGCCGCTGGCTGCGGCTGGGGCGCCGGTCGCCCTCGTCGGCGCCTGGCGCCTCTTCATCAAACCGATCGTGCATCCGACCTTTCCTGGAAGCCTGAAGTGAACGCGAACCTGATCGACAAAGATACCAGTTCAGCCGACCTCGACCGCCTGCAGTCGATCGCCGCCGACGTGCTCGGACATGCGCGCGCCCGAGGCGCGAGCGAAGCGGACGTCGCCGCCAGCATCGACCTGGGGTTGTCGGTGAACGTCCGTCTGGGGGAAGTGGAAACCGTCGAACGCACGCGTGACCGGGGCGTCTCGGTCACGGTCTGGTTCGGCAAGCGCAAGGGTTCGGCAAGCACGGCCGACCTCGATCCGGCCTCGATCGTGCAAACCGTCGAGCACGCCTGCGCGATTGCCCGGCATACCGAGGAGGACCCGGCCAATGGCCTCGCCGATCCGGCACTGCATGCCACCGACCGGCCCGACCTGGACCTGTGGCACCCGTGGGACATCACTGCCGAGGAAGCCATCGACCTCGCCGTCGGGATGGAGGAGGCCGGGCGTGCCCTCGATCCGCGCATCGGCAATTCCGACGGTGCGGCCGTGCAGGTGGGCGCATCGCTGTCCGCCTACGCCAATTCGGCAGGATTCGCCGGCACCGAGCGCGGCACCCACCATTCGCTGTCGGTGTCGTTGATCGCAAGCGATGGCGCGGGCATGCAGCGGGATTACTGGTACGACAGCGCGCGCGCGCCGGGAGACCTCGCCGATGCCGCATCGATCGGCCGCAAGGCGGGCGAGCGCACCCTGGCGCGGCTCGGCGCGCGCGCCCTTTCCACCCGCGAATGCCCGGTGTTGTTCGCCCCGGAGGTTGCGCGCAGCCTCGTCGGCCATTTCCTTTCGGCGATCAGCGGTGGCGCGCTGTACCGGCGTGCCAGCTTCCTGGTCGATCACGCCGGCAAGGCGGTGTTCCCGGAGTGGATGCAGATCGTCGAGCGTCCCCGCATCCTGCGCGGCCTGGGCTCGGCGGCCTTCGACGCGGAAGGTGTCGGCACGCGCGATTCGGACCTGGTGCGGGACGGCGTGCTGGCGCGCTACATCCTCGGCAGCTATTCGGCACGCAAACTGGGCCTGACCTCCACCGGCAACGCCGGCGGGGTGCACAACGTGCTGGTACGGCCCGGCGACGATGACTTCGCCGCCCTCGTGAAGCGCATGCATGCCGGCCTGCTCGTGACCGAGCTGATGGGCCAGGGCGTATCGCTGGTCACCGGCGATTATTCCCGTGGCGCGAGTGGATTCTGGGTGGAGAACGGCGAGATCGCCTGGCCGGTGGAGGAGATCACCATCGCCGGCAACCTTGCCGACATGTACCGGAACATCGTGGCCGTCGGCGCCGATGTGGACCGGCGTTCATCCATCCTCACCGGTTCGATCCTGCTGGAGCGCATGATGGTGGCCGGCGAGGGCTGAGGCATCGCATCGCCGGCGATGACGGCAACGGGTGCATCGCCGGCAGCGATCCCGCTCCGGCGGGCGTGCCTGGCGGAGCGGCGGGCGGGTTGCGGCCCCTCCGCGAAATGCAACCCTCCTTTTCGGCACATGGACGCGCACCGCCGTGGCCCGGACAATGCCCGCACCATGCCATGCCGGCGTGCGCGGATGCGCGTGCCGGCTCCGCTGCGCGGAACCCCGCGCCACCGAATTCCTGGTCGATCCGGATGCAGCCAATACCCCTCACCCTGTTTCGCGGAGCCGCCTGCGCCTTCGTGCTGTCCCTCCTTGCCGCCTGCTCGCGCAGCGAGGTGCCGCAGGGCACCATGGCGGTTCCGGTCACCATCACCCGTGCCGTGCTCCGCGACGTGCCGTTGCTGCTGAATGCGCCGGGCAACGTGGAAGCCGTGCACAGCGTTGCGGTCACCGCGCAGATCGACGGCCAGTTGCTGGAGTCGCTGGTGCGCGATGGCGCAGACGTGGCGAAGGACCAGCTCCTGTTCCGCATCGATCCGCGTCCGGCGAGGGCGGCGTTGCGGCAGGCCGAGGCCGAGCTGGAGCGTGCGCGCGCGTTGCTGGCGGAGGCCAGCTCGCGGGTCGAGCGGTACGGCTCGGTGGCGGACCGGGGTTATGTTTCGGCCGACCAGATGCAGCAGTACCGCACGGCGCACGCGGCCGCCGCAGGCACCGTGCAGGTGGACGAGGCGAACGTCGCCGCCGCCCGGCTCGAACTGGGCTACACCGAGATCCGCGCCCCGATCGCCGGACGGTTGGGGCGCATCCTGGTGCAGCCCGGCAACGTGGTCAGCGCCAACGGCGGCGATCCGCTGGTGACCATCAACCAGATCGCGCCGATCTATGTCAGCTTTGCCGTACCTGCGAGTGCGCTCGGGCGCCTGCTCGCCGCGCAGAACGCCGCGCCATTGCGCGTCGAGGCGCGGGTGCCCGGATTGCCCGGCCCCATCGAGGGGCGCGTCGCGTTCATCGACAATGCGGTGGATACCGCCACCGGCACGATCCGTCTGCGCGGCGAGTTTGCCAATGAGGATCACCTGCTGTGGCCGGGGCAACTGGTCAGCGTCAGCCTGACCCTGGGCGTCGACGAGAACGCCGTCGTGCTGCCCGATGGCGCGGTCCGCAACGGCCCGGAAGGCACCTATGTCTTCGTCGTGGACGATGAGGGCCGGGCGGTGCAGCGCCGGGTCGGCGTGGCGCGCGTTGCCGACGGGTTGGCGGTGATCGAGGACGGAGTGGACGTGGGCGACACCGTGGTGCTCGACGGCCAGTCGCGGGTACAGGACGGCGCCCTGCTCGCGTTCGATCCTCCCGCCGTCGATGACTCCGTGGAAGCCGGGCAATGAGCATGTCGGCGTTGTTCGTGCGCCGGCCGGTGATGACCACGCTGGTCATGCTCGGCATCCTGGTATTCGGCCTGATCGGATACCGCGCGCTGCCGGTGGCGGCGCTTCCGGACGTGGAGTTTCCCACCATCTCGGTGCGGGCGAGCCTGCCCGGTGCGTCGCCGGAGACGATGGCCGCAGCCGTGGCGACGCCGCTGGAGAAGCGCTTCTCCACGATCCCGGCGATCGACTCGATGACCTCGCAGAGCTCGCTGGGCTCGACCGACATCACCCTGCAGTTCGCCCTCGATCGGGACATCGACGCCGCCGCCCAGGATGTACAGGCGGCGATCACCCAGGCGTCGCGCCAGCTGCCGACGCAGATGACCTCGCCGCCGACCCTGCGCAAGGTGAATCCGTCCGATTCGCCGATCTTCTACGTCGCCTTCACGTCGGAGACGCTGCGCCTGTCGGACCTCAACGAGTATGCCGAGAACACGCTGGCGCAGCGCATCTCGATGATCGACGGCGTGGCCCAGGTCAACGTATGGGGCTCGCGCAAGTACGCGGTGCGCGTGGACCTCGATCCGGATGCCCTCGCCAACCGCGGGCTCGGCATCGATGCGGTTGCCGATGCGGTGGCTCGTGGCAGCGTCAACCTGCCGACCGGCACGCTGTATGGCCCCGATCGCATCTACAGCGTGCGCGTGGCCGGCCAGATGCACGACGCCGCGGCGTTCGGCGAACTGGTGGTGAGCTACCGCAACGGCGCGCCGGTGCGCCTGCGCGACATCGCGCATGTCTACGACGGCGTGCAGAACGACAAGGGCGGCGCGCTCCTCAACGGCGAGCCCGGCATCGTGCTGGCGGTGCAGAAGCAGCCCGGCGCCAACACCATCCAGGTGGTCGATGACATCCGCGCGATGCTGCCGGCGTTCCAGCGCAACCTGCCCGCCGGGGCGAACCTGGAAGTGATCTACGACCGCTCGCAGAGCATCCGCGAGTCGGTCGACGAGGTGAAGTTCAGCCTGGTGCTGGCGCTCGGCCTGGTGGTGCTGGTCATCTTCCTGTTCCTGCGCAATGTCTCGGCCACGGTGATTCCGTCGCTGGCGCTGCCGATGTCGGTGGTGGGCACCTTCGCCGCCATGTATGCCTTCGGTTTCTCGATCGACAACCTGTCGCTGATGGCGCTGACATTGTCGGTGGGCTTCGTGGTGGACGACGCCATCGTCATGCTGGAGAACGTCTCCCGCCACATGGAGATGGGCAAGGATCGCCTCACCGCCACCCTCGATGGCGCGCGGGAGATCGGCTTCACCATCGTCTCGATGACGCTGTCGCTGGCCGCGGTGTTCATCCCGGTGGTGTTCATGGGCGGGGTCATCGGACGCCTGCTCAGCGAGTTCGCCATCACCATCGTCTGCGCCGTGCTGGTGTCGGGTTTCGTCTCGCTCAGCCTGACGCCGATGCTGTGCAGCCGCTGGCTCAGGGCACCGCACGCGGTCCGCCATGGCGTGCTCTACCGCTGGAGTGAGCGCGCCTTCGAGCGGGTGCAGGACGCCTACCGGCGGAGCCTGGAACTGGGCGTGCGCCATGCCGGTGTGGTGTCCGGGCTGTTCGTCGCCGTGCTGGTCGCCACGGCGGCGCTGGTCGTGCACATTCCCAAGGGTTTCCTGCCCAACGACGACACCGGACAGATCTTCGTTTCCACCCAGGCCGCCGAGGACATCGGCTTCGACGCGATGATGGAGAAGCAGCGTCAGGCGATCGCGATCCTGCGTGCCGATCCGAACGTCGCCTTCGTGATGGCGTTCGTCGGCTCCGGCGGCGGAGGCGGCTCGCTCAACCAGACGCGCATCGTGGTGAACCTCAAGCCGCCGGGCGAGCGGCCCGGTGCCGACGAGGTGGTCGACAGCCTGCGACCGAAGCTGCAGGGCATTGCCGGCCTGCGCATGTTCCCGCAGAACGTGCCGCTGATCCGCATCGGCGGACGGCAGGGCAACAGCGTGTACCAGTTCGCTTTGCAGGATACCGACAGCCACCGCCTGTTCGAGTGGACGCCGAAGCTGGTCGCCATGCTGGCGAAGGAGCCCGGTTTCCTGGATGTCAGCAGCGACATGCTGGTGGCCAATCCGCAGCTCGACGTCGCCATCGACCGCGATGCCGCGGCGGCCTACGGCATCACCCCGCAGGCGATCGAGAGCGCGCTCTACCACGCCTTCGGGCCGGCCCAGGTTTCCACCATCTATACCGAGTCCGACCAGTACTGGGTGCTGATGCAGGTCGATCCCGCGCGCCAGGCGGATCCTTCCGTGCTGTCGCAGATCTACCTGACGCCGGGCGGTTCGGCGCGGGCCGGCGATGGCGCCGCACCGGAGCAGCTGGTGCCGCTTTCCGCGGTGACACGCATGGGTACCTCGGTCGGCGTCGCCACCATCAACCACCTCGGCCAGGTGCCGGCGACCACCATCTCGTTCAACCTGGCTCCCGGCATGGCACTCAGCGACGCGGTGGCGGCGATCGACCGCGCCGCGGTCAGCCTGGCGATGCCCGAAACCATCACCTACTCGCTGCAGGGCACCGCGCAGACCTTCCAGCAGTCCGTATCCGGCATGGGCATGCTGCTGCTGCTGGCGGTGTTCGTGATCTACCTGGTGCTCGGCATCCTCTACGAGAGCTTCATCCACCCGCTGACGATCCTCTCCGGCCTGCCGACGGCGGTGTTCGGCGCGCTGCTCACGCTGCTGCTGTTCGGGCGCGAGCTCGATCTCTACGGGGCCGTGGGCCTGATCCTGCTGATCGGCATCGTCAAGAAGAACGCGATCATGATGATCGACTTCGCGCTCGACCGTCAGCGTTCCGGCGAGACGCCGCGCCGCGCCATCATCGAGGCCTGCGTGGTGCGTTTCCGTCCGATCATGATGACCACCTTCGCGGCCCTGATGGGCACCCTGCCGATCGCGCTCGGCATGGGGGCAGGCGCCGATGCGCGCAGGCCGCTCGGCCTCGCCGTGGTGGGTGGCCTGCTCACCTCGCAGCTCCTGACGCTCTACATCACCCCGGTGATCTACCTCGGCTTCGAGCGCCTCCAGGCCTGGCTGCGACGGGACGCGGCGCCACGGCGGCAGGCCGCGTAGGCGGGATGTTCCGGTGCACGCCCGTGCGCCGGTTTCCGATTCCCGTCACCTGGGCGATGATGGGGCCGCAGCCCACCTCCAGCGCCGCCCGTCATGCGCACCAGCCAGCAACCGGCCTTCATCCTGCACGCGCGGGCCTATCGCGAGACGTCGCTGCTGCTGGACGTTTTCAGCCGCGAGCATGGCCGCATCGGCCTGGTGGCGCGGGGCATCCGGCGCGAGCGCAGCCGTACGCCACGTGGCCTGCTGCAGCCGCTGCAACCGCTGCTGCTCGACTGGACGCTCCGTGGCGAACTCGGCACGCTCTGTGGCGTGGAGGCGGCCAGCCATCCGATCGCGCTGGATGGCGAGGGACTGCTTGCCGCCATGTACGTCAACGAACTGGTGCTGCGGCTGACGCCGCGCGGCGATCCGTCGCCTGCCGCCTTCGATGCCTATGCCACGTGCCTGGCCCGCCTCGCCGGTACCGATGAGCGCGCCTGGACCCTGCGTCGCTTCGAGCGGGATCTGCTGGCCGAGCTCGGCTATGCGCTGGTGCTCGCCCATGACAGCGAAGGGGATGCCATCGCGGGCGAGGGCGACTACCTGTACGACCCCGATGCCGGGCCACGGCCGTGGCGGGCGGGCTCGCCGCTGGTGCGCGTGGACGGCGCGACATTGCTGGCGCTGGATGCGGATGTCGCGCCGCCAGCCGCCGGCCTCGTCCAGCTGCGCCGGCTCGCCCGCGCGGTGATCCGCCATCTCGTTGGCGGCGATCTCAAGGCCTGGACGATGACGGCACGGCCACGAGGCTGAGGGACGCTTCCGGAGCCGGTGTTCTCGCGGTGTCCGCGCGCCGACAGGGCGCTGCCGGGCTCACGCAGTGGCCTGCGCCAGCAGCGCGCGCACCCGCGCACAGCGGGCGAGGAAGTCTCCGATGGCGTGCTCGGGCCATTCGCGCGTGGCGACGCATGCCTTGCGCAGGGCGGCCGCCGCGGCGGTGATGTCGGGCGTGCCGCAGAATCCGGCCGAGGCATCGAGCCGGTGCAGGCGTGCGTGCAGGCCGGCGACGTCCCGACGGGCGACGATCTGCCGGATCTCTGCAGGGAGGGCATCGAGTTCCGCTGCGAACAGGCCTCGCAGCGCTGCGACGATGGCCGCGTTGCCTCCCGCGGCAGCGAGCGCGCGATGCTCGTCCAGTCCTTCGAGTGGGCCGGTCGCTGACGCGCCCGCGTGGGCGGACAGGCCGGCCGACAGCGCGCGGCGAAGGTCGGCGATCGCCAGCGGTTTCACCAGCACATCGCGGAAGCCGGCGGCGAGCAGCGCGGCACGGGTTTCCGGTTCCGCATCCGCAGTGGTGGCAAGTGCCGGTGCGTGCGAGGAGGGGCCACCGCCCCGGCGGATGGTGGCCAGTGCTTCGGCACCGCTGCATCGCGGCATGCGTGCATCCAGCAGCAGCAGGTCGAAGGGGCTGGCGGAGGCCTGTGCGATCGCGGCTTCGCCGTCGGCGGCGGTCTCGCAGGCGAAGCCCGAAGCCACGATCGCCGCGGCCAGGAATTCGAGGCTGAGCGGATTGTCGTCGGCAACCAGGACGCGGGCGGCCATGTCGCACATCCGTATGGCGATGGCTGGCAGAATGGCCGTCGATGCGCCGCCCGTCAATGCCCCTGCTGGCCCTTTTCCTGAGCGTGTGCGCGGGTCTGCCGATGGCACGCATGCCGGACGGGCCGGCACCGGTGCTGGAGATGCGGGTGGCGCGCGCCGTCGCGCCCGAAGCGCGCCTCGAAGGCCTGCGCCTGACCTTGGGCGGGGATGCCGCCTCCACGCTGCGCATCGAGGCGGCGCGCGCGGTCGTTCCCCGGCTTGGCCTGGACGGAGGGCTGGCGTGGTCGTGCACGCTGGTGCAGGGCGGCGATGACGCACGTGCCTGCGCCGGGCCGCTCGCCTGGTCCGGAAGCGCCGCGCCCGCGGTATCGGCGTCGCTCGCCGCGCGCGTCGATGCGGAGACGCTCGAACTCGTGTTCAGCCAGGGCGAGCGCGAGATCGCGCTGGAACTGCCGTTCGCAGCGGATGCGGCGGCGCGCGCGTCGCTTCGACAGATTCCTGTGGACTGGCTGGCGGTACCGCTGGCGGCGGTCCGACCGGGCGCCGCGCTTGAAGGAGGGACGCTCGCCGGGCATGCGGAGCATCGCGCCGATGGACGCATCGACGTCCGTTTCGAGGTCGATGCACTGGATGTCGGCGATGGTGGGCTGGGATACTCCGGGCGGGGACTGAACGCGAAAGGCTGGGCGCGCTGGGCACCGGCAGCGGATGGGGCGCGCGCCACCGGAGGCGTCGAGCTCCTGGGCGGGCGCCTGGAAGGCGCGGGCGTCGCCGTCGAGTTGCCTGCTTCGCCGGTGACCGTGGCCATCGACGCGGGACTTCGCGGGAGCCGCTGGGATCTTGCCCGCGTTGCCTGGAGCGATCCGGGCACGCTCCTCGCCACCGCCCGCGGTGCGATTGACCCTGCCGCGCAGACGCCGCTGCAAGCGCTCGAACTGCATATGGAAGCGACGTTGCCCGCTGCACTCGACCGGTATGCCGGAGGCGTGGCAGGCGCGGGCGCCCTGGCCGCGCTCGAGGTGGCCGGTGGCGTGGCCGCCGACGTGGTGCTCGGGCCGGACGGGCTGGAGCGGCTTGGGGTGGACGCGTCCGGCGTCGACGTGGTCGATCCGGACAGCGGAGCGTCGATGCAGGGCTTGGATGCGCAATTGGACTGGCGCGCAGCGGGCGAGGGCGCCGTCACCCGTTTCGGCTGGCGCGGGGGGCATGTCGCCGGTATCGCGATTCCTGCCGCTGGCAGCGCATTGCAGGCGCGCGCAGGTCGGCTGCACCAGGTGGGCTCGCTGCGTGTTGCGTTGCCTGGCGGCGTGGTCGAGCTTGCTGGCCTGCGCCTGGATCCCCGCCTCGTGGGCGACTGGCTGGCCGGTCGATTCCGGCTCGAGAACCTGGGTTGGGACAGCGAGGACGGCACCCTTGCC
>Ga0206103_100941_pt1 | contig 11570 bp, 11 predicted proteins | sample 1B5Ametagenome_FD_148638 | JGI IMG/M metagenome (GOLD analysis project Ga0206103, IMG submission 148638) | Enriched microbial communities from leaf-cutter ant dump, University of Wisconsin, Madison, United States - 1B5A | ecosystem: Environmental > Terrestrial > Nest > Insects nest > Nest dump... | reverse complement strand
CGTGTCATGAGGCGCACCACGTCGCGCGGTGTCCAGTGCTCGCCGGCCTCCTCGTTGTTCTCCTCGTTAAAGCGGCGCACCAGCTCCTCGAAGACGCTGCCCATGCCGTGGTTGTCGAGCGCGCGGGGCGAGAGGTCCAGCGTGGGGTCCAGGAACTTCTCGATGAGGGTGCCAAGAGCGTCAGCCTTGGTGAGGCGCGGGATCTGGTTGCGGAACTCGAAGTTGTCCAAGATCTCCTGCACGTTGGGCGAGTAGCCGTCCAGGTACGCCTCGAAGTTTTGCCGCAGCTGCGCCTGGCTGGTGGCTGCGCGGAGATCGCGGAGCGTGAACGGGCTGGTGTTGTAGAAGTCTTGGCCTGCGGCCTGGCGGAGAGGCGCATCCTGGTTAGTGATGCCGGCCTTGTCCAACGCCTCTTTGGCAGACAGAATTGCCTGGTGGCTGTTCTCAAGGACTGAGTCGAGGCGGCGCAGGACCGTCATGGGGAGGATGACGTCCCGGTACTTGCCGCGGACATAGAGATCGCGGAGCACATCGTCCGCGATGTTCCAGATGAACTGTGCCAGACGTGCGTTTGTGGTGGCATTCATGCGGAAGCGACACCCCCTTGTGGAAGCCAGGGCCCTCAACGACCCGGGGACGACAGTTGAGCTACTGGCATCTTACGGATTGGGGTGACATGGCGTTGCGGAGCGCCTCCTCTTAAGATCAGTTCCAGTCTTGTCGATGGAATGGTAGACACACCTTTTTGGGGGGCATATGGACGAGGACGGCGCCGCTGAAGCCACTGAGCCCCTTCGTGCTACGCCACTCAGGTTTCGCAACGGGCGCTACGAGGGGCGCGGCATGCCACTCGCCGCGATTGACGACCTCCGCGAATATCAGTTGCTCTTGCAGGAAGCCGCACGGGCCATTTGGCTTGAACGTCATCCCGGGTCCAAGAAGGTGCCACAGAAGGTAATCGAGTCCGTCTCGCTACGCCTAGTCGCATTCGAACCCGGCAGCGTGATCCCTGTGCTTGAGCGCGAAGCGACGCTCGACCTTTCCACCGATTTTGATCTGTTCCTTGCCGCAGAAGCTCGCGTTGATGAGGCCTTCGCGGCGATCGTCGAAGGCCGCGACGCCGATGCCGTTGCGCTCGGGATCGACGGTCGCCGGCTGCACGCGTTCGGCAAACGACTCACCACTACTGAACGCGTTGAGTTCAAGCGAACTGAGCAACAGTCAGTCACGTATAGCAAGGAGCTCCGCAAGGCGAGTATCAAACGCGCAGAGAAGCCAGACACACAGAACGAGCCGAAAACGCTCACGTACGTTGGGCTACTACGTGGCATCGAGACAAAGGAAAACGGCGGCACTTTCAAGTTGCGTCGCTTTGGAGGTGGCGAACTTGGGGGAAGCTTTGATGATCCGGAGTCTTTCAAAGACCTCAAGGAGGCCCTCGACCTGGTCGACGGCTCAAGCTTCGTACGACTGACCGTGCGTGCTCGCGTGTCTGACGCCTCGACCACAATCGAGTCCGTGACCCAGGTTGAGCAGTTCGACGTCGAAGACAGCCCTTGGCGGCATCGCTTACGCGAACTCCTTGCCTACGAACCGTCGGACGACGACGAGATCGACCACGACCCTGTGCGAATCGAGGACTTGCAGCAGATAGACCGACTTCTCTCCGCTCTACCTGGAGACCTTGCGACAACCGCGGCACTCGGCTCTGCACCAGGCGGCCACACCTTCGCAGAGTGGACAGCAGCTAACCGTCTAGTCCGTGTTCAGATCGACGAAGACCTCGACTTCAAGGCCTACCAGAAGATCCTTGGCGCGCGGCCGGCGGCGCGCTTGCACTTTGACCACGTCGAGGATGTGTCGGCATGGGTGCAAGAGGCGGTGGCTGAGTCTTGAGTACCCAAACGGAGCCTCCGACGGAGGAGCTCTTGGAGGGCGATGATGTCTTCATGAGACAGGCTCCGACGATTCACTATGATGGGGATCGAGTCCTGAGCAGGGCCTTTGTCCCGCGCAAGGATGATTTCGGCCAACTCTCAGGCAATCTGATGTCCGTCACTTCGGCGCAGTTCGCCTCCGAGCACCGCGCAAAGACGCGCCCAAACCGAAAGCCACCGCAACATGTTTGGGGAGTATCGATCGACGAGGCAACGTCGTGTGGCGTCGCAGTCCGAGATGACTCGCAACAGCACACCCGGACACCGGTACCTCCGGGTCACGCGTCTCTTGTCTACGAGAACTTCGGCGACGTCGAGCACGTAGAGGACACAGCCGCAGACCTAGCAATTCTCGCCAATAACCGCGGAAGGCTCTACCCGGAGGCCGTCGACGGCACGACACAAGACGACTCGCCAACTTTGCTCGATACTTGAGCCCGTCGTGAAGCTGGCATGGCTTGGCGTCGCTGGTCGGCCCTTCTACATGGATTCACCGAGCTTGATGACTCACCGCGAGACATCTTTGTTCGCGGCCCACTGAGCCAGGCCGAATAGGACGGCCTCCCGGGGTTCGGCCTTGCGGACGCTGTCGCCGATGACGCTCAACCGACTTAGCGCCTCCTTGCGCCGACGGGGGCTCTCTTTGCGCGCATGGAGACTGCGCGGGTCCCGGCGCGGCCCTCGCCTCGCAGTCGCAGCGATCCTGTGCGACCACGGCTGACCGGCGACGACCGCAACGATGCGATGGCCCCATTCTTTGGACTCGTTGCGGAACATCTCGTTGGACACGTGGTACACCTCCGTGCATAGTGGTCAACGAGAGAGTTTCTAGGGAACCTGACGAGAAGCTCGAGACGGCGTGGCTACGTAGTGATCACCCCTTCACCCACCACCGGGATCCCGTACTCCCGAGCCTTCCGTGCCTTGCTTGACTGCGACCCCCGGTCCTGCGCATTCACCGCCGCCACCCCCTTCTTCACACCAGACCACACCACCAAACCACGGGCCTCAGTGATCGCCGTCAAGTGACGCGTGCGCTCCTCCGACATGCCCGTTAGCACCACCAGGTCGCCCGGCTTGAGTTCGACGCCGGTCACTACCTGCGACACCTTCTTCTCAGCCGGAGTGGCGCGATTGTTGGGCCCGACCTTGTGGTGCGCGACGGACGTTTTGTGAGCCGCCGCGAGTACAACAAGGATCCGTCCTTCAGGAGCCGATCCGCTGTCAGCGATGAAGCCTTCGACCACAACGTGTGCAACGTATACAAGGTGCTATTCACGCGTGGGATGGTGGGGACCGTGATCTATTCAACCGGCCAGGAGACACGGGAGTTTTTGGCCGCAATCGTCGGCTCCACTAACGACGCAGCGGCGACTTAAGAGAATCGAGCGGTGGGACAGGACGATGTCCCTAGCCGAAGTATCGAGCGCGGTGGTGATGGAGGCGCGCCGAATCTCGGTCCGCCTACGAGTCCTCGGAGTCGTTGAGCACGCGGATAACAACGGCGCGATCGGTGGTTCATCACGTAGTCGCGGTTGCCTTGGAGCTAGGACCGACATCCAGTGGTGTCACTCCTGCGCTAAGAGCCGCTGTTGCCCGTTACCTTCGAGCGATCGGGCCCCGCCTGACGCGCGCGAAACACCGCGAACGAGGATCGCCAAGTGAGCCAACCGTGAGTAGTCATTGACCGCATGGTGCAGAAACCCGTAGTTGGGCCCTCGCTTCTTGCCGCTCCGGTTGCTAAGAGTGTATCCGAGCATGTGGTGCCCACCACTGTCCGCGACGGGACCAAGTCTCTTGATATCGACGTTGAAAAGTTCGCATGGCGCAGCCTTCTCGTAACAGGCCCTCTTCTACTTCCCCTCTGGGGGGCTCGTGACCAGGTCGACATGGACGAGCAGCGGCATCTGGTAGCGGGCAAGCATCGGGCCAGCCGTCGAGTGTGGCACATGCAGGTGGAAACCGATCCGGTGTCGTCCCCATCAACTGGTGAGTCGGAGCGCGACGATACGTCGCGCCAGACGCGGTGACGACCTGGACCTGATCGACGGTCATTGAAGCAAGCCCGGCGCCCTCGGGCGTCCAAGGCGCGTTTGCGCTGGGACACGAAGACCGCCGTGGAATCCGATGGGAGGGTGGCGTCCACACCCTTCCCGGCGGTATTCACCTACCTCAACCATGCACAACGTCTTGGAGAACTACACCTAATCTCTGCGGCACGTTCACATACGGACGCGCAAACTGCGGCACTACCTCGACCGTGTCTGACATTGATGGGAGCCTTTCAAGGGTGTGCAACACTCACCAAGACGTGTTGGCACCGCGGGCGGATGTGGTCGGCCAGAGGGAGAGGCGATGGAGATCGACAAGGACTCACAACTGCCGCCTTGGATCGGGGACGATTCAGCCACTTGGATTCAAAGAATCGACCTCGATAAGAGGCGCCTTGTGCTCAACCGCCCGCTAGGGGCTAGTACCGCCACGTTTGGTGATATTCCGCGAGCGTGGCACATCACCATAAACACGCCACACGCATCGGGAGCCCTGGAGATCCGGCTTACCAAGCAGGCGGCAGGTGTGAAATGGGATGTCCGAGACCTGACATCAAGCTCCATCACGCTACCCGCTGCGATTCGCAACATCTCGATAATTCCTCGAGACGGGAACGCCACAACGACAGTGACATCGCACGCACGGTCGCTAGCGGTGAAATTGGCGCCGGGTAGATTCTGCATCGATGTGGGTCCGGATGGCTCAGGTGCCTACACGGTGCAAGAAATCCCGTCGGACATAGACACCGTGCCGTTCGTCTTCGATGGCATGGGCAAGTTGCGGCGGTTTCGAGGTATCGCCTCTCACGGTGTCATTGTTCACACTCCGGCGAGCGACATTGACATGGGCCACGTCAGCGGTTCGGTCACATTCGCTTCAGCGCCCGAAGGCGCCGTTCTCAAGACTGACGGGGCTGTAAATTTCACCAAAGGTGTACAGGGACGCCTGGACGTGACCGCGCGCATAATCAATGCACCTGACATCGTGGGCAGCGGAGTCATCCGGGCCGACGAACTTCTGGTAGAAGGCCGTATCACACCCAACAATGGGCGTCTTTCCATGGAACTTTCTGGCTTGATGTGGTGCCGTGGTGGACTCCACAAGACAGACATCACGCTTTGCGACAAGCCGGGGACCGCTAACAGAGTGCTGGTGGGCGTGGATAATTCGAACTCCGGTTTCGCCATCGACTACGGACCGGTCGGCAACATCCACCAAGCGAGCCGGGCGCGGGTTCGGGGGGGCGGCGGCGCAACCGGCGCGTCGATTACCGATTCGACAATCAGGGGGCGGGGAGCGCTCGAAGTCGCAGGCTCGGTGGAGTCGACCTTGGTCGACCTGGAGGGGATCTTCGTGTGCGCCGGGAGTTTCAATGCGCAGGGGCTGGCTGCGGACGAGGATGCACTCAAAGTGAGCCGGTCAGTTGTCGCTGGCGTTCTTGATTTGGCAGGGTCGCAAGCGCTGGTGGCGGAACGCATTGACGCCGCAGCGGTTTGCAACGGGCGGATTGATGATTCATCCGGGCACTTGGTCGTACTCACGGAGTCGGTGCGCGACGCGCGCATCTACTCGTCAACGATCGTGGTGAGAACAGAGGCCCCCTCCGTTGGCGCGATATTCAACTCGGAGGTGGTGGGCACGCACCATCTGCACGTGGTGGGAAGCGTCGACGCGACTTCCACGCTCGAGGGCCACGGCGACCTAAGTCTTACTGGCGACTGTGACGCCGCGATGCCTGTCTCCTGGATGCCGGGGGCACCATGGCATGAGATTCAGGCTAGGGAGTTCGTCGTCCGAGGGGCCGTCCGCTCGCTCCAAGTGCGTTGCGATAACTCCTCTCTTCCGCAACCGCGCCTGACTATTCGCGATGACGGAAAGATCGAGTCCATCGACTTATCTGGACAGTTGGTCTTGAACTTCGAGCGCGCGGACGAGACGCCACTACTGAACAAGCTTTCCCTAAACAACCAAGCACACGCCATACTCGAGGGGTCGGTCGCAGAGCTCCCCTTGGTCGAAACAACCGGGCACGCAGCGTTCACGGCGCTCATCAAGGAGCCGGAAGCCGAGGTCAAGCTGGGACTTGTTTCCAAGGCTAGGGATGATCGAATCGATCTCGACGCCGGTCATGGGCTGATACGGGTTGTGGAACCTATCCGTTTCACCAGCGATCCGTCCACAGCCGCAGCAGCGCCGATGATAGTTGCGATCGGGGGCAGCATTGGTATCGAGGTAACGCTGGAGTCTCTTGTCTGCGAGCCAACGGAGCAGGGGAGCGTCATCAACCTCGATGTCGGAGACCGCGGGCGGGTCAATGCGCTCGCTGGCGACTTCGGACTTCGACGCCTCACCGGGCGCGTTCACGGTGTTCCACGAGACCGCGCGGCGACAGCGCCAGCCGTGCTCCGAGTACTGCGCGGCGCACAGTTCGAGGACATCGATGGCAGTGGTCTGTCCCAGACGAGAATTGGGCAGTTGATCGATGTCGATATCAGTCGTCTGCCGGCGGGAGATGTTCCGGGCCTGGCAGCCCTTCAGGTTCTGACGCCGAGCGCTGAACCTCTGATGAAGTTTGCATCGGGTCTCGGGCCTCGAGGCCACGGGGGCATCTCGGCCTACCGCGATGCCGTCTCTCGCAAACGCGAACCCTTGTGTGACGATAACGTCCGTGCCGAGGCTCAAAGGCTTCGGGAAATCGCCGACATTGTGCGCAGCCGGGCCAACTCGGGTTCTACCTATTCCGCGGCGCAGTGGGCCGCCGCACACGCGCACGCGCTTCAAGTAAAGTGGTTCAGTTTCGAGCGACCCCTTCGATGGCTACATCGCTTAGTTGGCTATGGCGTCCGCCCAGGTCCCGCACTCGCGTTCTACATCGCGTGGACCCTGTTGGTTGGTCTCGGCCTCTTCTGGTGGGATTCGGATCCGGGATCGCTGGCGGCGTCCACCGATTTCCGACCGGGTGACTACGACTTGCGCGCGAGTCTAGGTCGAGCCTTCTTGCTTCCTGCGGGCGTCCTTCGATCGGACGTCGGTGGAGCGACACCTTATCGACCGGCGTTTGAAAGCCCGGTATGGCACTTCGTGCTCGTCATGATCACGGGACTCGTTGTTGGATTCCTCGCCGTGGCGCTGAAGAACTTCCTCCTGCGACCGAAGTCAGACTCCTAGAAATCTCGAAACACCCCTTCACCCACCACAGGTATCCCGTGCTCGCGAGCCTTCCGTGCCTTGCTCGACTGCGACCCCGGATCCTGCGCAATCACCGCCGCCACCCCCTTCTTCACACCAGACCACACCACCAGTCCCCGCGCCTCAGCGATCGCCGTCAGTTCACGTTTGCGCTCCATCGACATACCGGTCAGCACTACCAGGTTGCCCGGCTTGAGTTCGACGCCGGTCACTACCTGCGACACCTTCTTCTCGGCCGCCGCGAGCAGACCCTCGACCTCGAGGTCCTGCAAATCCAGCAGCCCCGCAAGTTGCACCACCAAAGCGCGCTCAGCAGACGTCAGCTGATCATCGGCACACACCGCATCCACCACACCGAGCATGTACTGGCGGTTGAGGCGCTCAACGTCGGCGGCACTCAACCCCAGCGATGCTGCAAGTCCGTCCAATGCCCGACGCTCATCGACCGAGATCTTTCGGTCCACCAACACGCGGCCGAGCAGATCGAGGTACTCGTCCGCCCCTTCGAGGTCGTTCACGGGAGCAAAGCGGCTCACCACATCAGCAAGCATCGCCGAACCTGGCGCGGTCGCCCCCCGCAACACGGGCACCACCCCGCGGCGCGGCGGCTCCGGCCATGGGAACCTCGCTCCCAACGCAAGCCACTGCGCCCAGGCGGCGCTCTTACGAGTCTCACGCAAGTAGATGGCGAGCAAAGCGGCAGCCGCCTCAGCGTCGGCCAGAGCCGTGTGAGCGTCGGTCAACCGCACACCGAAGAAGTCGCAACACGCGCCCAGCTTGGCCGGGGCACCAAACTGCCGCGCCATGCGCATGGTGCACAGCGTCATCTCGTGTGTGAGGTCGAGGGGCCAACCAGCGCGGGCGTACTCGGCGGCGAGGAACGCGATGTCAAAGGCACTGTTGTGCGCCACGAGCGTGCGCCCCGCCAGCAGGCCCGTGAGATCACCCACGATGTCGCCAAACACTGGCGCCACCCGCGCGTCCGTCGCATCGATACGGTGCACGTGCTGGGCACCCAGGTCCCGCTGGGGATTAACGAGCGTGGTCCATGCGTACTCACGAGCGCCTCGCGGGTTGAGTAGTACAACGCCCACCTCGCAGATGCGATCCGTGCGGTTGTAGGCGAGGCCCGTGGTCTCAAGGTCGATGACGGCGAAGCCTGGCACGCGGGTCCCCTTCCCCTACCGCTCGCCAGCCAGTACCCGCTACCCGCCAACGGCCCTGCGCCGACGCGTCACTTACAGCCCGGCGACGACGTTCTCGAAATAGCGCGAGTGGGTGACCTGCGCAGATTCGATCGAGTCACTGACGAGCGACACGATCTCGATGTCAGGGTTCTGGTTCTCGGCCTCGAGGCGGAGCCGCTGCTTGAAGGCATCGCGGAAGCCCTGCTCGCCAACGAATGAAGTGACACGGCTCTCGCGGCTCTTGCGGTTGTACTGGATCACGAAGCCAGACATGTCACTCTCCCTTCCCTAGAGAAAACGATCTTACGTCGCTTTCAATCTCACGCAAGGCCTGTGATAGAACGTTCACACGGGCGTCGATAAGTTCATCGATGCTCTTATCGGACAAGTCGCGAGCTCGACGAGCGATTCGCTTCGCATCGCCCTCGTCGTGACCTAGCCGCTCGAGGAACCCAGCAAGCCGCACCTCGTCAGTGAGCTTTCCCGACCTTCGGACCGCCGACCAGAAATCCTGAAACTGTTCCACCGTGGCCGCATGGTGAGTCGAGAGACGGTGAGCAATCTCGATTGCGCGCACCGCCGCTGGCGACTCTGGCATTTCTCCGTACCGAATACCGCGTCCGAACTCATCCGCGAGGGCCTCGTACATGTTCGCCCAGCGACCTTGAAGCAAGGTCCGCACCTGCACTTCGAACCAGGCGCCCCGGGGCTCATCCAGACGAACCCAGACGTGCACTCCGCGGTAGCCAGCGTGCGATCCGTCGCGAAGGTCGTGCACGGCTTCGGCTTCTTGATCAAAGTGCCTACGTATGGCCTCAGCCATGCGGTCCTGTTGAGTGAGCGTCATAGCCGCTTCAACGCGCACGCCCGCAAGATCTTGAATGGCCGGCAACTTGTCGCTCCGCCGCCGTTGGAGCTTCTCTCGCACCGTCTGCAGAATCTTGGCCCGGCCTGTCACCGAAACCAGCGCGGGTTCATCAAGGATGGTCGCTAAGTCAAGGTCAGCAATATCACGCACGGCGGCGGCGACAAGGTCATTGCACCAGGACCACACCTCGCGGTAATGGAGACCGCGATAGGCCTCAACGTCGCTGTCGCGAATCGCGTCACCCAACTTCTTCAATTGGTTGAGACTGCCCGGCCGATCAGGCAGGCGAGCCACCGCACCCCTCCGAGCACCCATGACGTCATCCTACGGAGGCGTGCGAGGGTTTGATCCGAGGTTCGTGTCAGTGGTGGGTGACATCGTTTTGATTGCAGCCACTTGAAGAGAAGGCAACCATGGCCGGAACCGATCATCTCGAAGACCTGGCACAGACCATGCGGCGCCAATTCGAACTCGACTCTTTACCGTTGCCCTGGTCGGTCCCAGGTGAGGCATCGGGCCCGGTCCGCCTCCTTGAAGTCCTTCATCGAGCATCGGGCGGGCAGATTCCCGATCACGCTGTCGTCGCCGTCGACGAGGAAGGCGGCCTCACAACCTTGCACTTCCTTCTGCCGGGCTCGCTCGGTCGAGTTTCTGTAGCGAGCGTGCTCTTGCCCACTTGTCGGGCACCCTGGATCACTACGATGCAAGTGTCGGCGAGTGCCTCTTCCACCGCAGACATCGCATGGCGTGTGACGTGGCGTGCCATAGCGCACACCTAGTCCTGCTCGCCGTTCTTCGGTATCGTGCTCGCCAGTTTTCGGTGGCTTGCTCGCCGTTTTTGGACGGAGTTTGAGCACACGCCCGAAGTCGGACCGATGCATTCCCGCGACTGGGCCGTGCTCACCGGTCAACTCCTCTGCGGCTGCGGCAGAGCCGTCCCCTGCACCGCACTAGTGGTGGGTGGCCTCTTGTGTCTAGCCGGTCGGGGTGTCCTAGTGGTAGGTGGCCTCTTGTGGCGGGCGAGCACGTGTGCATGCTCGGGCGGGGGTGTGCAGCATGTTGGTGCGTAGGAGCAAGCTGTACGTGGGCGTGGCAGGTTAGTTGATGTGTTTGCGGTCGGTGCCGAACCACGTTTTGCCTGCCTCGCGGGTGGCGAGATAGTCAGCGATTTGGTCGTCGGGGATGAGGAAGTTCTCGATCCCATCGCCATCCGGGTCCAACAGTGTGCTCGGATTCTTCGGGGCACGCTTGCCTGACAGGCAGTTGCCGTTGAGGTCACAGTCCACCAGGTGGGTGTGGGGGTGATACACGTGCAACGTTGCTGATGCGGAGGTTGTTGTTGCGCTCCCCGGGGCCTCAGCCCACGTCGCGCCACCGTTGACACTGTATTCGCCACGCCACACCGTCATCAGAGACAAGGTCACGCGGTGCTGGTGCTTGGCCAACGTAAACGGAGTGCCGCCCTGAGCGTACGGTCTGCCTGGAGTGGACGTGGTGAGGTTTGTGCCGTCATCACCCGTCCAGGTGAATGACACCGGCACTGCCCGAATAATCACCGGTGTACCGAGGATCGTCGTATCCATCGTTTGAGGTGTGCCGTCAACGATCGGGTTCACTCCCAAGTCGGCGATCGCCCATCCCGTCGCCGGCTCCAACCGGTACACACTCGGAGTGATTGGCATCCGCGCCCATTCCTGGGCGACCTGCGCGTAGATCAGATCCGCCGCACACTGGAACGACCCCACCTGCACCCACGGACCAAAGGTTCCATCCGCCAGCGCCTCGGAGCGCCACCACGGATCGAGCGCCACTTGACCGTCCGGGCACACCGCAGGCTCACGCACATTCACACAGGACGGAATCTCCCCGGACCAGGACCCCGCAAACCGAACCCCACCAACCTCTTCGGTGTACCACTCCAAGCACACCGCGTGGCGTTGCCACCGGTCCTGCAAGCCGGTGTCCGCCGTTGGAGCGCCCTGATCGGATGCTTCGGTGCCTGATAGGTAAACACCAGCCGATTCGTCCGAGCCTCTTGTGTCACCTCCGAAGTCCGGCGTTGCCATCACGAGCGCGACGAAGAGTGAAATTGAGGCGACTCGCCTACTCATCGTCGTAGACAAACTCGACTCCGTAAACGCGCCATGCACCGTCTTCGAATCGCAGCTGAAGCCCCACACCGCCAGTACCTCCAGCGACCGTTCGGTACTCGCTGCCATCCTCAAGGAACGTCACGGTGTCTGTAACCGAAAAGCGCTGAGACACGTACCAATAGCCATCGTCCTTCAGTCCGCCCACCGCACCGTCAGGCTCCCACGTGAACACGCCACCCTCACT
>Ga0206103_100940_pt1 | contig 11577 bp, 9 predicted proteins | sample 1B5Ametagenome_FD_148638 | JGI IMG/M metagenome (GOLD analysis project Ga0206103, IMG submission 148638) | Enriched microbial communities from leaf-cutter ant dump, University of Wisconsin, Madison, United States - 1B5A | ecosystem: Environmental > Terrestrial > Nest > Insects nest > Nest dump... | reverse complement strand
GATCCGGCATGACCAGACCGCCCTGCACCAGATAGGGAATGACCTCGTCCGGCTGCAGCAGGTTGGCCGAGATCCACACGCCGAAGAGGTTGGGAGTGTGGAAATCGGTGGCATTGAGCAGATCGACATCGGCCCGCAGGCTGGCGCCGAGCGCACGCGCCAACCCCACCTTGTCGCCGATCACGCCGATCGCGTCGAGCGTCGGCTGCAGCGGACCGATGCCGGCCGCCTCGATCGCCGCCTCGTCCATGAACGCGCTGTAGTAGTCGCCGATCTTCGCCTCGTCGCCGCTGGCATCCGACCTGGCGGCGGCCTCCTCGGCAATCGCGCGGGTGTCCTTCTCCGCATTGATGCTCAGCTCGGTGAAGCTGTTGTAGCTGGAACGATCCGCGGGAATGACGGTGCGCTCCACCCAGGCGCCATTGGCGTACTCGAAGAACGCGTCACCCGGCACGACATCGCGATCCATGCCGGCGACATCGAATCCGAAGCCGCCCAGCGCCGGGCCTGCCGGTTCGGCCGCCGGTGGCGCGCTTTCCGGCGCAGCGACCTTCGTGGCCGGCGCCTGGCTGCGTCCGCAGGCGGCCAGCGCGAGGGTGGCGAACATCAACGTGATCGTACGGGACAGCCTTGCCATGGGACCACCTCGGTGCGTTGTGTTGCGGCGAGGGTAGACCGCGTGCCGGCACCATGCAAAGGAGGCCGGATCATGCCCCGCCCCGGGCGGATCGGACCCGCCTCACCAGGGAATCGGCTGTCCGTCCGTGCCGAGGAAGCCGCCACTGTCCGCAAGGTCGATGCCATCGATCACGCGCAGCATGGCAGTCACCGACTCCTCCGGTGCCAGCGCCGCATCCGCGCCGCCCATCGCGGTGCGCACCCAGCCGGGACTGATCGCCACCACGGCAATGCCGCGATCGGCCAGGGCGTGCGCCAGCAGCCGGCCCGCCATGTTGAGCGCGGCCTTGCTGACGGCATAGGTCGGCGTGCGGAAGGCGTCGCTCGAAGCGATCGAACCCAGCCGGCTGGAAAGGTTGACCACCCTGGCGCCATCCGCCAGGCACGGGGCCAGCGCCTGGGTGAGCAGGAACGGGCCGGCCGCGTTGATGGAGAAGGCCGCGCCGAGTCCATCCAGCGTGATGTCACCGAAACGTTCGCCCGGCAGCAGCACGCCGGCATTGTTGATCAGGATGTCGATGCGCGTGTCGAGCCGGCCAAGTTCATCCGCCAGACCGCGTATCGACGCCTCGACGGGCAGTTCGAGCGGCAGCAGCCGCAGCCGCCCCCCGGAGCCGGCCTCCAGCTGCCGCAGGCCGGTGGCGGCGGCGACATCGCGGCAGGTCGCCACCACGTGATCGCCCCGCATCAGGAACTGGCGGACGAATTCCAGGCCGAGGCCGCGGTTGGCGCCGGTGACCAGGACGTGTGGCATGGGGACTCCTCGATGGCGGGCAGGGTGTCGCATCGGCTGCGACGGCTCACGCTATCATGCGCGCCATGAGCGTCCGTGAATCGAACAGCGACATGCCGGCCTTTCCCGCGGATGGGGGCGCCGTGCTTCTGGAGGGTGCCGCCGGCGCGATCGAACTGGCCTGCGCCGTGCCGGAAGGCGGCGGGCGTGCCGGCATGGCGATCATCTGCCACCCGCATCCGCTGCAGGGCGGCACCATGCACAACAAGGTCGTGACGATCCTCGAGCGCTCGCTGCTCGAACTCGGCCTGGCCACCGTGCGCTTCAATTTCCGCGGCGTCGGCAAGAGCGAAGGCGTGCACGACGAGGGCCGTGGCGAGACCGACGACGTGGTCACCATCGCTGGTTGGCTGCGGCGCGAGCGCCCGGGCGACGTGCTGTGGCTGGCCGGTTTCTCGTTCGGCAGTTACGTGGCGCTGCGCGCGGCTCCGCTGCTCGATCCGGCGCAGCTGGTCCTGGTGGCCCCGCCGGCAGGGCGCTGGGACTTCAGCGAGCTGCACAAGCCCTCCTGCCCGTGGCTGGTCGTGCAGGGCGAGGACGACGAGGTCGTCGACCCGGCTGCCGTGTTCGACTGGGTCGGCACGCTGCAGCCCGCGCCCCATCTCATCCGCATGCCGGAAACCGGGCATTTCTTCCACCGCCGCCTGATGGACCTGCGCGGCGCGCTGAAGAATGCCCTGGCCGCGAACCTGCCACCCGTGCACCAGACGGCGCATGAGTGAGTCGGCGGCGGCCGGCGGGCCGCTCGATCGCTACCGGGCCGGCGTCTCCGCCGGCGAATGGCAGGACGATCCCGCGCAGCATGGCGCGCTGGAAGCGCTGCAGCGCGCGTGGGCGGAACTCGGCACCACGCCGCGCTGGCCGTGGCAGCGACCCGCGACACCGCGCGGCGTGTACCTGTGGGGCCGCGTGGGTCGCGGCAAGACCTTCCTGTGCGACCTGTTCTTCGAGTCCGTCGCGGAACCACGCCGGCAGCGCGTGCATTTCCATCGCTTCATGCAGACGGTGCACGCGGAGTTGCGTGCCCTGGAAGGGCGCCGTGATCCGCTGGAGGAAGTCGCCGCACGGCTTGCGCGGGAAGTTCGCCTGCTGGTGCTGGACGAGTTCCTGGTCAGCGACATCGGCGACGCGATGATCCTCGGCAATCTGCTGCAGGGCCTGTTCGCGCGCGGCGTGGTGCTGGTCACCACCTCGAACACGCCGCCGGCGGAGCTGTACCGGGACGGCCTGCAACGCGAGCGCTTCCTGCCCGCCATCGTCCTGTTGCAGGCCCATTGCGAGGCGGTGGAACTGGCTTCGGACCACGACTGGCGGCTGCGCGCGCTGCGGCAGGCACCGGTGTATTTCACCCCGGTCGGCGCCGATGCCGAACGCCAGCTCGGCGAGATCTTCCGCCGCATGGCACACGGCGAGGTGCGCAGCGCGCATCCGCTGGTGCTCAACGGGCGCGAGATCCACGTCCGGCGCTCCTGCGAGGGCACGATCTGGTTCGGCTTTCCGGATCTTTGCGAGGGTCCGCGCGGCGTCGCCGACTACATCGAGCTGGCGCGCAGCTACCGCACGCTGATCATCTCCAACGTGCCGCAGTTCACCCCGCTCACCGACGATGCGGCACGCCGTTTCATGGAACTGGTCGACGAGGCCTACGACCGCGGTGTCCGGCTGGTGCTGTCGGCCGCGGTGCCGATCGTCGAGCTGTACGATGGCGATCGCCTGCGGGCTGAATTCGCGCGCACCGAATCACGCCTGATCGAGATGCAGAGCGAGGAGTACCTGGCCCGCGAACACCGCGCGTGAGCCGGAAACCGGATGCCGGGGCGATGCCGCTCGAATGGCGCCCGCCATTGATGGAAACGGGTGATCCGGGCTATTATTGAACCGTTTGGTTCACTTTAGCGTGACAAGGGCCGCCGGAAGATCGGTGGCGTGCCGCGCCAGTCCCCACCTCCCGTGTTGCGGCGGCCTTTTCCCGGGCATCCGGGCCTCCGCGTACCCGATGGAACCCGTTTTCGTTCCGCTTCTTTCCGTTCCGCTTCCTGATGGATATCCATTCCATGCAAACGCGTGTCGAGAAGACTCCCAGCACCGCCAAGCGCATGATCGTCATGCTGATCCTGGTCGGCCTCCTGCTGCTTGCCCTGGTCGGCTGGAACGTGGGCGGCAAGATGGCCATGAAGCAGGCAATGGCAAACATGAGCCAGCCGCCGCAGACGGTTTCCACCACCACGGTGGAATACCAGTTCTGGCAACCACGGCAGGGCACCGTGGGCACCCTGCGTGCCGCACGCGGGGCCGACCTGGCGTTCGAGGTCGGTGGACTCGTCACCCGGGTGAACCTCGCTTCCGGCGGCAGCGTCGATGAAGGCGACCTGCTGGTGCAGCTCCGCGATACCGAGGATGTCGCCATGCTGCGCCAGCTCGAGGCGGCCGCGGCGCTGTCCGAGCTGTCGTTCTCCCGCGCCGAGCGCCAGATCGACAGGAAAACCATCAGCCAGGCGGACTACGACACCGTCAAGGCCGACCTCGACGCACGCCGCGCCGCCGTGCAGCAGCAGAAGGCGGTCATCGCCAGGAAGCAGCTGCGCGCGCCATTCGCGGGACGCGCCGGCATCGTCACCCTGAGTCCCGGCGCCTATGTCAGCCCGGGCACCGCGCTGGTGACGCTGCAGCAGATCGACTGGCTCTACGTCGATTTCGCGGTGCCGCAACGCCACCTCGGCCAGCTGGCCGTCGGCCAGCGGGTGAACCTTTCGCTGGACGCGTTCCCGGGCGAGTCGTTCGCCGGCGAGCTCACGGCGATCGAACCCAAGGTCGATGGCGATACCCGCAACGCGCGCGTGGAAGCGAAGGTGGACAACGCCGATGGACGCCTCAGTCCCGGCATGTTCGCCAACGTCGAGGTGGAGGTGGGCGAGCCGAAGCGCCGCCTGACGCTGCCGCAGTCGGCGGTGGCCTTCAATCCCTACGGCGAGACCGTGTTCGTGGTGAAGCCTTCCGGTACCGACGCACAGGGCAAGGCGCTGCCGCCCGTGGCGCAGCAGGTCTTCGTGACTACCGGCGGCACGCGCGGCGACCAGATCGCCATCGAATCGGGTATCGAGGAAGGCGTCGAGGTCGTCACCAGCGGCCAGCTCAAGCTCAAGAACGGCACCCCGCTGGCGATCAACAACGATGTGCAGCCGGCCAACGACCCGGACCCGAAACCCCAGGAACACTGACCGTCCGGGCGGCGCCGGCGGTCCGGCGCGCGGGAGCGGGCCGGTCGTCGATCCATCGGCGGCCGTGGACGGCAACCGGACCGTCCGGCGGGCACGCGGGAGAAGCATCCAGCACCCGTCCGACTCCCGGTCCGGCGTCCACCGCGCAGCCCGCACGATCCGGGGCGACAGGGCAACGATGATCCGCCGGAGCGCGATGCTGCTCCGACCCGCACAGGCGGCACCAAGGAACCACCCATGAACTTCACCGACATCTTCATCAAGAAGCCCGTGCTGGCCATCGTCGCCAGCCTGCTCATCCTGGTGCTCGGCCTGCGTTCGGCCACCGACCTCTCGGTGCGCCAGTTCCCGGAAACCGAGAACGCGGTGGTCACGGTGAGCACGGCCTACTTCGGCGCCGACGCGGAGACCGTGGCCGGCTTCATCACGCAGCCGCTGGAAGCGGCCATCGCACAGGCGCAGGGCATCGACTACCTGTCCTCGACCAGCGTCAGCGGGATATCGACGATCATCGCCACGCTCCGCCTCAACTACGACGCCAACAAGGCGCTCACGCAGATCCAGACCCAGGTCAGCTCGGTGCTCAACCAGCTGCCACCGGAAGCGCAGCAACCGGTACTCAGCGTGCAGGTGGGCGAGACCACCGCCGCGATGTACATGGGCTTCTACAGCCAGACCCTGCCCACCAACAACATCACCGACTACCTGGTGCGCGTGGTCAAGCCGCGGCTGGATTCGGTGGAAGGCGTGCAGACGGCCGAGATCCTCGGCGGGCGCCAGTTCGCCCTGCGTGCCTGGCTCGATCCCGACCGCATGGCCGCCCATGGCGTGACCGCCGCCGACGTGTCCGCGGCGCTGGCGGCCAACAACTACCTTGCCGCCGTCGGCGCGAGCAAGGGACCGGCCGTCACCACCAGCCTCACCGCGTCCACCGACCTGCACTCCGTCGACGAGTTCAGGCAGCTCGCGGTCAAGCAGAAGGGCGGCACGATCGTGCGTCTGGAGGACGTGGCCACCGTCGTGCTCGGCGCCGAGGACTACGACTCGGCCGTCGCCTTCGACGGCCAGCAATCGGTGTTCCTCGGCATCAAGGTCGCTCCGGATGCGAACATCCTCGATGTCGCCGAGCGCGTCCGCACCGCCTTTCCGGACATCCAGTCGCAGCTGCCGACCGGGCTCACCGCGCAGATCGCCTACGACGCCACCGACTTCGTGAATGCCTCGATCGACGAGGTGATCAAGACCCTGCTCGAGGCGCTGGCCATCGTCACCCTGGTGATCTTCCTGTTCCTCGGCAGCTTCCGTGCCGTGGCGGTGCCGGTGATCGCCATGCCGCTGTCGCTGATCGGTACCTGTTTCGTGATGCTGGCGATGGGGTATTCGATCAACCTCATCACCCTGCTCGCGCTGGTGCTGGCGATCGGCCTGGTGGTCGACGACGCGATCATCGTGGTCGAGAACGTGGACCGCCACCTGAAGGAAGGCAAGTCGCCGCTGGAGGCCTCGCTGCTGGCCGCGCGTGAGCTCGGCGGACCGATCCTGGCGATGACCGTGGTGCTGATCGCGGTGTACGTGCCGATCGGCTTCCAGGGCGGACTCACCGGCGCACTCTTCACGGAGTTCGCCTTCACCCTCGCCGGGGCGGTCACGGTATCGGCCATCGTCGCGCTGACCCTGTCGCCGATGATGTGCTCGCGCTTCTTCAAGAGCGAACACGATCCGGGCCGCTTCGTGCGCTTCATCGACCGCCAGTTCGAGCGCCTCCATGGCGCGTACGAACGGCGCCTCGCATCGACGCTGGCGACCTGGAGCGTGCCGGTGGTGATGGGCCTGCTGCTGCTCGGCGGCACCGTGTTCCTGTTCGCCAGCTCCAAGAGCGAACTGGCGCCGGAAGAGGACCAGGGCATCGTCGCCGGCATGTCGATGGCAGCTCCCAACGCGTCGCCACAGCAGGTCGCCGGCTACCTGCCGCTGGCCCACGAGCTGGCGCGGTCGATCCCGGAGACCCAGCAGACCTTCCAGTTCACCGGCTTCTCGGGCCCGAACTCGCTCTTCACGGGCGTGATGCTCACCGACTGGGCCAGTCGCGACCGCAACGCGCACCAGGTCCAGCAGGATCTGCAGGAGAAATGGAGCACCATGGCCGGCACCCAGTCGGTCGCGTTCCAGTTCCCTTCGCTGCCGGGCGCCTCGGGCATGCCGGTGGAGGTGGTGATGACCACCACCGAGCCCTTCGACAGCCTCTACACGGTCGCCCAGGCGGTTCTCGACAAGGCGCAGAAGAGCGGCATGTTCTGGTTCGTCGACATGAACCTCAAGATCGACAAGCCGCAGAGCACGGTGGTGGTCGATCGCGACCTGACCACCTCGCTGGGACTGAGCCAGCGCGATGTCGGCACCTCGCTCGGCGCGGCGCTGGGCGGCGGCTACGTGAACTACTTCTCGATCGCCGGACGCTCCTACAAGGTGATCCCGCAGGTGCTGCAGGCCGACCGGCTCAACCCCGACCAGGTGCTGGACTACCAGATCCGCACGCCCACCGGCGCCATGCTGCCGGCCTCGACCCTGGCATCGATCGAGCGCCAGGTGGTGCCGCAGGGCCTGCTGCGCTTCCAGCAGCTCAACTCGGTGACCTTCCAGGGCGTGCCGATGGTGTCCCAGGGCGAGGCGATCGGCTTCCTGCGCGACACCATCCGCGAGACCGCGCCGGCCGGCTATGGTGTCGACTACTCCGGCCAGGCACGCCAGTTCATGCAGGAAAGCGGCGGCTTCGCGATGACGCTGCTGTTCGCGGTGATCATCGTCTTCCTGGCGCTGGCCGCGCAGTTCAACAGCCTGCGCGATCCGATCGTGATCCTGGTCTCGGTGCCGATGGCCCTGTTCGGTGCGCTGGTGTTCATCAACATCCTGCCCGGGCTGGTCGGAATGGGCGCGATCGGCTTCGGCTGGAACACCTCGCTCAACATCTATACCCAGGTGGGGCTGGTGACGCTGATGGGCCTGATCTCCAAGCACGGCATCCTGATCGTCGAGTTCGCGAACGAGATGCAGCGCGGCGGCATGGGCAAGCGCGAAGCCATCCTGCATGCGGCCGCGGTGCGCCTGCGGCCGATCCTGATGACCACCGCGGCGATGGTGCTCGGCGTGCTGCCGCTGGTCATGGCGAAGGGAGCCGGCGCCGCCGGACGCTTCAACATGGGCCTGGTGATCACCACCGGCCTCACCATCGGCACGCTGTTCACCCTGTTCGTGGTACCGGCGTTCTACACGCTGCTGGCCGAGGACCACCACGGCGAGAAGGCGCATGATGTGCAGGCCGGCCTGGAGCCGGCCCAGGCAGGCGCATGACGCCACGGCGCGCGGGGCGGGACTCCGCGCGCCGGCTTACCCGACCACGGCGCACCATGATGAACGACGCCACGCAGAGCCCGCTGGGCCGCGCAACGCCCTATTCCAGCCACTACGATCCGGGACTGCTGTTCCCGATCCCGCGTGCCTCCGGTCGAGCCGCCCTCGGCATCGCGGGCGCGCCACCCTTCGTCGGCGTGGACATCTGGAACGCCTACGAGCTGTCCTGGCTCGATCCGCGCGGCGTGCCGAGGGTGGCGCTGGGGGAGTTCCACGTCCCCGCCGATTCGCCGAACCTGCTCGAATCCAAATCGCTGAAGCTCTATCTCAACGGCTTCGGCCACGAGCGCCTGGCCGGCATCGAGCCGCTCCGGTCGCGCATCGCCGCCGATCTGTCGCAGGCCGCGGGCGCGCCCGTGACCGTCATCCTCCACGACCTGCGCGAGGCCGCGCACCGGACCGCGTCGTGCGAAGCAACGGCAGGGCGCTCGATCGACGACGCCGGGATCGACATCGACCGCTACGCTCCCCCGGAGCCGGGCTTCCTGGGCACGCTACCCGGGGACGAGGTCGAGGAAACGCTCGTGTCGGACCTCCTCAAGTCCAATTGCCCGGTGACCGGGCAGCCCGACTGGGCGAGCCTGCGGGTGGAGTACCAGGGCAGGCGCATCGACCCGGATGGCCTGTTGCGCTACATCGTCTCGTTCCGCGAGCACGCCGGTTTCCACGAGGACTGCGTGGAACGCATCTTCGTCGACATCATGCGGTGTTGCGCGCCACGGCGGCTGGCGGTGTACGCGCGCTATACCCGCCGCGGCGGGCTGGACATCAATCCCTGGCGCAGCAGCGACAGGCGGGCACCGGCCGGAAACATCCGCCTGCCGCGCCAGTGAACCGGGGGCGAAGGGCCGACACCCGATTCGCCACACCGGACGCCGCGCACTCATTCCCGGTTAAGGCCGAACGAGTGTATGGTGCGTCTCTTGTCGAGACGAGAGGGTGCGATGGTGAACGATCCCAGCAAGCCGGATTTCTCCAACGTCGGGTCCGGCAGTTCCAGCACGGCCGCGCCGCCGCCGAAGGCGGATTTCGGCAACGTGCAGTCCGGCACCGCTTCCACCGCGGCCGCCCCCGAGCCGGAAAGCCGTACCTACACCGTCGCCGGTGGCGACAGCCTCTCCAGGATCGCCAGGAAGTTCTATGGTGATGCAAGCCGCTGGCGCGCAATCTTCGAAGCCAACCGCGACCAGCTGGACAATCCCGACCTGATCCATCCCGGCCAGGTCCTCAAGATCCCCGCGGATGACACCCAATCCAACGCCTGACGCATCGGAGGTCCAGATCATGCAATTGCCACGCCGCCTGCCCGTCCTGATCCTTGCCATCGCCGGCGCCATCGCCCTGTCCGCCTGCGGCAAGAAGGAAGAACCCGCCGCCCCGGCGACCACGCCGCCGCCCGCGCAGACCGCGCCGCCTCCGGTGCAGGCACCACCGCCGGCCGAGCAGCCGCCCGCCGCCGAACCGGTCACCGTGACCTCGATCGACCTCGGCACGGAAGTGGATGCCGACCAGCGCGTGGCCGCGCCCACCACCGAGTTCACCCCGAACGACACCATCTATGCCGCGGTGGCCACCACCGGCACCTCGCCCAATGCGGTCCTGCACGCCAAGTGGACCTACCAGGGCGAGCAGACGGTCAACGAGTCCTCGCAGACCATCGCACCGGATGGTCCGGCCGTGACCAGCTTCCACATCAGCAAGCCCGACGGCTGGCCTGCCGGCGACTACAAGGTCGAGATTTCCCTCGACGGCCAGGTCGTCGCCAGCAAGGATTTCACCGTCAAGTAGGCGGGACGAAGCGCGCGACCGGCCAGGGACGGCCGGCCGCGCGCAGGCGCTTTGCGCCCGGCCCGTGTGCGGGGCACCCCGGCAGCCTGCTCCCGGACGGTCAGAATGCGTGTTCTTCCGCGGCGTAGCCGAGGGCGACGGCGCCGGTACCGAGGTTGACCATGCCGGTCACGCTCATCGGACTCTCGAAACATTCCACGCCGTGCGCTGCGCAGGTCCCGCGCAGGTCCGCGTACCCCGGCAGGGCGGCCAGTTCCGACAGTTCCCCGCCGTAACTGACACACAGGGTCGGTGTCAGCAACCCATCCCGTACGCGCGCGGCGGCATGCTCGAACAGCGTCCGCACCGCGGCATCGAACCCCCGTGCCTTGCCCACCGGCCCGGTTTCGCCGCGCCAGGCGCGCAGGATCGGCTTGATGTCGAGGGCGCTGCCGAGCGTCGCGCTGAGCAGGCCGACGCTGCGGTCGCCACGTTTCTGCGTCCGCGCACGCAGGTAGAAGAGGTCGCGCGGCACGACATAACCGTACGTGCTGCGTGCGATCGCCTCCAGCCGCTCGCGCATCTGGCCGGGATTGACGCCGGCGCTGCGCAGCCGCACCGCCTCCACCGCGGTGATCCCCTGCGCGGCGAAGAGGTTCTCCGTATCGATCACCCGCATCAGGAACGGGCCGGGAACGCCCGCGGCCTGCCGCACCGGACGGTAATCCTTGAGGATCGAGAACGAAGCCTGGCTGGCATTGTGGTAGATGGGGCTGCGCGTCGCCGAGATGGTCAGGCAGAACACGCAGTCGTAATCCTTCACCAGGCGGCCGAGGAACAGCTCGCGCACCTGCTCCACCGAATAGGGCTCGGTCTCGGCGGCCTGGGCGCGGGTGCCGAAGCCTTCCGCAAGGAAACGCTGCCAGGCCAGCGGATCGCGATCATCCACCAGCGTGTCGCTGCCAAGGTGAATGCGGATCGGCAACACGGTGATCGCGTGCTGCCGGAGGTAATCGGCCCCGAGATCGCAGGCCGAATCGACCACGATGCCAATGCGCATGGCACACCACCCCTGAAGGCGGCGCACGCACCGGCGTCCGCCGCATCCGCCAACCCTACCATCGTCGCCGCGCGGAGTGTTCTTGCACTGCAGCGCAAAGTGGCGCCATGCGACAATGGGGGATCGCCGCGCGGCCAGCGTGCGGCCGTCCTCGGTCCCATCCGGAGAATTCCATGTCCGACAGCACTCTCGCCGTTCCCAGTGGCGGCGCCAAGATCAGCATCGCCGATGGCGTGCTCAACGTTCCCGAGAACCCGATCGTGCCCTTCATCGAGGGTGACGGAACCGGGCCCGACATCTGGCGCGCGACGGTGCGCGTGCTCGACGCCGCGGTGGAGAAGTCCTACGGCGGCAAGCGCCGGATCCACTGGATGGAAGTGCTCGCCGGCGAGAAGGCCTTCAACCGGACCGGCAGCTGGCTGCCCGACGAGACCGTCGCCGCCTGCCGCGAGTACCTGGTGTCGATCAAGGGTCCGCTGACCACGCCGGTCGGCGGGGGCATCCGCTCGCTCAACGTGGCGCTGCGGCAGATGCTGGATCTCTACACCTGCCTGCGCCCGGTGCGCTGGTTCAAGGGCGTGCCCTCGCCGGTGAAGGATCCTTCCAGGGTGGACATGACGATCTTCCGCGAGAACACCGAAGACATCTATGCC
>Ga0206103_100937_pt1 | contig 11591 bp, 10 predicted proteins | sample 1B5Ametagenome_FD_148638 | JGI IMG/M metagenome (GOLD analysis project Ga0206103, IMG submission 148638) | Enriched microbial communities from leaf-cutter ant dump, University of Wisconsin, Madison, United States - 1B5A | ecosystem: Environmental > Terrestrial > Nest > Insects nest > Nest dump... | reverse complement strand
CCCAGGCCAGGGAGCAGGCGGCCGCGATGCTCGACCAGGTCGGCCTGTCCGCCCGGGCCGCGCATTTCCCGGGCCAACTGTCGGGCGGCGAGCGCCAGCGCGTGGCCCTGGCGCGGGCGCTGGTGACCCGGCCGGCCTGCGTGCTGGCCGACGAACCCACCGGCAACCTGGACCGCCATACGGCCGCCGCCATGTTCGACCTACTGGCCCGCATCAACCGGGAACTGGGCACGGCCTTCGTCATCGTCACCCACGATCCGGCACTGGCGGCCCTGGCGCACCGGCGCTTCCACATGCAGGCGGGGCGGCTGGATGAGGCCGGACATGGCGCAGTCCCTGCGGACTGCGCCATGCCTGACGAATCCGAGCCGCTTGCAAGCGGCGAGGTGGATAGGACCGGGTAGGGCGCCGACGGCCTTCCGACCGCCTGGCGGACGTTCGAACGGAGGATCCATGCTGATCGACACCCACTGCCACCTGGATGCGCCCGAATTCGACGCCGACCGGCCGGCCGTGATCGAACGGGCGCGCCAGGCGGGCGTGCGCGGCATCGTGATTCCGGCCGTGATGCGCGCCAATTTTGCCGTCGTGCGGGATCTGGCGCATGCCACGCCGGGCGCCTGCTACGCCCTGGGCATCCATCCGCTGTACGTCGATCGGTCCGACGAGGCGGACCTGGACGCGCTGGACGCCGCGCTGGCGGCGGCGAGGGACGATCCCAAACTGGTGGCGATCGGCGAGATCGGGCTGGATTTTTTTGCCGCCGGGCCGCCCCAAGGCAAAAAACACCCCCTCGGGGGACAGCAAGCCGAAGGCGCAGCGTGGGGGCATTTGCCCGTACCGGCCTTCAATACGCCGGAATTGCGCGTCCGCCAGGAACGGTTCTATACGCGCCAGCTGGATCTGGCGCGGCGCCACGGCCTGCCGGTGCTGCTACACGTGCGCCGGTCCCAGGACACACTGCTCAAGCACCTGCGCCGCCGCCCGCCCATCGGCGGCATCGCCCATGCCTTCAACGGCAGCTTCCAGCAGGCGGAACAGTTCATCGCGCAGGGCTTCGCGCTGGGCATGGGCGGGGCCATGACCTTCGAGCGCGCCCTGCAGATCCGCCGCCTGGCGGCCGAATTGCCGGCCGAGGCCCTGGTGCTGGAAACCGACGCGCCCGACATCCCGCCCGCCTGGCTGGGGCGCGGCCCCGACGGCCGGCCCCGGCCCGCGCGCAACGAACCGGCGGAAACGGCCGGCATCGCCCGCGTCCTGGCCGGATTGCGCGGCCTCGATACCAGGGCGCTGACCGCGCGGTGCGCCGCCAATGCCTGCCGGGTGCTGCCCCGGCTGGCGCGCGCCCTGGACGAGGCGGATGGCGCGTAGCTATTCGTGCTGAAGAATGTTGACGAGCGTGCCAAGCGGGTCCCTGACGTAGAACCGGCGGACGCCCCACGGCTCGTTGGCGGGACCGTATTCCACGGGGATCCCGCCTTTTCGTACGCGTTGCAGGGCCTCATCGAGGTCATCCACCTCGATGGACAGGTCCGGTACGGGCGTGTCGGAACCGCCCTGGCTTGCGAAGCTGACCTGGACCGTCATCCTGCCGGGGCCGGTGTACGTGCGAAGCCAGCCGTGGTCCATGGCGAGCTCGAGATCCAGAATGTCCCGGTAGAACGCATCCACCGCGGCGGGTTCGGGTGTCGGGATGTTGGCGACGATTCGTTTGACTTTCATGGGACCTCCGGATGTGCGGGTTGCCAATCCGACAGCTTATTGACGCCGGACGTTTTTCCGCAAGCGGGTCTTGCCAGGCACTGCGTGGTTTCCCGCCTGGACCGGAATGCGCGTGAGGCGTTCCGGCGGCCCGTTCGCCCCCTAAGCTGAAAGAGGATTCGTTTTCGGGGGAAGGCATGCTCGGGCGCGCGATGACGGCGGCGGGACTGGGCGGCGTGCTCGGCGCCCATGGTCTGGCCGATCTGCCGGGGAGCGGTACGCTGGCGCTGGCATCCGGCGTGCTGGGACTGGCGGGGTGGGGCATATGGCGTGCGAGCGCGCGCGGGGCGGGGCGGCCCGGTGTGGCCGGTCATCGCGATGTGTCGGCGGGGGCGGGCCGGACGCGTGCCGCTGCCCTGTTGCGCGGCGCGGCGCTCTGCCTGCTGGGCGCCTGGGCCGGTTTCACGTTCACCGTGCTGTGCGCCCAGGCGCGCCTGGGCCAGACGCTGGCCGACGGCAATGTGGACCGGGTGTCTCGCGTCACGCTGCGCGTCGATGGTCTGCCCCGGCTCCAGCCGGACCGCCTGGCGTTCGAGGCCGTGGTGCTGGACGCGCATCCCGGCGGCGTGCCGGCGCGCATCCGGGTGCGCTGGCCGGCCGGCGGCTGGCGCGGCCCCTATGCGCCCGCGCGGCCGCCCGATCCGCCGTTTCCCGAGGTGCGGCCCGGCCAGGTCTGGCGCATGGCGCTGGTGCTGCGGCCGGTGCGCGCCGCGCAGAACTTCCATGCCTTCGATGGCGAGGCCCATGCCTTCGCCGCCGGGATCCGCGCCCAGGGGACCGTGCGGGGCACGCCGGAATGGCTGCGCGACGAGGACTGGGCCGGACTGTCCGTGGTTGCCGGCCGCGCGCGCCATGCGGTGCGCGAGGCCATGGCGCCTCATCTGGCGGATCTGCGCTACGGGCCGGTGCTGCGGGCCCTGGCCATCGGCGACCAGGACGGGGTGGACGACGCCGACTGGACGGTCTTCAACCGCACCGGCATCACCCACCTGGTCTCCATCAGCGGTTCGCACATCACCATGCTGGCCGGGGCGGGCGCGCTGGCGGTCTCGGCCCTGTGGCGCCGCCTGCGCTGGCGCGGCCGCTGCCTGGCCGAACGCTGGCCCGCGCGCCGGGCGGGCGCCCTCGCGGCCTTGCTGGTGGCCTGGCTGTACTGCCTGCTGGCGGGGTGGGGCGTGCCCGCGCGGCGCACCTTCATGATGCTGGCGGTGGTGGCGGGGGCCCAGGCCCTGCAGCTGCGCATCAGCGGTTCGCGGGTACTGGCGCTGGCGGCCGTGGCCGTCGTCGCGACGGATCCCTGGTCGGTGCTGGCGGGCGGGTTCTGGCTTTCGTTCCTGGCGGTGGCCGTGCTGCTGGCGGTGGGCGCGCGGGTGGAGGAGGCTGGCAAGGACCGGGAGGCCGGGGATCGGCGGACCGGCCATGCGCCGGCCGGGAGGCGCGGATCGACGGCCGTGCCACGGCCCGCGCGGCGGCGCGACCGCTGGCTGCGCGGCCTGAAGCTGGCCGCGCGCCTGCAATGGGCGGTCACCTGGGCGCTGGCGCCGCCGCTGGCCTGGACCTTCCACGAGGTCTCGCTGGTGTCCCCGCTGGCCAATGCCTACGCCATCCCAGTCATCGAACTGCTGGTGACGCCCCTGTCGCTGCTGTTGGCCGCCGTGGCGCTGGTGCCTGGCCTGGAGTCCGTCGCCGCCGGCCTGGCCTGGCTGGCGCATGGGACGCTGGCCTTGATGATGCGGCCGACCGCCTGGCTGGCGGCCTTGCCGGCCTGGCCGGTGCCCGCAGGCCCGGCGTGGGTGCATCTGCTGGCCATGGCCGGGGCGGCGGTGGCGCTGTGGCCGGGCGGTGGCGCCGGGGCCGCGGAGCCCATCGACCCGATGCGGCGCGGGCATGGCGTGGCGAGGGGGTGGACCGATGCGGTCCGTCGCCATCGCGCCTGGGCCTGGCTGGCCCTGGCGCCGATGCTGTGGTGGCCGCCGGACCGCCCCGGCGAAGGGGAATGGGATCTGCACGCATTGGACGTGGGGCAGGGCAGCGCCTTGCTGGTCCGCACGGCGCGGCACGCGCTGCTGTTCGACGCCGGCGCGCGCCATGCACGGGACGCGGACGAGGGCGCCCGCACCGTCGTCCCGGCCCTCAAGGCCCTGGGCGTGCGCCGCCTGGACGCGCTGGTCGTGTCCCACGCCGACCTGGATCACGCGGGCGGGGTGCGCAGCGTGCTGGCGGCGGTGCCGGTGTCGCAGGCATTCGCGTCCTTCGACCTGGAGGCCTGGCTGCGCGCCGAGACCCGCAAGCTGGGCGCCGAGGCCACGCCCTTGCCCCAGGCGGCGGTCCCGTGCCGCTTCGGCGACCGCTGGCGCATGGACGGCGTCGAGTTCGAATTCCTCTGGCCGCTGGACGTGCGCGCGCGCCGCAGGGGCGCGGAGGCCAACGCCGGCAGTTGCGTGCTGCGGGTGCGGGGCGCGCACCACAGCCTGCTGCTGACCGGCGACATCGAACGCCGCGCCGAATCGGCCCTGGTGGAGCGCGGCCTGACGCCGGCGGACGTGGTCGTGGCCGCGCACCACGGCTCGCGGACCTCGTCGTCGGCCGCCTTCGTCGAGGCCGTGTCGGCGCGCCACGTGATTTTCCAGGCGGGCGCCTGGAACCGGCACGGCCACCCGGACGCCGCCGTGCTGGCACGCTGGCGCGGGATCGGCTCGACGCTGTGGCGCACCGATATCCAAGGCGGGATCCATGCGCGATCACGTGCGGACGGGCTCACGCTGTCCAGTGTGCGGGCGTCGTCCCGCCGCTATTGGCACGAGCGGCGCCCTTCGGCCGATGAGGCTTCCGGCGAAGCGGGGTTGCGCGGCGCCAGACCGCAGCGGTGAGCGTGGGTGTAGTATCGAATCGCCAGATCATCCAGGAGATCATCGTGGATATGCATGGAATGGCTTTCTGTGGGGCCCTCGCCGTGAGTGTGGTGGCGGCACCCGCTGTCGCGGCACCGGCCTCGCCCGATCAGGACACCGCAATTTTCCAGGCAGCCGGCTTGAAACAGGTCGGTGATCATTGGGAAAGCGGCTGCAACACAGGCAACGACACCCCAGGCAGCACCTACGATCCGGCCACGATCACGGATCGCAAGGACTTGAACGGCGATGGCAGGCCGGACGCGATCGTGACGGAAGGCGGCGTGTTCTGCTACGGCAATACCGGGCAGGCGTTCTGGATCGTGACGCAGCAGCCGGACGGCGCCTGGAAACTGATGACGCATGCCATCGGCATCCCTGATTTTCTCAAGACCAAGGGCGTAGGCGGCTGGCCGGACGTGCTCATCGGCGGGCCGGGTATATGCTTTCCGGTCGCGCGGTGGAACGGGAAAGCCTACAAGCTCATTGGCTACAGCGATGGAGATCGATCCTGCCGTCCGTGATCATGCGGTTTCGCAAGGCGGGGTAAACGCCCGGTCGCGCGCGGACGGGCTCTCGTTGTACAGTGTCCTGGAGTCGTCCCGTCGTGTGTGGCACGGGCGGCGCCCGTAGGGATGAGCTGCTTTTCGCCCGGCTTGTCCCTAGTGGTTTTCGCGGTCTTGCGCGAGCGCGCGGGATCGGCGATGATCCGGCAGCCGTCCACAAGACGACTGTGGTCCTTTCGAGAACGCCCCGGGATTCGGGGATTCTCCTGCGGGCTTGTGAAAAATCCAAAAGATTTTTGCGACCATGACACAGACACCTCTGAAGTTCTACGTGCCCGAGCCCTCGGGACGTCCCGGTCAGGCGACCGACTTTTCCTACCTGCGCCTGCAGCCCGCCGGGGCCGCGCGCAAACCCCCCATCGACATCACGCCCTACGACACCCGCGACCTGGCCATCGGGCTGATCCGCGTGCTGGACGATCAGGACGAGGCCCAGGGCCCCTGGGCTGAGGATCTCCCGGACGACGATCTGCTGCGCCGCGGCCTGCGCGCCATGGTCAAGACGCGCATCTTCGATGCCCGCATGGTCATCGCCCAGCGGCAGAAGAAGACCTCGTTCTACATGCAGTGCCTGGGCGAGGAAGCCATCGCTATCGGCCAGTCGCTGGCGCTGCGCGACGGCGACATGCATTTCCCGTCGTACCGCCAGCAGGGCCTGCTCATCGCGCAGGACTATCCCCTGTTCGACATGATGTGCCAGATCTTCTCCAACGACCAGGATCCGCTCAAGGGCCGCCAGCTGCCGGTGCTGTATTCGGTGCCGGAAAAGGGCTTCTTCACCCTGTCGGGCAACCTGGGCACGCAGATGCCCCAGGCGGTGGGCTGGGCCATGGCCTCGGCCATCAAGGGCGACACCCGCATCGCCTGCGGCTGGATCGGCGACGGCGCCACGGCCGAATCCGACTACCAGACGGCGCTGCTGTTCGCGCACGTGTACCGGGCGCCGGTGATCCTGAACGTGATCAACAACCAGTGGGCGATCTCCACCTTCCAGTCCGTCGCGGGCGGGGAGGGCACCACACTGGCGGCGCGCGGCATCGGTTCGAACGTGGCCTCGCTGCGGGTGGACGGCAATGATTTCCTGGCCGTCCACGCCGTGTCCCGCTGGGCCGCCGAACGGGCGCGCAACAACCATGGCGCCACGCTGATCGAATGGGTCAGCTACCGGGCCGGGCCGCACTCCACCTCCGACGATCCGTCCAAATACCGGCCGGCCGACGACTGGTCGCGCTTCCCGCTGGGCGACCCGATCGCGCGGCTGAAGGCCTACATGCTCAAGCGCGGCATCTGGTCCGAACAGGAACACCAGGAACTGCAGAAGGCCTGCGAGGCCGAGGTCGTCGCCGCCCAGAAAAAGGCCGAGGCCCACGGCACGCTGGCCACGGGGCGCACCAGCAGCGTGGCGACCATGTTCGAGGACATCTACAAGGACATGCCGGAACATCTGCGCCGGCAGCGCCAGGAGCTGGGGGTATGAGCATGGCACAGGAAAAAGGCAAGACCCGTCCCATGACGATGATCCAGGCCCTGCGCTCGGCCATGGACGTCATGCTGGAACGGGACGACAACATGGTCGTCTTCGGCGAGGACGTCGGCTATTTCGGCGGCGTGTTCCGCTGCACCGAAGGCCTGCAGGCCAAATACGGCCAGTCGCGCGTCTTCGACGCGCCGATTTCGGAAAGCGGCATCGTGGCGGCGGCCATCGGCATGGGCGCCTACGGCCTGCGGCCGGTGGTCGAGATCCAGTTCGCCGACTACTTCTATCCGGCGGCCGACCAGATCTTCTCCGAGGCCGCGCGCCTGCGCTACCGCTCGGCGGGCGGCTATACGGCGCCGCTGACGATCCGCATGCCCTGCGGCGGCGGGATCTTCGGTGGCCAGACCCACAGCCAGAGCCCGGAGGCCCTGTTCACGCACGTGGCCGGCCTGCGCACCGTCATGCCGTCCAACCCCTACGACGCCAAGGGCCTGCTGATCAGCTCCATCGAGAACGACGATCCGGTCATCTTCCTGGAGCCCAAGCGCCTGTACAACGGCCCCTTCGACGGCCACCACGACCAGCCGGTCGTGCCCTGGTCCAAGCACCCGCTGGGCAACGTGCCCGAAGGCTACTACACCGTGCCGCTGGATTCGGCCTCGCTCTACCGCGAAGGCCGGGAACTGACCGTGCTGACCTACGGCACCATGGTGTACGTGGCCGAGGTCGCCGCCCGCGAGGCCGGCATCGAGGCCGACATCCTCGACCTGCGCAGCCTCTGGCCGCTGGACATGGACGCGATCCTGAATTCGGTGCGCAAGACCGGCCGCTGCGTGGTGCTGCACGAGGCCACCCGCACCAGCGGCTTCGGCGCCGAACTGTGCGCCCTGGTCCAGGAGCATTGTTTCTATCATCTCGAGGCCCCCGTGGAACGCATCACGGGGTGGGACACGCCGTATCCCCATTCGCACGAATGGGCTTATTTCCCCGGCCCCAAGCGGGTCGCGGAGGCGTTCAAGCGCGTGTTCCGGGAGGCATAATGGGCATTCACATCATCAAGATGCCGGACATCGGCGAAGGCATCGCGGAAGTCGAACTGGTTGAATGGCACGTCCAGGCGGGCGATGCCGTGGTCGAGGACCAGGTCCTGGCCGACGTCATGACCGACAAGGCCACCGTCCAGGTGCCGTCCCCGGTGCACGGGCGCGTCGTGTCGCTGGGCGGCAAGGTCGGCGACGTCATGGCGGTGGGCTCGGAACTCATCCGCCTGGAAGTCGAAGGCGAGGGCAACGAAGCCACGGTCGGGACGACGTCCCGGGCGGCCACGGCGCCTGCCGCTGCCGCCGCATCGGCGCCCGTCGAGCCGGAACCGGAAGCCGCGGCGCCCGCCGCACCCCGGCCCGCCGCCGCCACGGCGCCCGAACCCGCCGCCGCGCCGGCCCCCGCCGCCGCGCGCGGCGCGCCGGCGCCGCACGCGGCCTCGCACGCGCCGTCCCGCCCCGAAGGGCAGCGCCCGCTGGCCTCGCCGGCCGTGCGCCGCCGCGCGTGGGACCTGGGCATCACCCTGCAGTACGTGCCGGGCACCGGCCCCGCCGGCCGGATCACGCACGGCGACCTGGACGCCTGGCTGGCGCGCGACCGCAACGCGACTTCCAACCGCACCACCGGCGCGCTCTACGCCGCCCAGGACCAGGAAACCGAAATTCCCGTCATCGGCCTGCGGCGCAAGATCGCCCAGAAGATGCAGGAAGCCAAGCGCCGCATTCCGCACTTCACCTACGTCGAGGAAATCGACGTGACGGAACTGGAATCGCTGCGCGCGCGCCTGAACGCCCTGCACAGCGCCGAGCGCGGCAAGCTGACCCTGCTGCCGTTCCTGGCGCGGGCCATGGTGCTGGCCCTGCGCGAATTCCCGCAGATCAACGCCCGCTACGACGATGACGCGGGCGTGGTGACCCAGTACGGTGCCGTGCATCTGGGCGTGGCGGCGCAGACACCGTCGGGCCTGATGGTGCCGGTGCTGCATCATGCGGAAACCCTGGACCTCTGGTCCTGCGCGGCGGAAGTCGCGCGCCTGGCCGAGGCTGCCCGCCAGGGCAAGGCGGCGCGCGACGAGCTGACCGGCTCGACCATCACCCTGACCAGCCTGGGGGCACTCGGAGGGATCGTGTCCACGCCGGTCATCAACCACCCGGAGGTCGCCATCGTCGGCGTCAACCGCGTGGTCGAACGCCCCGTGTTCCAGGAAGGCCGGGTCGTGGCGCGCAAGCTCATGAACCTGTCCTCGTCCTTCGATCATCGCGTGGTCGACGGCATGCATGCCGCCGAGTTCATCCAGTGCATCCGGCGTTATCTGGAGTGCCCGGCGCTCTTGTTCGTGGAGTAAGCAGCATGTCCAATCCCATCAATACGACCTTGCTCATCATCGGCGGCGGCCCCGGCGGCTACGTGGCGGCCATCCGCGCCGGGCAGCTGGGCATCCCCACCGTACTGGTCGAAGGCGCCGCCCTGGGCGGCACCTGCCTGAACATCGGCTGCATCCCGTCCAAGGCGCTGATCCACGTGGCCGAGCAGTTCCACGCGCTGCAGGGCTATGCCGGCGATTCGCCGCTGGGCATCCGCGCCCAGTCGCCCGAGCTCGACCTGGCGCGCAGCGTCGCCTGGAAGGACGGCATCGTCAAGAAGCTCACCACGGGCGTCGGCGCGCTGCTGAAGAAGCACAAGGTCACGGTCGTCCAGGGCTGGGCGCGCATCGTCGACGGCAAGACCGTGGACGTCGATCCCGTCGCCAAGGGCAAGGCCGGCGCGCCCCAGCGCATCCGCTGCGAACACCTGCTGCTCGCCACCGGGTCGGAGCCCGCCGCGCTGCCCTTCATGCCCTTCGGCGGCCCGGTGATTTCCTCCACTGAAGCGCTGTCGCCCAAAAAGCTGCCGAAATCCCTGGCCATCGTCGGCGCGGGCTACATCGGCCTGGAACTGGGCACCGTCTACCGCAAGCTCGGCGTCAAGGTCGACGTGATCGAGGCCCAGGACCGCATCCTGCCGGTCTACCAAGCCGGTGCACGCCGCGCTGAAGGCCCTGGGCGTGGGCCTGCACCTGCAGACCCAGGTCCTGGGCCTGGCCGAGGACGGCAAGGGCCTGCGGGTCCAGTCGGGCAAGACCGAGGACGTGCTGCCCGCCCAGCAGGTGCTGGTGGCCGTCGGCCGCAAGCCCCGCAGCCGGGGCTTCGGGCTCAGCTCGCTGATGCTCGACATGGACGGCCTGGCGGTGCGCGTGGACGACCGCTGCCGTACCTCCATGAGCGGGGTCTGGGCGATCGGCGACCTGACGGGCGAACCCATGCTGGCGCACCGCGCCATGGCCCAGGGCGAATGCGTGGCCGAGCAGATCGCCGGCCATACGCGGCGCTTCGTGCCGGCGGCGATCCCGGCCGTGTGCTTCACCGATCCGGAAGTCGTCACGGCGGGGCTGTCGCCGCGGGAGGCGGCCCAGGCGGGCATCGACGCCATCGATGCGTCCTTCCCGCTGGCGGCCAACGGCCGGGCGATGACGCTCGAATCCACCGACGGCTTCGTGCGGGTGGTGGCGCGGCGCGACAACCACCTGATCCTGGGCTGGCAGGCCGTGGGGCGGGGCGTGTCGGAATTCGCCGCCGCCTTCGGCCAGTCCATCGAGATGGGCGCGCGGCTGGAGGACGTCGGTCACACGATCCACGCCCACCCGACCCAGGGCGAGGCGATCCAGGAAGCGGCCCTGCGGGCGCTGGGGCAGGCGCTGCACGTCTGATCCGGCGGCCCGGATCCATCGGGCGCGGCGGGGTCCCGGGGGGCCGCGCCGCGCCGCGTCATGTTTAAATACCAGGATCCGTCCGCCACGAGGTGTTCCCATGTCTTCCGCTTCCCCCGCCGCCCGCCCCAGCCCGGCCGACGAGCCCCGCCTGGATTTCGTCGCCTGCGCCAGCCCGGCGGGCCTGCACCGCATGGCGTACTGGGAATGGGGCGATCCGGGCAACGACCGGGTCCTGGTCTGCGTGCACGGGCTGACCCGCACCGGGCGGGACTTCGACCCGCTGGCGCGCGCGCTCGGCCGCGAATACCGCGTGGTCTGCCCGGACGTCGTCGGGCGCGGGCGCTCGGACTGGCTGATCGACCCCAACGGCTACGTGATTCCCCAATACGTCGCCGACCTGGTGACGCTGGTGGCCCGGCTGAATCCCGCGCGGCTGGACTGGGTCGGCACGTCCATGGGCGGGCTGATCGGGCTGGGGCTGGCGGGCATGGCGGCGGTGTCGCCCGCCCTGCGCCCCGCCCGGGGACCGTGGGGCCTGGGCACGGCGGCGGACGTGCCGCTGGGCCGCATGGTGTTCAACGACATCGGCCCCGCGCTGAACGTCGGCGGCCTGGCGCGGATCGGCGAATACGTCGGCCAGGAACTGGGCTTCGACCGTTTCGAGCAGGCGGTGGACTACGTGCGGACGGTGTCCGCCGGCTTCGGGCCGCATGACGCCGCCGGCTGGGATGCCCTGACCGAACACGTGTTCGTCGAGCGGGACGGCCGCTGGGTCAAGCACTACGACCTGCGCCTGGCCCAGCCCTTCGCCCTGCAGACACCCGAGGCCACGGCCGCCGCCGAGACCCTGCTGTGGCAGGCCTGGGATCACCTGCCCGTGCCGTCCCTGATCCTGCGCGGCGCGCAGTCCGACATCCTGACGCGGGACACCGCGCGGCGCATGGTGGAACGCAACCCCCGCGCCCGCCTGGTGGAATTCGACGGGGTGGGGCATGCGCCCACCCTGCGCGCCGCGGACCAGATCGCGGCGGTGCGCGATTTCCTGCTCGCCCCCTGACGCATCCGGGCGGCCCATCGGCCGCCCGCCGATCGAAGCCATGTCCCTG
>Ga0206103_100924_pt1 | contig 11729 bp, 7 predicted proteins | sample 1B5Ametagenome_FD_148638 | JGI IMG/M metagenome (GOLD analysis project Ga0206103, IMG submission 148638) | Enriched microbial communities from leaf-cutter ant dump, University of Wisconsin, Madison, United States - 1B5A | ecosystem: Environmental > Terrestrial > Nest > Insects nest > Nest dump... | reverse complement strand
TGGGACGATAAAATTACCGAATTGAATAACTGAATCTGATCTAACAGGCACTCGTCAAATCGGGTAACTGTCAGACCAGATCTCAACTACTACATATTATCAGCAACCCCAAATATCCAAAAAGCAAACCGTTTACTTTGACCAATCAGTTTCCTCCTCAAAACCCAGGGTAATTCATTGCTTCCTAAGGCCCTTATTTAATTGAATCTCTCTCGAGTTTGGGGCTGGACATTTTAAGTAGAAAATTAAAACATCATACTGGCAGAAAACGCAACAGTTCTCGGCACACCTAAAAAATTAGCATCTTGCCAGTAATTTTTACCGGTCAAATTAATGACGTTTAAACGTACTATTAGCGACTTATCTAGTACACGAGTTGCATATCGTGTTCCGATGTCGTACAGAGTATAGCTGGGGATCTTGTCGTTATTGGCCGCATCAGCATATCTTTCGCTGGTATAGTAAATACCCCCGGTCAAACTTAGCCCTGGAATCCATGGCAACGCGTATTCCGCATAAATTTTACCCATTCTGGAAGCGGCATTAGTTGGTTTCTTGCCTTCCAGATCGGGATTACTGGCTTTTTCCATGCTGATATCCATCAGAGTGCCGCCCCCCATGATAGTCAGATTGTCGGTGACCTTACCGGTTAAAACCAGTTCTACTCCGTTATGTACTTGCAAACCATCACGAACAAAAGTGGGGATAGGTGTAGCTAAATTTGAAAACTGATTGGCTTTTTCAATGCGGAACAATGCGGTGCTCAACAACAGGTTGGGATTGATATCGTATTTCAGACCGACTTCATACTGTTTACTAACGAGTGGTGGGAATACTTCCCCAAAATTGGTGTAGGTATTACCTACTCTCGTACCTTTTTCAAGTGCTTCCATATAGGAGACATAGGTGGTTACCTCTTCAATCGGTTTATACAGCAGTGAGATGGATGGGGTCAGCGCAGATTTTTCATATTTAATACCATCACCATAAAAACCGGATGCTTTATTCATCGTAGTAGCATAGTTGAATCCGATCATCGCAGACCACTGATCATTAAAAGTGATATCATCCCCAATCAAGACGTTGTCATATCGGTCAATCCAAGGAGATGACATTGTTCCCTTCCCAAAAGATTCTCCCCAGTCCGGTTCAGCTATACTTTTAATTTCACTTAGCGGGAGGTTTGTACCAAATCGAGTAGCTGTGCCAGCAAGCGTAAAATATTCATAATAGGTAGAGGAATAGCCCAGGGTCAGCTTATGGTCGATAGCAAATGTTGAAAACCGGGTATCCAGGTAGATATAACCTCCATAATTTTCATGCTTTTCCCAGGGTGCATTTGACATCCTGGGAATAAAGGTCTTATCCATCTGCTCATTTAATCTTATTTGATTCACTCTCATATCAGTATGTTGGTAGAAAAAAGCACTTCTGAGAGTGAAATATTTACTGGGATCCCAACGCAGGCTGGTATAAGCCTTATGGCTTTCCAGATCATTGGATGCCCATTTGGGAGAATAACGTTTACTGGTATCGACAGAGGTTCTCTCCGTCGTCAAATAAAATCCAGGTTGAGTTGCCTCTTTACCATAGTTGCTATAAGTATATTTGACATCAGCATAGAGAGTATCGGTAATATGGCCATCCAGCACAATGTTAGCTACTTTCTGGTTGACCGGTTCACCGATGGCAGTATCCCCTCCCTGATAGAGCAGGTTGGCCCGATAACCGAAGCGACCTCGTTCATCAAATTTTCCGCCGATATCAGCATGGCCATAAAACTGAGTTCCACCATAGTTACCGAATGTCAGCCTCCTGAGCGGGACATCGGTTGGGCTTTTAGTGATATAGTTTATGGCTCCGCCTACTCTGCCACCGCCATAGAGAAAACCCGATGTTCCGCTGAGAATTTCAACTCGATCGATTTCGATGACGGATATGGCGGAGCCGTTCTGAAGGGCAAGGGGTATGCCATCGTATACCGGATTGGTTGATAGAAACCCTCGCAGGACGACAAAAGGAACACCAGTAAAATTCTGAATCATCGGCTCCTGAGTCAGGGGATTCATTTTAAAGATCTGACCCATGTTCTGAGCATTTATATTTTCAATCAGATCAGAAGGAACGACACTTATTGAATATGGCGTATCGCGCAAACTGCGTTCATCCCAGAGACCGATTCCGCTGATATTACTGACCCGATAGCCTTCTTCTGCTGTGCCCTGTTTCAGATGAGCTGTGCTGACTGTCATTTGTGGCAGGGTGACTACTCCATTCTGAGATGAGTTTGCTGCTGGGATGAGCGTGGCTGAATTCCCGGATAATGTATAGGCTATGCCTGTACCACTTAAAAGTTGATAGAGGGCTTCATTTGTTTTTAATGTTCCGTGTACAGGTGCTGAAGTTTTACCTGAAACGAGATTGGCGTCATAAATAATTTGAAGATCAGTCCTTTCTCCAAGCTCTTTGAGTGCTTCTGAGAGTGGTTTGGCAGGAATATTAATGGTTTGCTGTGCAAGAGCAGGTGTTGTAATAGTTAAAATTAATGTGGTAATCCAGTACGTTAAACAGGATCTTAAATTTGCATTTTCAGACATTGAAAATGCTTTAGTACACTTGCAAGGCATATTAATCTCCCTAGACTTTAGTTTAATTGCTACAGGGAAAACGAATAGCCATATGTAAAATTTAGGAGTAGCTAGATTACTTTATTCCACAAGCTCAGGCTGATAATGGAGCTGTCAAAGTGTGATCTCTGATTTGGTTTTTTGGTCCAGGATAGCTTGAGGCAATGCTTCTATTTGGTGGGTATATTCATACTGCCACCAGCGTATCCTCAGTAATTCTACCTTGATCAAGTTGTATAAGCCTATCCGCCACGGTGAAATAGCGATCGTCATGAGAGATGACGATGATGGTTTTGCCAAGCTGTTTCAGGTCTGGAAGTAACTCGGTGTAGAAAATTCGCCGAAAGGTAGGATCTTGGTCCGCTGCCCATTCATCAAAAACCAGAATAGAACGATTTTCCAGCCAGGCGTTGACCAGTGCCAGACGTTTGCGCTGTCCGGTAGATAAATCCGTGGTGGTGAAGGCGCCATCCCGGATACCGACTTTATGAGAAATATCCATTCGTTGCAGATAAGTTAATGCCTGCTCCGGCAGGTGATCACGCTTCTGGATCAGTTCTTCAAATAGATAGTAGTCGGAGAAAATGGTGGTAAACAGTTGCCGATAGTCATCCAATAATTCATCGGTAACTGGCTTGCCATTGAGTAATATTTGCCCTTGTTGAGGTGAATAGAGACCGAGCAACAGTTTGATCAGTGTAGTCTTGCCACAGCCATTTTCACCAACAATGAACACAATTTCACCAGCATGAATGTCTAGATCAATCGGGCCAAGGCGGAAGGGTGACACATCTTCCACAGCGGGAAAAGCATAGCTTATCCCTTTTAGCTGCAGTTTCGAGAAGCTTGTCGGAAAGTGGGCATCAATGTCTTTTTCTTCTGGTTGTCCCACTGATTGGGTCAGCAATCGTGGCTCAGGTGATAAAAACTGTTCAGATAACTTTGTGATACGCTGAAAAGCTACTTGGGCTCGTGTAATGCTGGGGAGGGTAGTTACCATGTGCTCGAGAGGGGCTTTCATATACAGCATTACCAGTACAAAGCCGCCCAGCATGGTCTTATCGATTGACGGCCACAGGGTTTGATACACAATAGCAATGCCAATTACTAAAAAAAACAGAATGGAACCGAACACACCCGCACTGATAAAAATATTGGTGGAATGAATGTTGGCCTGGCAGATGCGTTGTGTGGTATGCGGGATCTGATTGAAAAACATCTGGAAGCGACGTTGTCGTTGAATGCGAAATTCTTTGGCAGCGCTGGATAAGGTTTCATAAAGCTTTTGCAGATCATTGGTAGCGTTACGGGCTTCATCCAGATGAGGTTTGCCAAACCTGTGGGCCAGGTATTGGACGAAACTGCCGATGGCAACTGTAAGTAGAGTTAACAGCAGTACTTGCCAGGACAGATAAGCTAGGTAGCTCAGGCAGCCTACAGTGATTGCAAAAGATACAATCAAGGGTGCAATATCAAGCACGAATTGGCTTATCGTGCCTACATCGTTGACCAAGATCGGTATTAACCGGTGACTGCGGAATTGCTCTAACTGTGTGATGGGGGCCAGCAGGACTTGTTTGGCCAAGCGTTGGCGTAGCTGAAGAATGATATGCTGGCCGATATAATTAATGATGAGATTTGATGAGGTAGAGCATGTCATGACTAACAGGCATAGCCCGGCAAAGGTAGCAATTAAGGAACTGTTGGGGCCATCGGCGGCATTCAGGGTAAGGTTAAGGGTCGCCAGCAAAGCAGTAGTGCTTAAACCGCTGGCAATGCCTAATGCAGCGGCGGTTAACATTCTGAAACGGAAAGGTTTTATCAGTGAGTAAGTTTCCTGCCATAAACCTTGAGAAGATGCAGCCATATGAGCCTCTTATTGGGATAGCAACCTGTTATTCTGGCTGACTGGTGGCAGGAAGCGCTTGCGCCTGTACCTGTTTCCATATTCGTAAGAAATTACCACCCCAGAGTTTTTCAATATCAGTATCCGAATAGCCACGTTGGATGAGCTCTGCTGTAACATTGCGTGTTTCACTGGCATCTTTCCAGCCAGCTACACCGCCACCGTCGTTGAAGTCAGAGCTTATGCCGACATGGTCGATCCCGATTTTCTTGACTGCATAATCAATGGCATTACCCAAATCATTCAATGTTGCTTTGGGTTCTTCTTCAATGATGCTGTAGAGGGTTCCTGCGTATTCTCCAAATTTTTTTTCAGGCCAAATAGCGATCACCGGGTCACCTGGCATATGGGCATAGGCCAGGTTAGGTAATGTTTCCAGAGGAGGAAGCTCGAACTTTTCCCGCAACTTGTTCAGTTTTTCCAGTGTGGTATTGCTTAAGGGGCGGAGATAGGTGGGGAAACCCACAATTTGTACGACCCCACCGGTGTTTTTGATCAGCTGTAATTCTTTATCGCTTAAATTCCTGGGAATATCGACGATTCCGCGTACTGCTGAGTGGGATGCGACAACGGGGGAACGCGTAAGCCTGGTAACGTCCTCTACGGCGTTAGTGGACATCTGTGATACATCAATAATTACGCCAAGATCATTCAGCCGTTTGACTGCCTGTTCTCCCAGCTTGGAAAGCCCACCTAGCACATCAGGTGTATCGTTGAAAAAAGCCATGGGCCGGGAGGAATCCACCCAGGCATTGTTGCCAATATAGCTGAGGCCAAACATACGCATGCCACGGGCAGCCCAACGGTCGAGCTGGGATAAATCTTCTCCCAAAGGATAGGCATTGAGCATACTAATGACAATGGCGAATTTCCCTTCATCTGCCAGCCGGTAGAAATCATCCGGTGTATAGGCAATACCAGCCCGGTTTGGAAAATCCCGCACAATATTTTGAATGATCTGATAGCGGATTTCCTGCTGATGTTGGGCTTCCTCACGCATGCCGGCTGTGGGGCGATGGGGAGCATTGGGGCCGTTCCACATTTCAGGCCAGGCAAACACTGCGAGTGCTGCTCCAGATAATCTTCCTTTGCCGGCTTTGACAAGGTCAAATTGGTAAGGGCCATCAGTGTCAGCTTCTTTGTCTTTGGTATGGAAATCAGGCGGGATATCGATATGACTATCAAAGGAGAGAATTCGCTCGTGGAGAGCTTCCGCGTGTTCCATGATCTTCCGAGGATAATGCACTTGGCTTTGCCACCACAGATAGCCGGCGCCTGAGGCGACGCCAATGACCGAAATAAATATTAACCAAACCCATATTGATTTAATGCCAGGCAGTAATTTCATCTATTCCTCAAAATTTGTAACCGTCTACCTAAGGAAACACTGATTAAATCGGTAAACGTCATTGCAAGCGCATTGGCCTTTAGCCGCGAGGCTACTAGGTCGTGGCGGGAAATGGATACTAAAGACACTTGATCACCACGTCACTGCGTTCCTCGTGATGACGGAATGGGATAAATTAGTGTTTCCTTATTCCTTAAGAGAGGGAACGAGTGGCTATAGTCGAAATTTACTGAATGTGGGCATGTTGTTCGCTATCGGAGCAATAACGGTCCCTGTGCCTGGTAAATTTCCGGCGCTTGTCAACGTTACCAAAGAATATGGTTTGGTTTATCGCGAAAATGTTCACTGGATAAGGGTTGAATTACTGAATGAGATTTTCTCGGAGGAAGTTTCTGGCCTCGGTGTCGGCTGCGGGTCTGATTTTGCCGGGTGCCTATTATGGACAACGGGAGATCAGGCATCGGTTTATTGATGAGAAGGTGACACCAGATGAGGCGACGGTAGAACCGGCTTCGGATGATGGAAACTGGTTAGCTGAGCGGTTGAGAGGGATCTGGGATTTCGAGTTTGTGGGTGATGGCAATTTGGATGGTTTGCCTGGCAGCAAGCTGCAAATGGTATTGGATACAGGATATACCGGCCGGGCGTTGCGAGGCTATATGGGGACGTTTGAGTCACTGCGTGGTGACGCTGATCCGGAATATCGTGTCTCCGGCAGTCTGGCCAATATTGAGGGTAACAAAGTGCGCTGGTTGATTTGTGGCCGTGATACTCCCCGTTACGAATGTGATGCTGTTCTAGACGAGGTATGGAGTACCTGGAGCAATGCCGGGGACGGGACATTGAGTGGCAAGATACGAGATCTCAGCCGTTCCCTGCAACTGCCGGATCAGCAATACATATTTGTTGCCCGCAAGCAGCGTTTTCCTGAAGCGAAGGAGCGTGTCACCTATAACGCAGCTTTACAGGAGTGGTTAGTGTCGGCAGAGCACCGCCTGTTTCACCAGATATGGCATGCATCCCGTGACAAGTGGCACAAACTGTCCGAGGAAAAACAGGAAGGGCTCAGAGGATTGGGTTGGCAGCCAGGGCCAATCGGGAAGGAGCGTGATGCGAGAGGTCGGAACAAACACCGTAACGGCTCCGGTGAGGATTTTCTCTTTATGCATCGGCATATGCTGCGGCAGGCATTGGCATTACAGCCGGATCTGATCTGCTGGTCTCGCCTCCCATTACCAGCACCGTTCATCGAACGTGATCGCCAGGGTTTTATCCGCTATCACGAAAACCATGATGGCTGTTCTGTGCCCCCGGCCTGGGAACCACCGGGTGATCCGGAATACGGCCAGTGGTTGCGTGGGGTGAAGGGCAGCGAAACGTTCTATAGCAATTACCAGGTATGGGAGTCGCTTTATCAGGACCCGGCGTATCTGGCAAAACTGACACTGGGAGAGTTCGGGTCAGAAGTGGAACTGAACATACACGACTGGCTGCATATACGCTGGGCGGCAGTAACTCGTGATCCGAGCAATGGTATGCCATTGTTCTGGGATCGTAACAACAGGGATTTTTCTTCCCGCTGGTTTTTGCCGGAAAACGATTATCTCGGCGATCCTTTCTCTTCTCATGTCAACCCGGTGTTCTGGATGTTTCACAGCTGGATCAATGATCGTGTCGAGGATTGGTTTCGTGCGCATGAGCGAATTCATCCGGGTGCAGTCAAGCGACAGGTGGTAAAGGGGGTGCCCTGGTTTGCTCCTGGGCAGTGGGTGCAATTGTCCGATCCTTGGTTGGGGTTATCGCCTTACGGTTGTATGCCATCCGGTCATCGTACCGATGCAGTGGCTCTTGATACTGAAGTCATGAAGCTGGCACTGCGTATTGCGCTGAGTGGCGAAGAGGATGCCTCTGGATGGCTCAAGCGTACTCCGCGCCGGCCCTGGTATGCGCGAAATCTGAAGCTGGCATAAATTTTCTTGCGGCGCATTCGTTTCTTTTTTCAATAGGGCGTTAACGGCCACCAAGGGAAAGTGCTTCAGAGACAAAGTGTCGGGTGGGTTGGCGACTGTCTGTATGAACCAAAACATAGAGGTGTTGACGCATGACGAAAATAACTAACCCCGCACTGTATGATCTGATCGGCATAGGTTTTGGTCCGTCGAATCTGGCCCTGGCGATAGCGCTGGAAGAGCAGCGTGCTACTCACGGGCCGATTAGTACGCTATTTCTGGATAAACAATCAGACTATCACTGGCATGGCAATACTCTGGTCAGTCAGAGTGATTTGCAAATCTCATTTTTAAAAGACCTGGTATCACTCAGGAATCCTAGAAGTCCTTATTCATTTATTAACTATTTGCACAAACACCAGCGGCTCGTGAATTTTATTAATCTGGGTACGTTGTATCCATGCCGTATGGAGTTTAATGATTATCTGCGCTGGACGGCGAGCCACTTCAAGACATTGTGTCAATATGGGCAGGAAGTGCAGGCCATTGAACCTGTTAAGCGAAACGGTATTGTTGAGATCTTGCGGGTAGTGGCACGCAATGCAGAAGGTGTGGAGCAATGTCATGAGGCCAAATCGGTTGTTGTGAGTACCGGTGGTAAGCCACATATTCCTGAGCCTTTCAGATGTCTGAAAGATGATCCAAGAATTTTCCATCACGCGAATTATAAGCCTGGTATCAGAGCATTAGGGATAACGCCTTCAGTGCCGATGCGTATTGCGATCATTGGTGGGGGACAGAGCGCGGCAGAAGCGTTTATTGATCTCAATGACTGTTATCCGTCGGTGTCAGTAGACTGGATTATTCGGGGATCTTCTGTGAAACCGTCAGACGATACACCTTTTGTGAATGAAATATTCGATCCCGAATTTACTGATCTGATTTATCGGCAGGGCCCCGCTGAGCGAGCATGTCATATTAAAGAATATAAAAATACTAATTACGCGGTTGTTGACTTGGATCTGATCGAGCGTATCTACGGTATTTATTATCTTCAGAAAGTCGAAGGCCATGTACGTCACCGTTATCGTCGCCTGATGGAAGTCAAACAGGCGAGAGCGGAAAGCGATGGTGTGAGTCTTGAGTTAAAAGATAAAGTGAATGGTGAAATCTGCAGGGATCGATATGATGCCGTGATTCTTGCGACCGGTTATGACAGAGATCTCCGTCATGAGTTGTTATCTGAGGTTGATCAATACCTTGGCGATTATACGGTCGGGCGAGATTATCGTTTGTATGCCGATTCACGGTTTAAACCGGCTATTTACATGCAAGGCTTTTGCGAGCCAACGCATGGCTTGAGTGATACGTTATTGTCGGTCTTGCCTTACCGGTCTGAGGAAATAGCGTTATCTCTGCATGATTATCTGCGTCATCAATATCAATATACATCTTTGGAAGATGAAGCAGTTACTGTGGGAGCTGTACAGGGTTGAACCTAGAAACCGCAGTTGATCGCTTATCGGCCCTCTGGAAGTCCCGATGGATAGTGAGCTTGCCGCCTTCGCTCATGTCGACCCGGTGGGTGAGGTTGCTACGCACCCGCTTGCACGCCTGGTACGCCGCCTGGCTGCGTTGCTCCTCGTTGCAGGGAATGGCCATGCGCCTCGTTGCGCCTTGCCAGGCAGTGCGCCAGACGCACACTCGGGCGCGTCCAACTGCGGTTTCTAGGTTGAACGTATTACAAAGTGATTATGTGTATTTTTTCTGATGGCGGAATTGTAAGTGTCCGATTGCAATGGCAAAGAAAAATCTTGTTTATATTTGGTCGTTAAGAAACGCTGCAGCGGATAGGGCCGGTCGATACATCGATTATCGTGGTGAACGGCGCTATATGATGTCACCGCTAGAGTATCTTGCAGGAGAGCTGAATAACTCTGCCTTGGGGGATAAATATTCACTAAAAGCAGTAATTTATGATGACGATAAATATTCGCCGAAAGATTGCGAAAAACTCGAGGGCTATGGATTTTACCCGAGTGGAAGAGCCCCCTGGTTTTTTCCCAAGGAACTGGAAGTACAAGGAGAAAAGTTGTGCGACAAGCTTTGCTCTGTTCCATCAACTTATCGCCGTTATCCGATGAATGCTCCGGAGCGGTTGACAGGCAAACAGATTTTTGAAAAAGCCTTGCATGACAAACTGATTGAGTTGGAGGCAGATCTGGTGGTACTCGATGGTTTGCTGGTCATTCTTGATGAGTTGGTTCGCCCCGGCAGTTTATATCGAGGCAGGATCGTTAACATCCATCCCGGTATTACGGCTCCTGATTCGCCCTACCAACGGCGTGGAGCTTATGCAACACTGGATGCCTTGTACGGCGCACGTGGAGAAAAAGTGCTGAATTGGGAAACAATGGAAAAGGTATCCATCACTCCGGTGCTGAAAACCGGTGCATCGTTTCACTATGTCGATAACAGTATTGATTCCGGCGAAGTAATTACGGATGTGCTCAACACAGAGATCTCATCAGAAGATACGATATTCGAGCTGCGCTGGAATAATTTTCACAACAGTTTGTTCCCGGCCCTTACTCGCGGTCTGAAAATTATGGCTCAACTGGAGAATGAATCTTTGCTGGATTTAGCGTCTGCCGACTGACTCTCGTTACCTGTCACGACGAACATAACGAACAATGACTATAGGTAAAGGGGAGAAAATGCCGATTTTTTTGAGGTTTATCTGGTTAAAGATTTTATTGTTATTAATTGTTGCTGCATTGTCTGGAGGGTGTGCAGTCGAGCCAGCAGATCGACGGATGGCGGATATCCGCTGGACGGCCTATGGTGTGCCGCATATTCAGGCAGATGACGAGCTGGGTTTGGGCTACGGGATCGGTTATGCCTATGCGCGTGATAATGCCTGTTTGCTTGCGCAGGAAGTGGTTACCGTGCGTGGAGAACGCTCCCGTTTTTTTGGTGCGGATGGAAAATCATCTGCCGGGCTGAATAATATCGCATCGGATTTATTTTACACTTGGCTGAATACGAATGATCAGGTCGATACTTTTTGGCAGGTGCAGCCAGAGCCGATCCGGGAATTACTCATTGGCTACGTTCAGGGCTTTAACCGTTACTTGGCAGAGGCGACAACGGAGAATATCAGTTGCCAAGGGGATGAATGGCTGAAGCCCATTGCTGCTAATGATTTGGTCCGGCTCGTTCGCAGTCTGTTGGTTGAAGGCGGGCTGAAACAGTTTGTCGGACCTTTGATGGCTGCTGCGCCACCGGATCCATTACAAAAATTATCAGACCGCATGGATGCCACTCGGTGGCTTAAGCATGTCGGGTTTGATATCAAAACGTTGTTTGGTGGTAAATCGGTCTCTTTGCTTGGCAGCAATGCGGTTGCTGTGGGCAAAATCCGTTCGGGCAACGGCAATGGTTTATTGCTGGCTAATCCTCATTTTCCCTGGGAAGCGGGAGCGCAGCGCTTTTACCAGATGCACCTGAGTATTCCGGGTAAGCTGGATGTCATGGGTGCTGCATTGCCGGGGTTGCCAGTGATCAACATCGGTTTCAATTGGCACGTTGCCTGGACCCATACGGTCGATACTTCTGGCCATTTTACGCTCTATCGATTGGCGCTCAATCCTGAGGATCCCATGCGTTATATTGTAGGAGGCGAGTCTCATCCACTCAAGAAAACAACGGTAGAGGTTGCTGTAAAAGATGGTGATCGTAATATGTCTACGATCAAACGTGATATTTACGAATCGGAATACGGTCCGGTGATCGTCATCCCCGGTATGCTTGAGTGGAATAAAGAGGCCGCTTTTGTGCTGCGAGACGCCAATCGGGAGAATACTCGCGTTTTGGCTCAGTGGTATGCAGTAAACCAT
>Ga0206103_100918_pt1 | contig 11816 bp, 8 predicted proteins | sample 1B5Ametagenome_FD_148638 | JGI IMG/M metagenome (GOLD analysis project Ga0206103, IMG submission 148638) | Enriched microbial communities from leaf-cutter ant dump, University of Wisconsin, Madison, United States - 1B5A | ecosystem: Environmental > Terrestrial > Nest > Insects nest > Nest dump... | reverse complement strand
GCGCTGGCCGATCTGCTGGCGCGGCTGGAAAGCTGGCGCGCCGCCGTCTGCGCCCTCGCCGCGACTGCCCTGCTGGGCGTCGCCTTCCTCGTCGTCAAGGGCATCGAATACGGCAAGGAAATCGCGGAGGGGATCGCGCCCGTGCTCGGCCTGCCGTTCCACCTGGCGGGAAGCGATCCGCGCGGCTCCCAGCTCTTCTTCGAGCTCTATTTCGCCACGACCGGCCTGCATGCGCTGCATCTGATCGGCGGCCTCCTCGCCATCGCGGCGGTCCTGTCGATGTGGCGCTGGTCGACGGCCGCGAGCCGCCTGCGCCGGGCGCAGGCGATCGGCCTCTACTGGCACTTCGTCGACATCGTCTGGGTGTTCCTGTTTCCGCTGCTCTATCTGGTGCACCGATGAACGAGGTTCGCAGGCTCGCCGCCGCCTATGTCGGCCTGCTGGCGCTGCTGGCGCTGACGGTGGCCTCCGCCTTCGTCGATCTGGGCGGCTTCAACTCCGCCGCCAATCTCGCCATAGCGGCCGCCAAGGCGGCGCTCATCGCGGTGCTGTTCATGCAGCTCCCGCGGCAGGGCGTGCTGCCGCGGCTGGTCGTCGTCGCTGTCGCGCTGTGGCTGGCGATCCTGTTCGCCCTGACGCTCGCCGGCTGACCGCCGGGCCGGCTGAACCGCCGTTTCCGACCTTTTTGCGCTGTTTTTCGGCCTCGTGAGCCCCTCGACGCGCAAGAATCCCGATTGACTCCGATCCGGATTCTTTCAAAGGTAGGACGTCCGACGTCGGACGTCCTACCTCTCGGCAAGCCAGAAGGGTGCGACCATGCAGCAGAAGACCTCCACCGCCCTGATCCTCGACTATGTCCGGGAGACCAAGCTGGGCGTCGGCGACAAGCTTCCGGCCGAGGTCGACCTGGCGCGCGAGCTGGGGCTGAGCCGCAACTCGATCCGCGAGGCCTATGCGCGGCTCGCCGCGCGCGGCGTGCTGGTCAAGCGCCACGGCATCGGCACCTTCGTCGCCCGCACGCTGGTCATCAACGACTTCGCCAACCGCCGCACCTTCTGGGGCATGATCGAGATCTCGGGGGCGAAGCCGTCCCTGAGCGAGCTCGAGCGCGACGAGGTGGAGGTCGAGGGCGATCTCGCCGAGCACATGCGCATCCAGCCCGGCACGCGCGTGGCGCATCTGCGCTGGCTGTTCAGCGCCAACGACCAGCCGGTCGTGCTGATCGACCACTATATCGGTCCCCACATCCGCACCGAGGGGATCGACTTCGAGAAGAGCCACAATCTGCTTGCAGCGCTGGCCGACCAGATCGGCGCGCAGGCGGCCGAGCTCGAGACTTCGAGCACGGCGATCAACGTCGCCGAGCCCGAGGCGGAAATCCTCGGCCTCGAGCCCGGCCTGGCGATCCTCTACGGCTTTGCCAAGGTCCACGACCCGGAAGGCCGGATCGCGATCGTCTCATACCACTGGTCGAACCCGAAGCTGTTCTCGATCTCGCACCGCGAATCCGTCGCGATGCAGCAATTGAGGTCGTGACCAGCCATCAACGCAATGCAGTCCAAACCGTCTCCAAGGGGAACGTCATGACGACAAGACGCGCATTCACGGCAGCCCTCGGCCTCACCGGCCTCCTTTTCGCCTCTACCCTTCCCACGCTGTCCTCGGCAGCCGATCTCAGGCCGCTGCGGATCGGCGTCGATCCCTACACGACCGGCTCGCAGGTCTGGGTCGCCAAGGAGAAGGGCTTCTTCGAGAAGCACGGCATCGACGCGCAGGTGACCGTCTACGCCACCGGCATCGAGACCCTCGACGCCACGCTGACCGGCAACACCGACGCCGGCGTCGGCCTCGACTTCCCGACCGCGCTCAGGATGCAGTCGCGCCAGCTCACCATCTTGGCCGCGATCTTCGCCTCCACGCCCGGCTGGCACAAGCTGGCGGTCAACGAGTCCATCAAGAGCGACGCGGACCTGAAGGGCAAGCGCTTCGGCATCGCCTCCGGCACCGCCCAGCACCTGGTCACGACCAAATATCTCGAGGGCAAGGGCCTCGCGCCCTCCGACTACGAGCTTGTGCCGTTCAGCAACCTGATCGAGATCGTCGCCTCGCTGAAGTCCGGCCGCCTCGACGGCGCCTTCGTCTGGGCCGACGGCGTCGGCCAGGCGACCTCGACGCCGGGCATCCGCATCATGACCGACGACAGCGAGGCGCGTCTGCGCCAGAGCGCCTACGTCTCGGCCAATACCGCCTACGCCAAGGCCCACCGCGACGTCATCGTCGACATGTTGAAGGCGATGGGCGAGGCGACCGAGTTCCTCCAGCAGCACCCGGAGGAAGCGGCCGCGCTGATCGCCAAGAACACCAAGGCGCCGGCCGACAGCGTGGCCAAGCTGCTCAAGCTCAACACGTTCCACCTGCAGCTCGGCGACGCCGAGCGCGAGGGCTTCGCCGCCATCGGCGAGTTTGCCTCGACCGTCATCAAGTCGCCGGTGTCGTTCGACACCGCGGTCGACCCGAGCTATCTGGCCGAGGCGCTGCCGGCCAGCGTCACGCTGTCCAAGTAGGTGCGGCGATGACCGCCTCCGCAAGCAGGGCGGCGATCGCGTTCGACAGGGTCGGCATGGCCTATCCGGGCCAGGCCAAGGGGTCGGCCCTCATCCTGGCCGACCTGTCGCTGACGATCCCCGAGGGCGAGTTCTTCGTCCTCGTGGGACCGAGCGGCTCGGGCAAGTCGACCCTGCTCAAGCTGGTCGCCGGCACGGCCTTCCCGACCGAGGGGACCGTGACGGCCCTGTCGCAGCCGATCAAGGGCCCCGACCGCCATCGCGGCATGGTCTTCCAGTCTGTCGACGGGCCGCTGTTCGACTGGCTGACGGTCCAGCAGAACGTCGGCTTCGGCCCCAAGATGGCCGGCGCCGGCAAGGCCGAGCAGGCGGCGATCGCCGCCCGCTTCATCGACATGGTCGGCCTCAAGGGCCACGAGAAGAAGTTCCCGGCCGAGCTGTCGGGCGGCATGAAGCAGCGCGTGCAGATCGCCCGTACGCTGGCCGCCGACCCGAAGGTCGTGCTCCTCGACGAGCCGTTCGCGGCACTCGACGCGCTGACGCGGCGCGTGCTCCAGCGCGAGATCGCGCGCATCTGGCAGGAGACGGGGCGCACCTTCCTCTATGTCACGCACGACATCCGCGAGGCCGTGCTCCTCGGCCAGCGCATCGGTGTGATGAGCCGCGGCCCGCGCGCCAACATCCGCCACGTCTACGAGATCGACCTGCCCTATCCGCGCGACGATCTCGACGGCCGCTTCGCCGAGATCGTGCGCAAGCTGGAGGGCGACATCGAACGGGAGGCTTCCGGGCAATGGGCAGAAATCTGACCGCCGGCCTCTCGCTGGCTTCCGTGATCGTGTTCGTCCTGATCTGGCAGGCGGGCGCGATGTGGCTCAACGACCCGCTGTTCCTGCCGCCGCCGCTCGACGTGGTGACCGGCGCGGTGGAGCTGTGGCGGGACGGCACGCTGTGGTCGTCGCTGCTCATCTCGCTCATGCGCATCATGGGCGGCTGGCTGCTCGGCAGCGCGATCGCCATCCCGCTCGGCCTGTGGGTCGGCACCTCGAAGGCGGCGCTCGCGATGGTGGACCCGTTCATCCACTTCTTCCGCTTCGTGCCGGCCATCGCGCTGGTGACGCTGTTCATCGTCTGGTTCGGCGTCGGCGAGGCCTCGAAGATCCTGCTGATCGCCTACGCGACCATGTTCATCGTCATGGTCAACACGGCCTCCGGCGTCGGCTCGATCCCGCAGGACAAGATCGACGCCGCGCTCTGCCTCGGCGCCAATCAGCGGCAGGCCTTCACGCAGATCGTCGTGCCGGCCTCGATTCCCGCGATCTATGTCGGCATGCGGCTGGCGCTGGCCTCGTCCTTCCTGGTCATCGTCGCGGCCGAGATGCTCGCGGCGAGTTCCGGCCTCGGCTACATCATCTGGACCTCGCGGCTCTACTTCCGCATCGACTGGATGTTCGCGGCCATCGCGCTGCTCGGCGCGCTCGGCTTCGTGACCGACCGGGCCTGGAAGGCGGTCGGGCGCGGCGCGCTACGCCGCTACCTGCGCGACACCACCAAATACTGAAGACAGCCGGCGCGCGGGCGGCACCGTCCGCGCGCCGGTCCAACGGATCGGGAAAATGACGGACAGCAAGCAAATGCGCGGCACGCTCGGACGCACGCACGAGGAAAGCACGCCCTGGTTCGAGCGCCGGCCGCGGCCGGCCGAAGGCAGCCCCAACGTCATCTACGTCGTCCTCGACGACGTCGGCTACAGCGACCTCGGCTGCTTCGGCTCCGAGATCGAGACGCCCCATTTCGACGCGCTCGCCGGCCGCGGGCTGCGCTACGCCAACTTCCACACCACGACGCTGTGCTCGCCGACGCGCGCCTGCCTGCTCACCGGCCGCAACCACCATGCCGTCGGCATGCGCTACCTCGCCAATGTCGACATGGGCTGGCCGAGCGGGCGCGGCTCCATCAGCCACCGCGCCGCGACCATCGCGGAGATGCTGAAGGACACCGGCTACAGCACCTTCGCCGTCGGCAAGTGGCATCTGGCGCAGACCGAGGACGCGAGCGCGGCCGGCCCGTTCGACCAGTGGCCGCTCGGCCGCGGCTTCGAGCGCTTCTACGGCTTCATGAACGGCGGCACCGACCAGTTCCACCCGGAGCTCGCCGAGGACAACCACCTGACCCTGCCGCCGCGCACCAAGGCGGAAGGCTACCACCTCTCGGCCGACCTGATCGACCACGCCATCGACTACCTGTCCAACCAGATCTCGCTGACGCCGGAAAAACCCTTCTTCATGCACCTGTGCTTCGGCGCGGGCCATTTCCCGCACCAGGCGCCGGACGACATGATCGCCAAGTATCGCGGCCGCTTCGCGCATGGCTGGGACGTCGAGCGCGAGCGCCGGCTCGCCCGCCAGAAGGCGATGGGGCTGGTGCCGGCCGACACCGAGCTGCCGCCGCCCAATCCGGGCGTCGCCGCCTGGGACAGCCTGCCGGCGGAGCACCGTCGGGTCGCGGAACGCTTCCAGGAGGTCTATGCCGGCTTCCTCGATTACACCGACAGCCAGTTCGGCCGGCTGGTCGAGTTCCTGCGCGGCGTGGGCCGCCTCGACGACACGCTGATCGTGCTCGTCTCGGACAACGGCGCCTCGACCGATTGCGGGCCGGACGGCACCGACAACGTGCTGAAATGGTTCAACCAGCTCCCCGACAGCGCCGAGGCCAACCTCGCGGCCATCGACCGGCTGGGCGGCGAGGAGAGCTTCTGCAACTATCCGTGGGGCTGGGCGCAAGCCTCCAACACCCCGCTCAAGCTCTACAAGTCGTTCACCCATGGCGGCGGCGTGCGCGACCCGATGATCGTCTCGTGGCCGAAGCGGATCCGCGACCAGGGCGGCGTCCGCAGCCAGTTCCACCACGTGATCGACATCACGCCGACCGTGCTGGAGGTGTGCGGCGTGACGGCGCCCGAGACCTATCGCGGCGTCGCCCAGATCCCCGTCCACGGCACCAGCTTCGCCTACACCTTCGACGCGCCCGGGGAGCCGACGCGCAAGGTCACCCAGTATTTCGAGATGTACGGCCACCGCTCGATCTGGCATCGCGGCTGGAAGGCGGTGACGCAGCACAAGCCGGGCAGCTCGTTCGAGACCGAGCGCTGGGAGCTCTACCATCTCGATCGTGACTTCGCCGAGCTGCACGACCTCGCCGAGGCGGAGCCGCAGCGCCTCCAGGAGCTCAAGGAGCGCTGGTGGGCGGAGGCCGGGCGCTACGACGTCCAGCCGCTCGACGACCGCAACTCGCTGTTCAAGCCGAACCCGAAGCCCGGCTCGATCCGCGGCCGCGACCGCTACGAATATTTCCCGCCGCTCGACGGCATCCCGGCCGAGGCCGCGCCGCTGACCCAGGACGTCAGCCACAGGATCGACGTGGAGATCTCGCGCGACGGGCGCCAGGACGGCCCGCTGCTCTCGTTCGGCAACATGCAGGGCGGCTACGGCCTGTTCATCGCGAACAACCGGCCGGTCTACGTCTACAACTATGTCGGCGAGCTGACCCATCTGGAAGGCGGGTTCGACCTGCCGGACGGCGACGTCACCATCTCCTTCTCCTTCGAGAAGACGGGCACGCTGAAGGGCATCGGCCGGCTCCATGTCGACGGCCGCCCGGCGGGCGAGGTCGAGCTCGACAGGATGCTGATCCGCCTGTCGCTGGCGCCGCTGCGCATCGGCAACGCCAACCTGCCGCCGCTCACCCCGCGCATGCGCGAGAAAAGCTTCGGCGGCCGCATCCGCCGCGTCGTCTACCACCTCGGGGCCGATCGCGGCCTCGTGCCCGAGACGCTCGACGTGGATTGAGCGGCGGCCGGCCCGGCGGCATCGCCGCCGGGCTGTCTGCCTTCGATTACTCGGCGGCTTCCAGAGCCGCGGCGATCTCTTGTGCGCTCGCCGCCTCGAAGAAGCGCAGCACGACGCGGTCGAGCCCCGCCTGCGGGAAGGCGAACGGCGCCTCGTAGCGTGCCGACACCGGCAGGCCGGCGTCGCGGCCGACGTCGAGGCCCCAGAACGACAAATGCGTCGAGACCAGCGGGATGCGCCCCTCGGCGAGCCGCGCCCGGTCGGCGAACAGCAATACCTGCGCGGAATGGTCGTCGCCCACATGGATGACCACGCTCGCCCGGCGCACGCCCTGCGGCAGCGCCTCGCTCACCTCGCAGCGCTTGCCGATGCGCGCATGCTCGAACCACAGCCGGCCGTCCTTGAGGTAGAAGCTGTAGCCGCCGTGGCGGTCGCCGCTGGCAGCCAGCACGCCCCCCGGATGCTCCGGCCCCACCGGCGCGGTGAAGTGGGCGGTGATCTCCATCGAGCGCTCGGACGCCGTCACCATGCTGATCTGCGGGATATGGCCCTGGCCGGGATAGAGCGTGATCTCGCTGCGGCTCATCAGCCCGTTCGGCTGGCGGAACTGGATGATGTCCACCAGCGTGCGGTCGTCGAGCGGGAACACCGCGTTGCGCTCGGCCTCCTTCCACCACAGCGCCTGCATCTCCTTGAGCCTGGCGGGCTCTTCGGCGGCCAAGTCGCGCGATTCGGAGAAGTCGGCGCGCGTGTCGTAGAGGCGCCATCCGTCGCGCTCGTAGTCCTCGCCCTTCTCGTGCGAGGAGATCGCTTTCCAGCCGTCGGCATAGATCGCCCGGCGGCCGAACATCTCCCAGTACTGCACCGAGCGCGGGGCAGGGGCGTCGCGTTCGCCGAAGGAGGCCTCGAAGCTGCGGCCGTCGAAATCCGCCGCTTTCGCCTCGCCGGCGAGCGACATCAGCGTCGGCGCGATGTCCACCGCGTGCAGGAACTGCTGCCGCGCCTCGCCGCCGCGGGCGACGCCGGCGGGCCAGGACAGCACCAGCGGCGAGCGCACGCCGCCGAGGTCGACATACTGCTTGTAGCGGCGGAACGGCGTGTTGCCGGCCATCGCCCAGCCCTGCGGGTAGTGCGCCGGGCCGTCGCGGCCGCCGATGTCGTCGAGCCGCTCCAGCATGTCCTCGACGCTCTCCGGCCGGCCCGAATAGGGCGCGTTGACGTCGACCGCGCCGTGCTGGCCGCCCTCGCGGCTAGCGCCGTTGTCGGACATCACCACGATGATCGTGTTGTCGTAGAGGCCGAGCCGCTTAAGCTCCGCCACCACCCGGCCGAGATGCTCGTCGGCATGCTCGAGGAAGCCGGCATAGGCCGCCTGCAGCCGCGTGTAGAGCGTCTTCTGGTTGTCGGTGAGCGTGTCCCAGGCCGGCACTTCCTCGTTGCGGGCCGCAAGCACGGTCTCGGGCGGCACAAGCCCGAGCGCCTTCTGCCGCGCCAGACGGTCCTCGCGCGTCCTGTCCCAGCCCTTCTCGAACACCTCGACATAGGGGTCGATGTAGCGCCGCTCGACCTGGATCGGCGCATGCGTCGCGCCGAAGCAGATGTTGAGATAGACCGGCTCGCTGCGGCGGAAGGCGCAATGATCGCGCAGATAGGTGATCGCGCGGTCGCACAGATCCTCGGTGAGGTGGTAGGACTCCGAGGCCGGCGGATCGACCTGGTGGTTGTCCTGGCACAGCTCCGGCGCGTAGTGGTCGGTGCAGCCGCTGAGGAAGCCGTAATAGCGGTCGAAGCCGCGATTGACCGGCCAGTTGCCGTAAGGCCCCGAGGGCGTGATCTCGTGCGCCGGCGTCAGGTGCCACTTGCCGACCATGTAGGTGCCGTAGCCGCGCTCGCGCAGCATCGACGGCAGCAGCGGCACGTCGGCGGGCACGCAGCCGCGCCCGTTCGGGAAACCCGTGTCGGTGTCGGCGAGGCAGCGCATGCCGACGCGGTGGTGGTTGCGGCCCGACATCAGCGCCGCGCGCGTCGGCGAGCACAGCGGCGTGACGTGGAAGTTGCAGTAGCGCAGCCCGCCCGCCGCCAGCGCGTCGATCGTCGGCGTGCGGATCTCGGAGCCGAAGCAGCCGAAATCCGACCAGCCCGTGTCGTCGAACAGCACGGTGACGATGTTGGGCCGCGGCCTCTCGCCGGCCTCGTCCTCCGGCCACCAGGGGGCGGAATCCGCCACAGTGCGCCCGATCGTCCCGCCAAAGCCCGTTGTCTTCATCTTGTCCCTCGTCGGTGCCCGCCGCGCGAGGCAAATCGCCTCCGGAAGCGCGGCCGGCTCTCCGGCGCATTTGTTTGACAAGCGGCGCCGGGCGGCCAATACAATTGCCGGCACGGGTAATTCCAATTGGTTATGGTGCCGGCCGGCCGGGCATGTCGTTTGAAGTCCCCAACCTGACGCTGCTCAGGCATTTCGTCGTCGTCGCCGAGGAGAAGGGAATCTCGAAGGCCGCCAAGCGGCTTCGCATTTCCCAGCCCGCGCTGTCGAAGAACATCCGCAAGCTGGAGGACGTGCTCGGCACGCAGCTCTTCGAGCGCCATTCGGGCGGCTCCGACCTCACCGCCACCGGCCGCGCCTTCCTCGACCACGCCCAGCTCATCGGACTCGAATACCAGCATGCCGTGCAGGAGATCCGCAACCTGCTCTCCGAGCAGGAGACGACGATCACCATCGGCAGCGGCCCGGTGTGGACCTCCACCGTGATCCCGGCCGCGCTGCCGCACTTCCATCGGCGCTTTCCGCGCCACCGGCTGATGGTGCAGACCGGGCCGGTGGACGAGATGATCGAGGGGCTGCGGCTCGGCCGCATCGACATCTTCGCCGGCGCGCTGATCCGCCAGAACGAGATGCCGCAGTTCCGCCGCCTGCGGATCGCCCGCGCCACGCTCGGCGTGATGGTCGCGGAGGACCACCCGCTCGCCCGGATCGAGGGGCCGGTCGACCCGCGCCTGCTCGCGCAATATCCCTTCGTGTCCTTCGTCTCGACCCGCGAGGTGCTGGGCACGTTCGGCGCGCTGCTGAAGGAGCGCGGCGCGCTGCCGCCGCGCTACGTGCTGGAGACGAGCTCCATCTATGCCTGCGTCGAGCTGGCGCGCTCGGGCGAATATCTCTTCTACGAATCGACCATGATCGCCAGCAGCCCCATCGGCCGCGGCCTGAAGGTGATCAACCTCGACGCCGGCGTCCACGTCTTCGAGATGGGCTTCGTCTTCCGCGAAGGGCTCGACCGGCTCCCTGCCTACCGCGCGATCATGAAGGCCATGATCGAGGTGTTCAAGGAGACGACGCCGGTCGAGAACCTCATCGGCTCGGAGCTGTAGCGGCCGGCGGGCCGCCCGCCTCAGTCGACATGGCCGTCCGGCGGCGCGACCTCGCGGTTGTCGCCGATCTCGTAGACCAGCCGCTCGATCTCGCCGCCGGCGAAGCCGAACTCCCCGTCGATCTCGTCGCACACCGGCGGCAGGCCGGCGCGGCCGACATACATCGGTGCCAGCGACAGCCGGATCAGCGTCTTGTCGAAGGCCGTCTCGCAGACCCGCCGCCCGTCGACCAGAAGCCAGCCGGTGCCGGCGAGCCGCCCGGTGCGGGCGAACTCGAAGCCGAGCGTCATCCGGCCCGTCGCGGCGATCGGGTCGGACACCATGCGGGTGATCTCGCCGCAATAGTTGTAGACGTAGGTCAGCCGCCCGTCCTTCAGGTAGAGCACGTAGCCGCCGCCGCAATTGCCGTAGCTGACGAGGGTTCCCTGCGTCCGCGGGCCGGCCTCGATCTCGGCAACGATCCGGTGCGAGACGTCCTGCGTGATCGGCGCCGTCGCCGACGGGATGATGTCGACGTGCGGATAGAACACGAAGCGCGACCTGTTGCGCACCGAATCCGGCCGCGTCTTCGGCAGGAAGCGCACCTCGCGGTCGTCGAGCGGCATGACATCGTAGCGCCCGGCCTCGGCCCACCAGCGTTCACGCATCTCGCGCATCCGCTCGGGCTGCTCGGCCGAAAGGTCGCGCGTCTCGTTGAAGTCGCTGGCGAGGTCGTAGAGCTCCCACTGCTCGTCCTCGAAGGAGGCGCCCGGCTTGTGCTTGGTCACCGCCTTCCAGCCGCGGTGCCAGATGCCGCGATGGCCGAACATCTCGAAATACTGCACCTCCTTGCGCGTCTCGGCCTCGGCCGCCTCGAACGTGTAGGCGAAGCTGGTGCCGTGGACGGGCATCTGCGGCACGCCCCTGAGGCTTTCCGGCGCCGCGACGCCGCACACCTCCAGCACGGTCGGGGTGATGTCGACGACGTGGTGGAACTGATGGCGGATGCCGCCGCCGTCGCGGATGCCGGCCGGCCAAGACACGATCATCGGGTCGCGCACGCCGCCGCCATGCGTGTAGGACTTGTAGAGCCTGAGCGGCGTGTTGGACGCCTGCGCCCAGCCCCACGGATAGTTGCTGAAGCTGCGCGGACCGCCGATCAGGTCGATCTCGGCGAGGTTGCGCTCGGCCGATTCCGGGATCTGGTTGAAGCGGCGCAGCACGTTGGTCGTGCCCTCCGGCCCGCAATCGACCGAGGCGCCGTTGTCGGAGATGAGCACGATCATCGTGTTGTCGAGCTTGCCCATCCGCTCCAGGAAGGCGAGCAGCCGGCCGAACTGCTCGTCGGTATATTCGAGGAAGCCGGCATAGGCCTGCTGCAACCGCACCGCCACGCGCCGCTGCGTGTCCGACAGGTCGGCCCAGCGCTCGACGCCGGGGTTCGGCGCCGGCAGCTCGGTCGCCTCGGGCACCAGCCCCATCGCCTTCTGGCGGGCGAGCCGCGCCTCGCGGCAGGCGTCCCAGCCGGCCTCGTAGACGCCGGCATAGCGCTCCATGTAGTCGGCCGGCACCTGGTGCGGGAAATGGCCGGCGGAGAAGCCGAGATTGACGAAGAAGGGCTGGTCCGGCTGCATCGAGACATGCGCCCCGAGCATCGCGATCGCCTTGTCGACCATGTCGGCGGTGAAGTGGTAGCCGTCCTCGGCCCGGCCTGGCGGGTCGATGGCGTGGTTGTCCTCGATGATCTCGGGATGGTACTGGTCGGTGCTGCCGTTCATGAAGCCGTAGAAGCGGTTGAAGCCGCGGCCGAGCGGCCACTGGTCGAACGGCCCGGCGGCCGACGTCTCCTCCACCTGCGTGACGTGCCACTTGCCCACCGCGAAGGTGGCGTAGCCGGCCCCGCCCAGCATCTCCGCCACCGTCGCTGCGCGGTGCGAGATCGAGCCGCGCCCGTTCGGATAGCCGAAGTCGAAATTGGCCAGGCACCGCATGCCGACCGCGTGGTGGTTGCGCCCGGTGAGCAGGCACGCGCGGGTGGGAGAGCACATAGTCGTTGTGT
>Ga0206103_100915_pt1 | contig 11870 bp, 11 predicted proteins | sample 1B5Ametagenome_FD_148638 | JGI IMG/M metagenome (GOLD analysis project Ga0206103, IMG submission 148638) | Enriched microbial communities from leaf-cutter ant dump, University of Wisconsin, Madison, United States - 1B5A | ecosystem: Environmental > Terrestrial > Nest > Insects nest > Nest dump... | reverse complement strand
ATGTCAAGCTCACTTGACACCCCGTTCCCCATGGCCAAGCATGGCTTCCACCGTCCCGCCCCGCTGGACACCTGGCCACGACGCCAGCGTCTGCTGTTCGCCGCGTTTGCCTACCTCCTGATGTTCTCGGGCATGCTCTGGGCGTTCAGGGGCGGCGCATGGAGCGTGCTCGGCCTCGTCGCGATGTCGCTGTCCATCCCCATGGTCAGCCACGGCAGCCACGCCCTTCGCACCCACCGCGACGGACCGATGACGCGTGCCGAGCGTCGCTTCACACGCGAGTTCAGCCTGGTCATGCCGGTCTATTTCGCGCTCGTGATCCTGCTGTGGGGACACGCACGGGGCATGCAGCTCGGCTGGCTGCGCGCCCTGGTCGCGGTGTCGCCCGCGCTGCCGGTGGCATGGCTGGTATGGGCCATGACGCGCATGGTGCTGCAAAGCGACGAGATGATGCAGCGCCTGCACCTGCAGGCACTTGCGGTATCCGCCGGCGTGGTTTCCGTGCTGTCGATGGCGCTGGGCTTCCTGACGGCGGCCGGAGTGTTGCACCTGGGCGGCAGCATCCTGCTGTGGGTGTTCCCGATGCTGGCCTGGATCTACGGCGCCGTCACGATGTGGCTGAAGCGCCGCATGCGGGGCGAGTAGATGGTGGTCATCACGTCGACGGCCCGGGGCCGGCCATGAGAAACCGCCTGCGCGAACTGCGAGCGGAATGCGGCTGGTCCCAGGGCGACCTTGCCGAACACCTGGACGTGTCCCGCCAGACGGTGAACGCCATCGAGACCGGAAAGTACGACCCGAGCCTGCCACTTGCATTCAGGATCGCCCACCTGTTCGGGCAGGCGATCGAAACGATATTCCACCCCGAGGAGGAGTGATCGCGCCATGATCCGACATACCGAAAGCCGCCCGAGCCGGCTCCCGGCCATCCTGATCGCAGCGATGGTGGCCGCAGCCGGCCTGCCGCCATCGGCGCATGCGGGCGAAGCCGGGTCCGGCGGCACCGCCCCGGCGGCGGACCGTGCCGCCGGAGATCAGGCGCCCCGCACCTGGCGACTCGGAAGCCTGACCTTCGAGGCCTGCGAACTCGGAGCGCGCCATTCCGGCGCCAGCACCGCCGCCTGGTGCAACGCCTTCGAGGTGCCCGAGAACCGCGACGATCCGGACAGCCGGCGCATCACGCTGCGGCTGGCGGTGGTCCGCAGCGACGCCGGCGATGCCGCCAGGAAGGACATGGTCCTGATGCTGGCCGGGGGCCCTGGCCAGGCGGCAACGGAATCCTTCGCCAACACCACCTGGTACCGCTCCATCCTGAAGCATCGCCATGTCGTGCTGCTCGACCAGCGCGGCACCGGCGGCTCGCATCCACTGTCCTGCCCGGAGGCGGAAAAGGCCGCATGGGCGGAAGAAGCCCGGATGACCGAGCCCGACTTCGACAAGGTGCGCGAATGGACGCGCAACTGCCTGGATGAGGTCCGCAGGGACGCCGACCCGCGCTACTACACGACCACCGTGGCCGCCGAGGATCTGGAAGATGTCCGCCGCGCGCTCGGCGCCCCCGAGTTCAACGTGATCGGCGTTTCCTACGGCACGCGCATGGCCCAGCAGTACCTGATGCGCCACCCCGACGGGGTGCGCAGCCTGGTGCTGGATTCGCCGGTACCGAACGAGGCGATCCTCGGTGAGGATTTCGCGCGGAATCTCGAGTCCGCACTCGACCGCCAGTTCGCGGCCTGCACTGCGGATCCGGCCTGCAACAAACGCTTCGGCGATCCATGGACGACGCTGCGCAGGCTCAAGGCGGAGCTGGCCGAGCATCCACGCCGCGTGAAGATCCGCGACCCGCAGACCTACGAGGAAACGGAACAGCTGCTCGGCCCGGCCACGCTGGCCCTGGTGGCCCGCATGTACGCCTACTCGCCCGAGACGGCCGCCCTGCTGCCGCTCAGCATCGACGCCGCAGCCGCCGGCAATCCCGGGCCGCTGCTGGCGCAGGCGAAGCTGATGACCGGCGATCTCGGCGATGACATGAACGGCGGCATGTCGATGAGCATCCTCTGCAGCGAGGACGCCGACCGGTTGCAGCCGCGCCCCGAGGATGCCGATACCGTGCTCGGCAACCACCTCATCGACGGCATCCTCGCCCAGTGCAGCGTCTGGCCCCATGGCACGCGCCCCGACGACTTCCACGCTCCCGTCACCACCGGGAAGCCGGTACTGGTCCTGTCCGGCGAGCTCGATCCGGTCACCCCGCCGGCCTACGGCGAGACGATCATGGCGGGGCTGTCCAATGCGCGGCACCTGATCCTGAAGGGACAGGGTCACGCCGTGTTCGCGCGCGGCTGCATGCCCCAACTGCTCGACGAGTTCATCGCCCGCAACGATCCCGCCGGTCTCGATGCCGCCTGCCTCGACCGGCTCGGCCCCACACCGGCCTTCATCCACTTCAACGGAGCCACGCCATGATCGAGGTCCGCAACCTCTCCAAGGCCTTCGACAAGGGGCGCGTCAAGGCGGTCGATGGCGTGTCCTTCACCGCCCGCGACGGCGAGATCACCGGCCTGCTCGGCCCCAACGGCGCCGGCAAGACCACGACGCTACGCATGCTCTACACGCTGATGAAGCCCGACACCGGCCAGGTGCTGGTGGACGGCACGGACGCCGCCATCGACCCGCTCGCGGTGCGCCGGAACCTTGGCGTGCTGCCTGATGCAAGGGGGCTCTACAAGCGCCTCACGGCACGCGAGAACATCGACTATTTCGCGCGCCTGCAGGGCGTCGCTCCCGAGCTTCTCGACACCCGCCGCGAAGCGCTGGTGGACGCGCTGGACATGCGCGACATCCTCGATCGCCGGACCGAAGGCTTCTCCCAGGGACAGCGCGTCAAGACGGCCATCGCACGCGCCCTGGTGCACGACCCGCGCAACGTCATCCTGGACGAACCGACCAACGGCCTCGACGTGATGGCCACCCGCGGCATGCGCGAGTTCATGCACAAGCTCAGGTCCGAGGGGCGCTGCGTGCTCTTTTCCAGCCACATCATGCAGGAGGTCGCCATGCTGTGCGATCGCATCGTGGTCATTGCCCGCGGCCGGGTGGTGGCCGACGAATCCCCGGATGCGCTGCGCGCGCAGACAGGCAAGGACAGCCTCGAGGATGCCTTCGTCGAGATCATCGGCAGCGCGGAGGGGCTTGCGGCATGAACGCTTCCCTGACCGTCTTCTTCAAGGAAATCCGCGAGAACCTGCGCGACCGGCGCACGCTGTCCAGCGCCCTGCTGATCGGTCCACTGCTCGGCCCGGTGATGCTGGTGATGATCATGCAGCTGTCGATCGGCCGCGAGTTCAGTCGCGCCGAGGCACCGCTCAAGGTACCGGTGATCGGCGCCGAGCACGCACCGAACCTGGTCGAGGCACTGAAACAGATGGGGCTGGAGCCTGAAGCACCGGTGGACGATCCGATCGCCACCGTGCTGGACCAGAAGGCCGACGCCGTGCTGCGCATCCCGGAAGGCTTCGGCGAAGCATGGGAAAAGGGCCAGCCGGCGCAGGTCGAGCTCTATTACGACTCCTCGCAGCGCGACTCGCATACACCGGTATCACGGGTCGGCACGATGGTCCGGCAGTACTCGCAGCTGCACGCCGCGCAACGCCTGATCGCGCGTGGCCTCTCACCGGACCTCATCCAGCCGGTGCTGCTCGACTCCCGCGACCAGTCCACGCCGCAGTCACGCGCCGGCCTGCTGTTCTCCATGCTGCCGTACTTCTTCATCCTGACCATCTTCCTGGGCGGCATGTACCTGGCCATCGACCTCACCGCCGGGGAACGCGAGCGCCAGTCGCTGGAACCGCTGTTCGCCAATCCGGTGGCGCGCTGGCGCATCCTGGCCGGCAAGCTCGGCGCGATCTGTGCCTTTTCGCTGGTGAGCCTGCTGCTGGCGATCGCCGCCTTCGCGGTCGCCGGGCGTTTCATGCCATCGGACAAGCTCGGCATGGACTTCAATCTCGGCATGCATTTCGCCACCACCACCTTGCTGCTGATGCTGCCGCTGGTGGCGCTGCTCGCGGCACTGCAGACCCTGGTGGCGGCCTTCGCCAAGAGTTTCCGCGAGGCGCAGACCTACCTGTCGATCCTGATGCTGCTGCCGATCATCCCCACCATCGTGCTCAGCGTCGTGCCGATGAAGCCGCAGTCCTGGATGTACGCGGTGCCGCTGCTCGCGCAGCAGGTCGGCGTGACCGAGGTGCTGCGTGGCGCACATGTGGGCGCCGGGGAAGTCGTGCTGTGCCTGGCGGCAGGACTGGCTGCCGCATTCATCGCGGTGCTGGCAACGGCCTGGGTGTACCGCTCGGAACGACTGGCGATCTCCGCCTGATCCGGGTGCAGGCGGGGCCGCGCGCGATGTCCGTCAGCGCGCGGCCCGCTGCCGCAGGGCCTCGAACAGGGCGATGCCGGCAGCCACCGAAACGTTGAGGCTTTCCATCTCGCCGCGCATGGGGATGCGGGCGAGGAAGTCGCAGCCCTCGCGGGTCAGGCGCCGCAGCCCCTCCCCTTCGCTGCCGAGCACCAGCGCGACCGGCCCGTCGAGATCGACGTCGTAGAGCGCTTCGCCCTCGTCGCCGACCAGGCCCACCAGCCACACGCCGGCCTGACGCAGGGCCTTGAGCGTGCGGGCCAGATTGGTGGCGCTGACGACGGGCACGCGGTCGGCGGCTCCGGCTGACGCGCGACGTACCGTCGGCGTGACGCCGACCGCCCGATCCTTCGGTACCACCACGGCAGTCACCCCGGCGGCTTCGGCACTGCGCAGGCAGGCACCGAAATTGTGCGGATCGGTCACCCCGTCCAGCACCAGCAGCAGCGCGTCGCGCCCGGCCGCTTCCACGAGTGCGGGCAGTTCCGACTCGCTGCGCGGCGGCGGCGCGTTGTAGCGCGCCACCACGCCCTGGTGGCGGCCGCCACCGGTCATGCGGTCGAGCGCGGCGCGGTCACGGGCGTGCGGCTTGACGCCGAGGTCACGCGCCTTCTCGCCCAGTTCCCGGACACGGGCATTCTGGCTTCCGGCCTCCAGGTAAAGCTCGACGAGATTGCCGGGGTCGTGATTGAGGGCCGCTTCGACGGCGTGGATGCCGATGAGGAGTTGGGCGGACATGTGAGGCCTCGCGGGAACGTATGCAGGAAGTGGCGGCAACGCAGCCCGCGCCGGATCAGGCGAGCCCGGCGGCGCGCGCCAGCTCCATCAGCAGCCACGCCAGCAGCGCGCTCACCGGCAGGGTGAGGATCCACGCCCAGACCATGCGCTCGACCACCGTCCAGCGCACCGCGTTGGCGCGCTTGGCCACGCCGACGCCAAGGATCGCCGCGGAGATGTTGTGCGTGGTCGACACCGGAATGCCGAAATGCGAGCAGGTGAGGATCACCGAGGCCGAGGCCGATTCGGCCGCGAAACCATTGATCGGATGCAGCTTCACCATCTTGTGGCCAAGGGTCTTGATGATGCGCCATCCCCCGGCCGAAGTGCCCGCGGCCATCGTGATCGCGCACACCACCTTGATCCATACCGCGATCTCGAAGTTGTGGCCGAGATCTTCCTGGATGCGCAGGAAATGCAGCCATTCCGGCAATGTGTCGAACGTGCCGGCGGTGGTCGCCCCGGCCAGGGCGAGGGCGATGATGCCCATCGTCTTCTGCGCGTCGTTCATGCCATGCGACAGGCCCATCGCCGTGGCGGAAACGATCTGCGCCTTGCCGAAGAACGAATTGACGAAGCGGGTGCGGCCGAAGCGCTGCAGCGGACCACTGCGCGAGCCGAGCCAGTCCACCAGCGAAAACAGCACCCCCATCAGCAGCATCCCGAGGATGAAGCCGCCGAGCGGCGAGGTGACCATCGGCACGATCACCTTCGGCACCACGCCCTTGTCGCCCCACCAGTGGCTGCCGCCCTGGGCCCAGATGATCGCGTCCCAGTTGCCGTAGGCAGCCGCCAACGCGGCGCCGCAAAGGCCACCCACCAGCGCATGGGAGGAACTCGACGGCAGGCCCCACCACCATGTGATGAGGTTCCAGATCACCGCGCCGAGCAGTGCGCAGATCAGCACCATCGGCGTCATCGCGACGACATTGCTGTCGATCAGCCCGGCAGCGATGGTGCGCGCGACCGCCGTGCCGGCGAGGGCACCGACCAGGTTGGCGCTGGCCGCCAGCAGCACCGCCTGGCCCGGACTCAGCACCTTGGTGGCGACCACCGTGGCGATCGAATTGGCGGTGTCGTGGAAGCCGTTGATGTACTCGAACGCGAGCGCGACCACGACGACCAGCAATACCAGGGTCAGATCCATGGTTGGGTCCTTGACCGCAGCAGGGCGGCTCTCAGGAGTTCTTGAGGACGATCTGGTAGACCACGTTGCCCGCGTCCCGGCAGCGGTCGACCGCCTTCTCGAGCAGTTCGAACAGGTCCTTGAGCAGGAGGATGCGGATCGGCTCGTGCCGGCCGCCGTAGAGATCGCGATAGGACTCCAGCATCAGCCGGTCGGCCTCGTTCTCGATCGCCTGCAGGCGCTCGTTGTGCGCCTTCATCGGCTCGAGGTTCAGGCCACGGCGAAGCTGGGCCACCATCTGCACGATCACCTCGGTGGCCTTCTCGAGCAGTACCGCGCGCGACTCGAAGTCGATGTCGCCCAGCCCGTCGGCCGCCAGCGAGTAACGCTCGGCGAACTTGGAGACGGTCTTGGTGATCTTGTTGAGCGCGGCGGAAAGCGCCTCGATGTCTTCGCGCTCGAGCGCGGTGACGAAGGTGTTGACCAGTTCCTGGCTGATCTGCGCGGCGAGCTCCTTCTCGCGCTTGCGCGCCAGCAGGAACTCGTCCAGCGACGGCGCCAGCGGGCGCGCCCGGAACATGATCACGAGCGCGGTGGCGGACTCGTGCGCGGCTTCCGCGCTCGCTTCCAGCAACCCGTAGAACTTGTCGCCCTTGCCGAAGATCGTCTGCAACGAAAACATGGTCATCCCGCCCGCGAAAGGACGCCGCCGATGCGGACGGCGACTCCCGAAGCGGTGCAGTTTACTGCATGGCGCCAGCAACACGGCACTCCCGCGCGGGGCGCTTGCTACACTGCGCCTTTCCACCGGATCGCGCCGTCGGAATGCTGCTGCAAATCCTCCTGGTGCTGCTGCTGGCGCTGTGCAACGGATTCTTCGCGCTGGGCGAGATCGCCCTGCTGACGGCACGGCGGAGCCGCCTCCGGCGGCTCGCGAACGACCGGCGCGGCGCCCGCATGGCGCTCGAACTGACCAGCCAGCCGGAACGCTTTCTCGCCACCGCGCGGCTGTTCGTCGTGCTGCTCCAGGTCGCCACGGGCGCAACGCTCGGCGCGCACCTGGGAGAAGGCGCCGCCGCCCACTTCGCCACGATGCCGGCGCTCCAGTCGATCGCCCCGATGCTCGGACTGACGCTCGGCATTGCCGTCATCACGGTCTTCAACATGGTGCTCGGGGAACTCGCGCCCAAGCGGCTGGCGCTGGCCAACCCGGAATGGTTCGCGATGGCCACCGCGCTGCCGCTGCGCGTCCTGTCGGCGCTGGCCCGGCCCTTCGTGACCGCGCTGATGGCGCTCGACAGCCTCCTGCTGCGGGCGCTGCGGCAACCCGCGGCCAGCAGCGAACAGGTCAGCGAAGAAGAGATCCGCCTGCTCGTGGCCGAGGGCGTGGCCCAGGGCGTGATCGACCCCGACGAGAGCAACATGGTCAATCGCGTGCTGCGCCTGGGCGACCGCAGCGTCGACAGCGTGATGACTCCGCGCACGCGCATCGCGTGGCTGGACGCGGTGGATCCACCGGATGCCAATCTCGCCATCATGCGGCAGACACCGTACTCCCGCTATCCGGTATGCCGCGGCGACGAGCAGGAGGTGCTCGGCGTGCTGGAGGTCAAGCGCATCATCGGTCGCTCCGACGACGACCTTCGCCGGCATCTGTTCGACGACCTCGCCACGCCCCTGTACGTGCCAGGTACCGGGCGGGCACTCGATCTGCTGACCGAGTTCCGCGATGCCCACACGCCGCTGGCGCTGGTGGTCGACGAGTATGGCGACATCGAGGGACTGGTGACGCTCAACGACCTGCTGTCGGCGGTACTGGGCCAGGCCGCCGGCCCGTCGCTGGACGCCGAGGCGCAGGCCATCGTCCAGTGCGGTGAACGGACCTGGCTGGTCGATGGCGGCGTCGGAGCGGACGACCTGCGCGAACTGCTGGGTCTCGGCGAGCTTCCGAACGAGGACGAGCACGACTTCAACACCGCCGCGGGCATGCTCATGGCCGGCTTCGGCCGCATTCCCCAGCCGGGAGAGCATTTCACCGCCTCCGGATTCCGGTTCGAGGTGGTGCAGCTGGATGGCGCCCGCATCGGGCGGCTGCGCATATCGCCTGCAGGCGACCTGCCGCCCCTGCCCCGCTGAGGCGTCTCGTCAGGCAGCGCCGTCCCGACGCCGCACGAGGCCCGTGGTGCGGATCACGTCGGCGAAGATGCCCCGCAGCACCTGCACTTCGCGCGTATCCGGCTCGGCGCGCAGGAACAGGCGCCGCAGGCGCGCCATGATGGTGCGCGGCGACCGTCCCTTGTGGAAATCGATGACATCGAGCATCTCCGCAAGATGCCCGAAGAAGCCCTCCATCTCTTCCGCCGAGGCGGGAGGTCCGGCATCGCGTCGCGCAGCTTGCGCCATCGCCGGAGCAGCCTCGGCATCGCCAAGCACCGCGCTGCGAAGCTCCCAGGCCAGCACCTGCACGGCCTGCGCCAGATTGAGTGACGGGCAGGCCGGGTCGCTCGGAATGGTGATGGCCGCGTGGCAATGCTGGACCTCGTCGTTGTCCAGGCCGTTGCGCTCGTTGCCGAACAGGATCGCCACCTCCTGTCCCCGCGCCGCGACCTCGAGGATCTTCCGCGCCGCGGCGCGCGGGGTGAACTCCGGAAGCGCAACGCCCCGACGACGCGCGGTCGCGCCGAAGACCATCGTGCAATCGGCGATCGCCGGATCCAGGTGCCCGTGCACCACTGCGTCGTGCAGGATGCCGGTCGCGTGCGCGGCCAGCGCATCGGCATCCGGATCGGGAAAGCGGCGTGGGTCGACGAGTACGAGGCGGCGCAGCCCCATGGTTCCCAGCGCGCGTGCCGCGGCGCCGATGTTGCCCGGGTGCGAAGTGCGCAACAGGACACAGCGGATGTGCTCGAATGCATCAAAGGAAGCCATCGTAAGCTCCGTCCACGGAAGGAGAATCAGGCAGCCGTGCAAGGCCGTTGGCATGGTTGCGAGAACGGCGATCTGCTACCCTTGCAGGTCGCGCGATGCCCTTCAGCGCCGTTCTTTTCCAGGCCGATCCGCCATGCCCAGACCCGCCGTCAATGTCGCGGTGCGCGCTGCCCGCGCCGCAGGCAACATCATGCTGCGCTACATGAACCGCCTCGACAGCCTCGAGGTTGTCGAGAAGCAACGCCACGACTACGTCTCCGAAGTCGACCGCCTCGCGGAAGCCGAGATCATACGCGAGCTGAAGCGTGCATTCCCGCGCGATGCCTTCCTCGCCGAGGAGTCGGGTGCGACCGGCAAGGCACGCAACACCTGGGTCATCGATCCGCTGGACGGCACGCACAACTATCTGCGCGGCTATCCGCATTTCTGCACCTCCATCGCACTGGTGGAGAACGGCGAGCCTACGCTCGGCGTGATCTACGACCCGCTGCGCGACGAACTGTTCACCGCCGACAAGGGCAATGGCGCCTTCCTCAACGACCGGCGCATCCGTGTCAGTCGCCGCAGCGGGCTGGACGGCGCGCTGCTGGGCACCGGTTTTCCGTTCCGTCAGCGGCGCCATCTGGAACCCCAGCTCGCCATGACCCGCGTGCTGCTCGGGCAGGCGGAAGACATCCGGCGCACGGGTTCGGCGGCGCTCGACCTGGCCTATGTCGCGGCGGGGCGCTTCGACGGCTACTTCGAAACCGGCTTGCTGCCGTGGGACATGGCCGCCGGCTGCGTGCTGGTACGGGAGGCGGGCGGCCGCTACTGCGATTTCGCGGGGCGCGACGGCATGCCGGCGAACGGCAACATCGTCGCGGGCGCCGTTCCGGTGGTGGCCGCGATGCTGACCGCGATCACGCCAGAAGTTCCACCCACGCTGATGCGCTGACGCCGGATGGCCACCCGCTCCGGGTGGCCGCAACCGTGTCCAGCGCCGACGCCCGACATCGGACCCGCGCGTCATGCGCGGCGTCCGGCGGGCCAGGAATCCTTGCACGACGCGAAGCGTCGCCGGCCTAGCCGATGACGCCGTGTTTGCCGTGCGGCCACAGGCGACATGCGAAACCGGCGCCGGACCCTCCATCCAGACAAGAAAAAGCCCGGCTTGCGCCGGGCTTTTCCATGGTGACCGTCGAGCCGCGTATTACTGCGGGTTGTCGACGACCATCTCCGTGCGGCGGTTGCGCGCGCGGCCTTCCTTCGTGTCGTTCGTGTCGATCGGCTGCGACTCGCCGTAGCCCTTCACGCCGGTGATCTGGCTGGCGGACACGCCGTGCGAGGTCAGGTAGTCGTACACGATCTGGGCGCGACGCTCGGAGAGCTTCTGGTTGTACGCGTCGGTACCCACCGAGTCGGTGTGGCCGGCGAGTTCAACCTGGACTTCCGGGTTGCGCTGCAGGACGTCCACGGCCTGGTCGAGGATCGCCATCGAGTCGGAGGTCGGAACCTGCAGGGTCGGCTCGATATCGGTCTCGCCGGACTTCGGACGGTCGAACTTGAAGTTCACGCCACGCAGGTCGATGACGACCTTCTGCGGCGGCACTTCCTCGACCGGCGGCGGCGGCGGCGGCGGCGGCGGTTCGGCCGGCGGCGGCGGCGGAGCCGCAGGCTCGCTGAAGTTGTACACCAGGCCGACGCTCACGATGCCGTCAACATAGCCCGACTTGTGGGACACGTTGTAACCGAGCGCATCGGAGATGCTGCCACGGGTGGTCTTGTCGTGATCGTAGCGGGCCGCGATCTCGCCGCGGAGAGCGAGGCGATCGCTCATGTTGTACTGCACGCCGCCACCGATGGTGGCCATCGGCGCCCAGCCGCTGCTCGAGAAGCCCGGGCCATTCGACGGCGGCGTCGAGATGAGCGAACCGGAATACGCCGAGTGACGCAGCGCGCCCACACCGGCCATCACGTACGGACGGAACTGGGAACCGGCCTCGCCGAAGAACCAGCGGCCGCTGACGCCCACGCCGACGCTTTCCCACTCGTGCTCGGTGCCGTAGCCGTAGAACGGATCATTGCGCCACGAGTTGTTCTTGAAGTCGGCGTTGTTGATCGTGTATTCGAAGTCGATCGCCAGGTTCGGGCTGACCCAAACGCCGACGCCGATGCCACCCCACAGCGACGTGTCGGTGCCACGCGCGCTGTCGGAGAAGTTCGCACCGATGCGCGGAGCGATGTAGAAGCTGCCGGAATCCTGGGCTTGGGCTGCGGCGGGGATGCCGCCGACCAGCGCAAGCGCGATGAGCGCACTCAGGGCCTTACGTTTCATTCGTAGAGTCTCCTCTCTCGTTTTTTGGAATCAAACACGTCCGCCCAACCCAACGCAGGACGCCCACACTCTTCCTATTCTACGCCAAATTGACGGCGAGGAAACGTGCGCTTAACACTGCTCCACACTCAGGGCTGCGGGGCGCAGTGTATCCGCAACCTGCCGCATCGGCCAGCATCTTGTGAAGATGCGGTTAAGTAGGCAGTCAGTCAACCCTGAACAGGTCGACGAACCGATGCACCGGCAGGGCATCCATGGCCGCCGGATCCCCGGTGACGGCCAGGATCCGCGCCACCTGCCTGGCAGGCAGC
>Ga0206103_100914_pt1 | contig 11899 bp, 13 predicted proteins | sample 1B5Ametagenome_FD_148638 | JGI IMG/M metagenome (GOLD analysis project Ga0206103, IMG submission 148638) | Enriched microbial communities from leaf-cutter ant dump, University of Wisconsin, Madison, United States - 1B5A | ecosystem: Environmental > Terrestrial > Nest > Insects nest > Nest dump... | reverse complement strand
CGTGCACGGTAACCCTCCGCGGCGTCGCCTTCCCAGTCGGGGGCGAGCGCGCGCCGCACCGTCCAGGACTCGTCCTGCAGGGTCGTCGCCATCGCGTCGAGGTTGTCCGCGTCCGCGTGCAGGGTGGCGACCGACCCGCGCACCAGCACGTACGGGTCCGCCGACTCCAGCAGCGTGACCCCGGGGAACGGACCGGTCACGGCCGGGACTTCTTCCCGGTCATCAGGTAGTCGATGTCGACCGGCGCCATCCGGTCCGAGGCGTACATGTCCGTCATCTCGTACGCCTGCGCGGTGCCCCGCAGCTCGTACCCCGCATGCTCGACCTCGTGCGCGACCTGCCGGTGCAGGAACCGCAACCGCGCCTCGTACGTCGCAGCCGCACCCGCCAGACCGACGTGACCGTAACCGCCCGACCCGCCCAACGGGCTACGCCCCGCCAGGTCCTCGACCCGGTCAGCCGCACCCAGCAACGCGCCACCCGCCCGGTTCAACGTGTCCGCGCTGTACCGGAACCACCCCGGCGAGGACTCGCCACTCGGCCGGTCACTGTCACCGTCCGTACGCTGCCACGCCATCCCCTGCCCCCTCGTCTCCCCGCCGACGTGGACAGGCTAGGGGTTCGGGGCGGTCCGCGTAGCCCCGTTCCGTAGTGCGGGCTCAGCTCGCCCGCACCACGGCCACGCCGCGCACGTCGTCGAGGCCCGCGAGGCTGTAACCGCGCGCTGCGAGCTCGTGGACCAGGCGGTCGCGGTCCGCCGGCCCAGTCCACCAGCTCGGCAGCCGGACCGTCTTTGTCTCGACGGCGGGGACGGTCGCGGCCGGTCCAGCCCGGCGCACCGCCGCCTTCTCCTTCGCGGCGGCTGCAGCCTGCCGCTGCTCAGCCCGCGCAGCGCGTGCCGCCTCCACCGCGGCCTTCCGCTCTGCTGCGGCGGCCCGCTGCCGGGCCAGCGCCTCCCGGTGCCGGTCCACCGCGGTGGTCCCGTCCGGTCCAGGCTGGTGGGCCAGCTCGTCGAGCCGGGCCGTCAGGCCGTCCGGCTCACCGGCCCACCGGTCCAGCCCGGTCCGGTCCAGCTGGACCACGGCGGCCCGGGCGGTCCGGACCGGGACACCGAACCGGGCCACGGGGTCCACGCCCACAGCCTGGGCCACCGCGACGAGCCACGCCCGGTGGCCCAGGCTGTACCCCCACGCGGGGTGCGTCGCCGAGAGCACCAGCGTGGCGGCCGTGTCGTCCTCACCGGCCGCCAGCGCGTCGACGAGCTCCGCGTGGCCCCAGGCGGTCTCGCCGGCAGCCGCGTCCAGCCGGGTGAGGCGCCGCACCGCAGCGTGCCCGGTGCCGTGCCCGCCCGGCCCCCGGACCGACCGGTCCGGGGCGCCGAGCCAACCCAGTCGCTCCGCGGTCGTCAGCCACCGCTGCGCGGTCGGTTCCGCGACCCCGAGACGGACGGCGATCGCCCCGCGCGACAGTCGCGGTGTGTCGATCCGCTCCACCTCCGGCCGGTCCAGCGACAGCCGGCCGAGAGCCTCCAACCCGACGGCGACGACCACCATCCGCGCCCCCTGCGCTCCCAGCGGCGTGACCCCGACCGGGACAGGGGCAAGGAGCCGGGCGACCATGCGCCGAGCGACCTGGACACGCTTCGAGTGCAGTCCGGTTTCCGTTGCGGTGCCGCGGACGAGCTGACGGGAGGTGGCGACCGCCCGGTGCCAGGTTGGGGACGTAGCGAGGGCGACGACGTCGACGCGACCGGCACGGGAGGCGACCCAACGACGAACGACCGGGGCGGGGTAGCCGCGACGCAGGGCGGCGGGGAGGACGCGAAGGAGCACCGCCCAGGGCCGGTCGGTGTCGGCCCGGAGCAGGTGACCGAGGGCAAGGTCGAGCTGGTGGAAGGTGGGGGCGGCACGGTCGGTCATGTGTATAACTATACGGCAGTCTGCATAGGACCGCGTAGCGGTTCCGTATGCAGGAACTGACGTAAAGGTGCATGCACGGGGGCCGGTGGCGGGGACGCCCGAGACCGAACACGCAGGCGAGAGACGGTGGACCCGCGGGGTGGCAGGCGACCCGCACACGAAAGCCAGGCAAGGCACCCGGGTCGGGGGGCGACGGCAGCAGGCACGACCACGCAAACCTATGCAGGCGAGGCGCCTGCCGAACCGGGCCGAGCCGACGGGCGGGGAGACGACCCGGGACGGGAGCGGTGAGACGGCGGCAGCCTCCCGCCTGCGGCTCCGGCCGCCGCACCAGGGGCGGGAGCCTGTCCGACCAGCGGGCAGGTTCGAGGCGGACGACTTGACGGTAGGCGGGTCGGCAGGCGGGGCGGTGACCCCGGGCGGGAGGGCGTGTGGGCGGGGAGGGCGACCGAGGGGCCCTGGTCCTGGGTTCGGTACGGGAACCGGTGCGTACCCGACTCGTACTCGTTCCGTTGTCCGTCCCCGCTCCCACTCCTGTCTCACCTCTACTGCTCTTCCTGCCGCCTCCGTTGCCCTCGTCCTGCGTGCACCTGGCCGTGTGTCACGTCGGCGAACATCGATCGAAACCCCATAGGCTCGCGCCATGCTGATCGACGCTCGCCGCCCCCTTGCCGTGGACCTCTTCGCCGGGGCGGGCGGCCTGTCTCTCGGTCTCGAGCAGGCCGGCTACGAGGTGGCCGCGGCTGTCGAGTACGACCCCATCCACGCTGCCGTCCACGAGTTCAACTTCCCACAGGGCAAGACCTTCTGTGCAGACGTCTCGAGGATCACAGGCGAGGAGATCCGCGCGGGGTCAGAGATCGGCAACCGTGAGATCCACCTGGTCGCTGGTGGCCCCCCGTGCCAGGGCATCTCGATGATCGGGCGTCGCGCGATCGACGACCCTCGCAACGCGCTGCTCAAGGAGTTCGTGCGCATCGTCCTCGAGCTCCGCCCCCGCTACTTCCTCATGGAGAACGTCGCCGGCCTGATGGTCGGGAAGCACCGTCAGCTCCTCGACGAGGTCGTCGAGATGCTCGAGGCCAGTGGCGAGTACGACGTCGTGACCCCTGTGAGGGTGCTGCAGGCGGCTGACTACGGCTCCCCGCAGTCGCGACGTCGGATGATCCTCATTGGTGGGCGCAGGGGTGTGGCTCTCCCGAGCTACCCGGTTCCGACGCACACGCCGAGGACGATCAAGGGCACTGTGCCGGAGCTCCGCCCTGGCTCGCTCCCGCTCGGCCCCAGTGTTGCCGAAGCCCTCGGTGACCTCCCCGACGCGGACGCGTTCGATGCGCTGCTGCATGACGACAACGTCTCGGGCGTCACATTCGGGGAGGCAAGCCTCTACGCCGCGATGCTGCGCGGCTCGGAGAAGGATCCGAGCGACTTCTCGCGTCCCCGGCCACGGATCGCGGACGAGCTGACCTCGTCGGCACGGACCGTCCACACGATGAGGTCGATCGCCCGGTTCCGCGACGCGGAGCCGGGCACCACCGAGACCGTGAGTCGCTTCCTGCGCCTGCACCCAGACGGGATCTGCAACACGCTCCGCGCAGGCACCGCCTCTGATCGCGGCGCCTACACTGCACCTCGCCCGATCCACCCCACCCTGCCCCGCGTGATCACCGTGCGCGAGGCGGCTCGCCTCCACGGGTACCCCGACTGGTTCCGCTTCCACGTGACCAAGTGGAACGGCTTCCGCGAGATCGGCAACTCCGTGCCCGCCCACCTGGGGCGGGCCGTGGGGGCGGCGATCCTCGCAGCAGACGGCGTGACGCCGCAGGAGGCGTGCAAGCCCGTCAAGCTCGGGTCGACAGACCTCCTCTACATGACTGCCGGGCAGGCGCACCGTCACTTCGGGCTGACGGAGCGAGTCATCCCGCAGCGCGACAGGAGGCTGGGCTGAGATGACGGACAAGACGGCGGATGTCGGCGCAGGGGTGCAGGTCAAGGAAAACCGCTACAAGCAACTGGTGGCCTGGGTATTCGAGCGGCACTACACCTCCGGGATGACTCGCGTCCCGTGGGTGCGGGATGAGCTCAGTGAGGGTGCTGCTGCGCTCGGGATCAGCCTGCCGAAGAACCTCGGGGACGTGGTCTACGCGGTCCGCTACCGCACCAGCTTCCCTGACGTCATGGTCGACGCTGCGCCGGACGGCATGGAGTGGGTGATCCGCTCCACGGGTCGTTCGCGGTACGCGTTCGACCTGATCCCCTTCCAGGTGCGGATCAAGCCGAACCTCGCGCTCACAGTGACGAAGATTCCCGACGCGACGCCCGAGATCATCGCGGCCGCGGCCCTCGGTGACGAGCAGGCCTTGCTTGCGCGCGTGCGGTACAACCGGCTGATCGACACCTTCCTCGGTGTGACGTCGTACTCACTGCAGAATCACCTGCGCACGACAGCGAAGGGTGTCGGCCAGGTCGAGGTGGACGAGGTGTACGTTGCCGTCGACCGTCACGGGCGCCAGTTCGTCCTACCCGTCCAGGCGAAGGGCGGCAGCGACGAGATCGGCATCACGCAGACCGAGCAGGACCTCGCTGTGTGCGCGGAGAAGTGGCCGCACATGGTGGCTCGACCGGTCTCGGCGCAGTTCGCCTCTAACGGCCGCATCGCGCTCTTCGAGCTTGCACTCCAGGATGACCAGGTTCGGGTCCGTCGCGAGGCGCACTACCGGCTCGTCCCGGCAAGGGAGATCACCCCCGACGACCTCCGGGACTACGGACTCGCGGCTGGACCCGACGACGCCTGACGGGTGCCTGGTGGCGAGGTCGCCACCTTCCGTAGCCGCGGGCAATTTCCGGCGCATGTTCCTAGGTAGAGGACGCCTGCCGCACATATAGGCGCCACCACAGACCAAGGGGAGGCCCGACATGACCCGCAAGCTGACCACCGCCACCGCGGCCCTCGTCGCTCTCGTCGCGACGCTCACCGCCTGCTCGAGCACCGGCGAGACCGCAACCGCGCCGCCGACGACCACGCCGACCGCTGCCGCGACCACCGCACCCGCAGCGCCGGCCACGCCCGAGCCCTGCGTGCCCGCCGCGGTCGGCGAGACGGTCGCCACGATGGCCGAGATCGCCTGCGCGGAGGAGGCCGGCCTGGTGGCCTACCGCCTGGACGCGGGTGCGGTGATCGTGGACCCCGCCTCCGCGGAGCTGCCGCAGGCCGCGGTCGACGCGATCGTGGCGCCGGTGCGGGCGAAGGTCGAGGAGACCGGTGCCGAGATGCAGGCAGTGCACGTCGCTGCGCAGGCCACTGCCCAGTACGCCTCGTCCCAGACCGGCCGCAACGTCGTTCTGGTCGTGCCGCTCGCCACCTCGACGGGGACGATGTACGGGGCGATGTCCGCGGACGGCAGCACCGAGCTGGGGCGAGCGAGCTTCGCCTCGACGGCGCGGGCCTCGCAGGCCGCCACGCAGGCATGGATCGCCGGTCAGCCGGACGCTGAGCGGTTCGTGGTCCTCGTCGCCGAGTGACCGACGACAACGGCCCGGCACCATACTTCTCGGTGCCGGGCCGTTGCCGCGTCAGCTGAGGTCGTAAACCCACGGGGACTCGACCCACTGCGAGGTCCCGGTCGGGAACACGGCCCTCACCCGCCACTGATACGCGTCCGCGACCAGCGGGGAGACAGCGGTACTTGCGACGCGCTGCGCGATCGCACCGTCATCGCCGATAGGCGACGTCCACGCGGTCCACGTGCTCCACTCTCCGACCGCGGGGAACACGCGGTCCCGCACCCGCATCGAGACTTCGTAGCCCGTGGCTCCCACGCGAGTGCAGTAGGTCAAGCTGGCGTTGATGCTGCCGACGTTGCCCACCCATGCGGATGAGGCGGGGACGAGGGCGCATCCCGGTGCGACGATGGGCGGGTTGACGAGCGTCGCAGCGCAGCTGCCGGTCTTCGTGGCGGAAGCCGTAGCGGTGTTGAATCCGTCCGTCAGCGTCTCGGTCACCGTGCGGGTGACCCCCGCCCGGTACGTCCCAGCCGGCGACTCGCCGACGCCCTCACGGTAGAGCCAGGTCGCTCCCGCCGGCGCGGTCCATGTGATCCTGCCCGGCGCGTACCCGCTCGCCGTGCCGTAGCACGTCGGCGCCGTGAACGTCGGGGTGGTCGCGACGAGGCGTTCGGTGTCCGCGCGGGCCGTCGCCGTGGCGGTGTTGAGCCCGTCCGTAGCGGCCGCGGTCACCCGGAACGCAGCGCCGTCAACGAGCCAAGCCCAGCCATGGGCGCCCACGCTGCTGTAGCTGTGGTTCCGGGCGTCGAGGCTCGCCCCGTCGACGCGCTCGATCCCGGTCGTCGCGCTGATCCCCGCGGCCGCGAGCTGCGCGTCGGTCCGGGCCGCACCACCGACCGTGACGGCCGTCGTCGCGTCGATCGCACGTGTTGCCGGGTCGCCGGTGCGCGCGGTGACGGCCACCGCCAGGACGTCGGTCTTGGCCGTGCAGGCCGTACCGAACGGCCCGTACCCGGCGCCGTTCTTCGCCTGGGCCCGCCACGTCGTGGTGGTGCCGTCGGGCAGGTCCGTCCAGACCTTCGGCGTCGTCGCCGCGGCGAGCCGGTCGGAGGTGCGCGCGTGCCGGACACCCGTCACCGTCTGACCTGCCGGCTCGGCCACGGTCACGGTCGCCGCCCGGGTGGTCCCGTGGCCACCGCCACCGAGCGTTGCGGTGCAGGTGGCCGCCGACGGCCAGGTGAGCAGGCTCGCCGACTCCGACGGCCCGGTGAGCCCGCCCGCTGTCGGCACCACCGTCCACGTGGAGCTCGCGCCGCGTGGCGCAGCCGCGTCGTCGATCGCGAGCTTCGTCGTGCCGGTGGCGAGGGTGGTACCGCCGCGCGTGACCGCGTACCGGGTGGCCGCCTTCGCGGCCGCGGCGTAGTCACCGACCCACGCCGAAGGCGTCCAGTCGACGTCCACGGTCGGGTCCCAGGTCGACGCAGGATCGGCAGGGTCCCCGGCGACCGGCCGGTCCGCGACGGTCAGCGCGACCGCCGCAGGTGCCGTCCACGCGCTCGCCGGGTCGGAGAGGGCACGCTTCGCGGACGGCAGGCCCAGGGCCGCGCCCGCGTCCTGGCCGACGGTCAGCCGCTGGTCCTGCTTCTGTGTCGGGTTCGTCGCGGCGCGCTCCCAACGGTTCACGGCGACGACGTTGTACGTGTGGGCGTGGCCGTAACCCGAGCCCGTCCAGGCGTGCTCGCCGGACTTGTCGGTGAAGGTGGTGGCCGTGAGGCCGACCTTGGTCAGCTTCCCGTCCCGGTAGACGTCGTAGCTGTCGGCGCCTGCCACCGCGTTCCAGCTCACCGCGATCGAGGTGGTCGCACCGGTCGCGGTGATAGTGGGTGCGGCCGGGCGCAGACCCGTGCTGACCTGGTTGCTCGCTGGTCCCTCGCGGCCATCGAGCAGGCTCGCCACGACGACGTACTGGCCGGTGTAGCCATCCTCGAGTGACACGTCCTGCCAGGTGGTCGTCTTCGCTGGCAGCTGCATGATGGCAGACCACGACGTGGGCGCCGCGGCGCCCTCTGGATAGGCGATCCGGTAGACGGTCCATCGGTCCGTCACGGTCGGAGACTTGTCTACCCAGGTGAGCTCTGGGTGCTCGACGCCGGGACGCTCGGTCGTAACCGTGAGCAGCGGGCGGAGGGCGTCGTCCGCCTGGATCCCAGTGCCGTCGCTGCGGCTGCCGGTGCCGGTGAAGGCTGCGCCGGAGTGCAGCTGCACCTCCTTCGCGTCCTCGACGTGCGGCATCGCGGACAGGTCCCAGGTGACCCGCCGGACTTCGGCCGGGATGATCGGCAGGCGCATGGCGTTCCGCTGGGACAGCACCGAGTAGAAGCGGAAGGGCTCGGGTGAGGTGAGCCCATGGCGCACGACCTCTGCCCGGTTCTCCGTGCTGCCGCCGGAGCAGGAGTCGGTCGTGTAGGTGCGCGTCGCGACGACGAGCGTGTCGCCCTCGACCGTCCACGCCCGTTCCGTGCAGACCGAGTCACGCAGCACCTGGACCGTGAGCCGGTCCGGCGCCGCGACGGTCAAGCGCCTGCCGTCGTTGACGTCCCGCAGCAGCTGGCCGCTGGCGTCCTCGAGCTGCGAAAGCGTGATGGTGGCCGCGGTCGACTTGACGTGGGCGAGCCCGATCGTGCCGAGCAGCCCCGCGACGATGACGCCGATGACGCCGGCGATGACGCCGTAGACGAGCATCTCGGCAAGCGTCACGCCCGAGTCTCGGCGGCGGGTCGTTGTGGTGGTGGTGGTGGTGGTGGTGGTCTGCATGGTGGGCGCTCCATCCCGGCCCGCTGGCGCGGACCCTCGCCCATGAACATGCGCCGGAAACCGCCCACCACCAGCGGCTACATGCTCAGCTCGCCGTCGAACCGTGGCGTGGGCAGCGCACCCTCGTCGTCGAGCGCGGCGAGGATCACGGCCACTGCGGTTCGGGCGTCGTCGACCACCTGGGCGGTGCCGCGCGCGTCGACGACGTCCAGGCCACGGGGGATCCGCGCGACCGTCGCGAGGGTGCGTCCGTCCCGGCCGTCGCGCAGCTCAGTCCTCGGTGGGGCGGTCCGCTGTGTCCTGGCCTCGGGTGCGCCCGTCACGCTCCGCGACGACCTCGTCCACGAGGTCTTCCGGCCAGACGTAGCCGCCGTTGAGGACGCCGTAGCCCTCGCGGAGCTTGGCGGGGCCGTGACCGTGGGCCAGCCACATGCCGACCGCTGCCGGCGTGACGCCGTAACGGGCGGCGACAGCCTTGGAGTCAAGTACGCCGAAGACAGCCGCGGCGTCATCTTCGCGCTGCGGCCGTCCGCGTCGCGTCGGCTTGGTGGGCTCGGTCATGCGGCCAGGGTAGCCGATCGCTTGCGTTATCGCAAGCAGCACGCCCGCGAGCCGTCCGGCCTTGCGACACTCCAAGTTGGTCCGCGACAAACCTTGTAATACTCCAAGCCGCATGCTACCGTCGTGTCACGACCTTGCGATAACCCAAGCAGCATCGCAGGGCTCACTCGCAACACCCAACACCGAGGAGAGCATCGTGATCACCCGTCGCAGCAAGACCGTCCGCCTTCGGATCCAGGAGCAGAACCGCGAGAAGTTCGACGCCGCCCTCAAGGAGGTCAACGGCCGCGGTCGCACGCGGCGCCTCAACGCGGAGGACGTCTTCGAGGCAGCCGAGATCGCGGAGGGGTACCTCGAGGACGCGGGACGCCGCCGGATCGGCGCCACCGCCATCTACCAGCCCTGGCGTGTCCCCAACAGCTACGACTACGTCGCCCACGGCTCCCGCCTCGTCATGCACCGCTCGCGCGCGGGCTGGGTGCTCGACGAGGTGCTGTGGTGCCCGGTGCCCTCCTCCCGCGGCGGCGTCCTTCCCCGCCACGGCGGCCTGCGCCTGACGCTGCCGCCGGAGCCCCAGGCCGACACCGCCGCGTGACGCGCCACCCCGCACATCTGCCTCTGGCACGGGCGGGCCGACCCCCCGAGCCCGCCCGCCCGTGCCTCAGCCCCACCGACGAAGGAGCCCCCGCATGAGTCAGTCCGACCCCGCGCCGCGGCCCGCCGTCCGCCTGCAGGCCGACAGCCGCGGCGTCGTGCTGCTCGCGACCTGGCTCGTCGGCGCGCTCGCGCTCACCGCATTCGTCGCCGGTGCGCAAGGGCTCGCCGAGGTGGCCACCTGGGCGCGGCTGGAGGGATGGCGGTCCTGGCTGGTGCCCGTCCTGCTCGACGTCGGCCTCGCGATCGCAGCCCTCGCCTCGGTCGTCGCACGCGGTCGCCAGGAGACCGCCCGCCTCGCCAGCAGCTTCCTCGCCGGGCTGACCGCGCTGTCTGTGCTCGGTCAGGTCGCGCACGTCCTCGTCCCCGCCGAGCGCATCGACGTGACGGTCGTCGTCGGGGCGACCATCGCGTCCGCCGCGCCGCTGACCGTCCTGGTCGCGACCGAGGTGCTGCTCGGCCTGGCGATCGCCCCGCCTGTCCGGCGTCGGGCACGCCGCGGCAGCACGACCGGCCGGACCGCTGCCGCGTCTGCACCCCAAGCCTCCCCCGCGCAGGTCAAGGCGGTACCTGCGAAGCGTCCTGCGCTCGAGCCCGTCCGGCGCGGCGAGCCCCACCCCGCCACCGCCGAGGTGCTGCGGCTGCGCCGCGAGGGGCTGTCGTTCGCCCGCGTCGCGGAAGCGACGGGCGTACCGACGACCACGGTGAAGCGGATCGCCGCGGCCGCGCAGGACGCCGCGGCCTGACCCCAGGCGCGGGGTCAGTGACGCACCTCACACCCGGGTCTCGCCCCGCGATCGGGCGTTGCCGCACATTGGTACAGGGAGAACCATCGCCGAGCATCAAGGACCACCGATGCAGACCCCCTCCGCCGAGACCACACCGCGCCTCGAGCTCCTCGACACCCCCGCCGCAGCCGCCTACCTCGGTGTCTCCGTCTCCTTCCTCGCACACGCTCGCACCGAGGGGCGTCCCGCACCCCGCGCCGTGCGGCTCGGGCGCCTCGTCCGCTACCGCCGCGAGGACCTCGACGCGTTCGTCGAGCAGCAGGCCGCGTGAGCGGCGGTCGGCCGCGCCGGCCGGCCAACGTCCCCGGGAACGTCCACGAACGCAGGACGCCCACCGGCTGGGTGGCGCGGACGTCGGTGCGCGACGCAGCCGGGGTCTATCGCCAGGTCACGCGGACTAGGTCGAGCCGTGCGGCCGCACGCACCGCGGTGCTCGCCGCAGCGCAGGCACTCGCGCCGCAGCACACGCCAGCCGGCACCGACGAGCTCACCGGTGCAACGACGCTCGCCCAGCTGCTGCCGGTCTGGCTCGCCGAGCACACGGCCACCAAGGGGCTGCGCAGTCAGTCGGTCGTGACGTACCGCCATGCGATCGAGGGTGTGCCGGCGGAGATCGGCGCGCTCACGCTCGAGGAGGCGACCACGCCACGCCTGGACCGGGCGATCAAGGCCCGCGCTGCGCAGGCTCCCGGGGCGGCGCGCACCATGAGGTCCGTACTGCGCATGGCCCTCGACCTCGCTGTGCGGCACGGCGCCGTCGGGCGGAACGCTGCCGACGGCACGGCGCCTGTGCCGAAGGGGTCCAAGCCGGTCGTCGCGCTGGACGCCGAGCAGGAGGCGCAGCTGCGAGCGCACCTGGAGACCGTGCCCGCCGACGACGTGCTCGACCGGCAGGTGGCACTGCTCGCGGTCGTGCTGCTCGCGACCGGGCTGCGCATCGGTGAGGCGCTCGCCCTGCGTGCGGTCGACCTGGACCTCGACGCCGCCACCCCCACGCTGACCGTCGCCGGGACGGTCGTCCCGGGCACCGAGCGGGGGCTCGTCTGGCAGGCGGAGCCGAAGACGGCTGCTGGGTTCCGTCGGGTGCCGCTGCCCCCGGCGGCAGTCGACGCCCTGCGGGAGGCGCTGGAACAGCCGTTCCCCCGCGACCAGCTCGACCTCGTCTTCCCGGGGGCGCGCGGCGGGCTGCGGCAGCCGGGCAACGTCCGTACCAGGCTCAAGGCGCTGTTCCTCGCGGCGGGGCTCGACCCGCGCGGATCGCACGTGTTCCGGCGTACGGCCGCGACGAAGGTGTCCCGCGCGCACGGCCTGGAGGCGGCTGCCGCGCTGCTTGGGCAGGTCGGCACCGCCACGGTCCGCCGCCACTACGTCGCGCAGGCGCACGACGCCCCTGACGTGCGCGACGCCCTCGAACCCGGGTCTCCTGGCGTCTCGTGAGCGCCCGCGCCGAGGAGTTTTCGGTGAGTTTCCGGTGAGCAGAGGGGCCCCCAACCAGCGTTTCCGCAGGTCAGGGGCCCTTCTGGTACAACAGCGCGGTAGCGGTGGGATTTGAACCCACGGTGGACTTTCACCCACACACGCTTTCGAGGCGTGCTCCTTAGGCCGCTCGGACACGCTACCTCGGTGCAGAAGGGTACCCGGTCGGGAGCCATGCTCCGA
>Ga0206103_100913_pt1 | contig 11906 bp, 9 predicted proteins | sample 1B5Ametagenome_FD_148638 | JGI IMG/M metagenome (GOLD analysis project Ga0206103, IMG submission 148638) | Enriched microbial communities from leaf-cutter ant dump, University of Wisconsin, Madison, United States - 1B5A | ecosystem: Environmental > Terrestrial > Nest > Insects nest > Nest dump... | reverse complement strand
CGGATGACCAGGTGGCCGATCCGTTTGCGGTGCGCGTCACGGACAGCGACGGCAGCGTCAATGCCGATGCCACGATCACGATCGAGATCAATGACGACGGGCCCAAGGCGCAGAATCATGATGGTGGCACGGTGACCGAGAATGCAGCGACGAACTTCGTCGAGGGCGATGTTCTTGGGGCTGGCAGTGATAGTAGTTATGGCGCTGACGGTGCGGCCACCTCCGGTGCGCTTGTCTGGGGTACAGCAGTGGCTACCAAGGGCGGCACGACGGTGAACCTGTCGGATTACGGTCACTTGGATCGAGAATCGGACGGGACGTGGAAGTTCACGCTGGACAACACGACGCCGGCCACGCAGGCGCTGAACAGCGGCGACACGATCGACGTGTCCTTCAGCTACACGCTGAAGGATGCCGACGGCGACACGGTCACCAAGGAGGTGAGCTTCTCGATCGATGGCGCCAATGATGTACCGACGATTGTGGTGCCGAATGTTCCGCAGCTGCAGGGCGTGAACGCGGTGGTGACTGAGGAGTCGCTGACGCACGGTATTGCGGATGGTACGGGCAGTCCCGATGGGGATCACTCGAGCTCGGCGAGTTTCACGGGTTCGATCACGGTGGGTGATCCGGATACGTCGGTCTCGAGTCTGACGCTGAGTCTGGGCGCCGGGGTGACGGCGGCGCAGGGCCCGGGTTCGGGCGGTGATGCGATCGCAAACTTGACCTCGCATGGCCACACGGTGCATTGGATTGTCGATGGCAGTGGCAAGCTGGTGGGCTACACCGGCACGTTGAACGGTGGCGACTACCATGAAGTGCTGACGGTCCAATTGGCCGCTGGCGATACGGATGTGTCGCGTGGCTACACGGTGACGCTGCACGATACGCTGGATCATCCTGAGAACAGCGTGGAGGATGTGATTGACCTGAAGATTCCGGTGACGGTGTCCGATGGGGATCTGAGTGCTGGCACGACGATCACGGTGCGCATTGAGGACGACATGCCGGCCGTGGTGGACAACCCGGCTCCTGTGCAGACCACGAATGAGGGTATTCCTGATATCTACACCGGAAAGGTCGATTTTTCCGGGTATGGAGGCTCCAAGACTGGCTATAGCTTCGATAATGGTGCCGTCATGGTGTCGGCGGTGGGCTTCACGTCCAGCTCTGATCTGACGTTGGGCGCCGCGAATGTTTATCAAAACAGCAATGGCCTGGGCGTCAAGAGCAGTCAGGAGCCGTATTTTGCCCTTGATGGCGAAGTCGATTATCGCAAGGTCGGTGATCAGGGCGCTTCCGAGGAATTGACGGTTGAGTTGTCTGGCAACAAGGTGGCCTACGGTGTCACGGTCGAGTTCTCCCAGATGTTCGGTGGTGAACTTGAACGAGGTGTTGCATTGTTCTATCGGGATGACGTCTTGGTCTCCAGCCAGGAATTTTCCTCTGATACGAGCAGTGGGGACTATGCCGCCAATTTCCAGGTGCAGGATGGCGGATTCGACAAGATCGTCTTCAAGGCCCTGGATAATGGAAAACCAGCACCTGCCTGGTATGAAACGGGCGACAATAGCGATTTTTCGGTCAAGAGCATTACGTTCCTCGGCTCCGAGGACACGCATCCCATCGCCTACGCAACCGGCCACATCGCACTCAGCTATGGTGCGGATGGTCCGGGCGATCTGAACCTGACGAGCGCGGAGACAGGGCTGAAAACAGCCGATGGCCGTGCTGTGTTCAGCACGGTTTCCGCCGATGGAAATACCATCGTTGGGAAGGACGCGGACGGGCACCTGGTTTATGAGATCAAGCTCACGCCCGCGACCGGCCAATGGGAGTTCTACCAATACCAGGCCATGGATCGGACTGCGGACGGTCATATCGACTTCAACTATCAGATCACCGATGCGGATCGTGATGGCGCGCAGGGGCATGTGTCGATTGCCGTTCCGGATGTGCCTACGGTCACCATTCCGGACATCAGTGCGGGTGCCGGAGAGCTGTCCGTGCAGGAGGACGGATCAGCGGTGGTTGGCCACTTCACGGTGACCTCGAACGGGGGGGCTGGTTTGTCCATCACGGTCGAGGATACGATGGACGGTTCGCAGCATTCGGTGAATCTGCAGGATCTTGCGGACGGCCATCCGCAGACCATCACACTGAGCAATGGCAGCGTCATGACGCTGACTGGGTACGACTCCAATTCCGGGCAGGTCTCCTATACCTACCAATCGACTCAGGCGCGCGATCATTCCGCGGGTGATGATTCGGTGCTGGATCATGTCAAGATCACCGCAACGGATTCGGGTGGGTCGAGCAGCGACGTCCTGGATGTGCAGATCACGGATACGGCGCCCAGCCTTGTGCCCATTGTCGAAAACGTCACACTGGCTTCGGCCAGCACCAACATCATGCTGATCCTGGACACGTCCGGTAGCATGGCTTACGAGAGCGGTATTTCCGGCAAAGACCGTATGGATGTCTTGCAGGCCGCAGTCAAGAATCTGCTGGACCAATATGGCGAACAGGGCGATGTCCGAGTCTTGATGATCGATTTTGATAGCTCGGCAAAGGCGCTGGGCGGCGGCTGGATCAGTCTGGAGACGGCGAAGGATCTGGTTGATGATTTGGATCGGAACGGCGGCACTAATTATGACGCTGCGATCAGGAAAGCGATGGAGGCCTGGGACAGCACGAGCAGCGGTGATGGCTTGGGCAAGCTGACGGGCAGCAATGTCCAGAATGTCTCGTATTTCTTCTCTGATGGCGAACCGGAGAACGGTGCCGTTGGAAATACACTCAAGGGGCAGTGGGAAGCTTTCCTGGCGGATCCGTCTCGTGACATGAATTCCTACGCCATTGGCCTGGGGAATGATACGACGTCGACCAATCTGAATCCCATCTCGTATGATCCGGAGAATCCGGCCACGTCCGACGCGACGAATACGATTATCGTCACTGACCTGAGCCAATTGGATCAAACGGTTCAGGCGACAATCGAAGCGCCGGTTTCCGGTGATGTAACGGTGCATGGGTCGCTGGGTGCGGATGTCGTGGGGGCCTATATCCAGTCCGTCACGATCGATGGGCATGTGTACACGTATACCCTGAATGGCTCTGTCCATGCGGATTCCGGGGCGCCCAGTTTTACTTTTGATAACGCGGCGGATAAGCTCACCATCAAGGCCAGCGACGGAACGTTCGAGATCTATCTGCAGGGCTCGAATATGGGTCAGTATGGCTATACCGCCACCCAGACTGGTCAGCAGGTTATTAGTTATACCCTGCATGATGGGGACAACGATACGGCGAGTTCGACGATTACCATCAATGTGACGGGGCCGGTGGCACCTAGCGCGGTGGATGATCACATCATTACCAACATCCTGAGTGACAGAATCACCATCGATTCTGCTGTGTTGCTGGCAAATGATGAGCTTGGTACGAATCCGCAGAGCCTGGGGAATGTGACGGTCAATACGGGCTGGATCGGGGCTGATTTCACTCGCGATTCAGTGAAGGAAATTGATTTCGATGGAACGAATGATAAATACTCGAACCAAAACCGGGAAGTCAGTCGCAGTGAGTTCTCAAAGGATGGCCAGGCGGATAATACTGCGGCTGTTCAAGTGGATGGGTATCTGGGTTCGGTTTATAGTTCTAGTTCGGTTGACAATGCAACCGATACTATCACGGTAAATTTGCTGGCTGGAGAGAAACTGACCTTGGAGCATGGGCTGACCGCAGGCTGGGTAACCATGCAGTATCAGGTACCTGGTAGCGGGAATTGGGTCAACATCGCTGACGGCGCATATATCGATGCGCAGCAGGATGGGGACTACAAGATTCGCATCACTAATATTCCAGATCAATATACTGGAAACAAAGGCGCTGAAAACTACTTGTTGACCATGACGCTTGACTATAGCGGCACGCATGTCACCAACCCGCAACCTGCTGATGGCTCATACACAATCCATGGCGCAGGGGGCTCCAGTTCCGCCGATATTGAAGTGTCCTATCAGGATGGCCATACACTCCAGGGCTTGAATGGCAACGATACCCTTCTTGCTGGAAATGGTAATGACACGCTGAATGGCGGCAAGGGTGATGACGTACTCTGGGGAGGCGCGGGCAATGACACCTTGAATGGCGGTGACGGCAATGACGTCCTCTTTGGCGGTGCTGGAAACGATACCTTGACCGGCGGGAAAGGCGACGATGTGTTCGTGTGGCGTCTGGGCGATCAGGGCACGACGGGAAATCCAGCCAAGGATACGGTGACGGACTTCGGTCAGGGAGAACCTGCCAAGGGTACGGACACCTTGGACCTGAGCGATCTGCTGCAAGGTGAGCAGAGCAACGTGACAGTGCATCCGGACGGCACGGTGACGGGTGATCTGACTCAGTACCTTCATATTTCCGTGCAGGGCGGCAATACCGTCATCGATGTCAATTCACAAGGAGCGTTCAATGGCTCAGGCAGCAATCCAGATCAGAAGATCACGCTTCAGGGTGTCGATCTGAATCCGGGCAATACGCATGACCTGACGACGCATGACGGTCAGGCCGATCTGATCAACAGTTTGATCCAGGAAGGAAAACTGAAGGTCGATCACAGCTAAACCGCTCTTTGGCTTGATCTTCGCCCGCATCCCTGACCTTGCAGGATGCGGGCGGTTTTTCTTTGTGGGTCCGGAAAACACCAAGGCTTATCCAAGCCGAGGCGGCGGCACGCATGGGACATGCTCGTCATGCTCCCGATAAAGCTTGGCGACCGTCCTTCCGCACACATGTACGTCGAGCTTCATGGCCCATCACTCCGATGCTGCTCGGCCAGGATATCCTCGATCGTCCGGGCATGGCCTTGCTTGACGGGCTTGAGATCATAGTCTGCGGCTTCCAGCAGGCGCAGCAATGCAGAGACGCTCATGTCACCTTTGGCGAGCGTCTCCATGCGAGCCACGGTCGTACGGGAGACCCCGGCGCGCTGTGCCAAGGACTCCTGGATCAGTCGGATCTTGTTGCTGCCGGGCGCGATCCGAAACGGAATCGACGCTGGGAGAGCGTCCCAGTGTGCGCCGTGACCATTTGATCCGTCCGTAGATTCCAGTCTGGCGAGGCAGTGGGTCATCCTCAGAATGAGGGTTTCCCGAAACCGGAAGCCCACTATGTTCGCCCGCAAGCGATCCTCCTCTGTGTCCGCATCTCCACCCTTGTTGTTCCCGGTTTTCTTGAGCACTGGTCTTGATCTGGTTATTATCGGGTGATAACATTTGGACAAGTGCGGCGAGACCCAAGCCTGGATACGCTGTTGCTGCTCGATGGTGAATCGTTCGTGGCGGATCAGGCTGGCAAGCTGTGGGTCAAGTTTGAGGTGAGGCCTGTCGGGGTTACTGCACAGCGGCCCCATGGCATCAAGTATTCATTGACGCTCCACGATGAGGATGGCGAACGTATTCTTGGCTTCGACAATGCGCACTCCGTCAAGAAAGGTTCAGGTCCGGGCGTGCAGACCAGAATCGAATACGACCATAAGCACATGGGCCGGCGTATCCGTTTCTACACGTATACGGATGCCGCTACCTTATTGAGAGATTTCTGGCAGGACGTCGAACAAATACTACAAAAAAGGAGCCTCTGACATGACGATGCTGAAGGTCGGTATTGCCTCGCTGGAGCAATACAGGGCCAGGACACTTGCGATTGCTCGGGGCGAATACAAACCAAAACCCGACGAGCCCAAAGTTTGGTTTCAATCCATTGAGAGCCTGTCCCAAGTCCTGTCGGACAAGAACCGGGCCTTGTTGGCATTGATCGCTGATATCAAACCGCAATCGCTCAACGAGCTGGCACTCAAAACCGGTCGGGCGAAGTCCAATCTTTCACGCACGCTGCGCACGATGGAACGGTATGGTTTGATCTGCTTCGAGAAGGGAAATGGACGGCAATTGGCCCCTCGGGCGAATTATTCCGGTATCTCGTTGGAGATGCCGTTCTAATTGATCCGGCGCGTCCGGGGCCTTGGCCGCAGCCTGCTGCATGCGATTTTTCCAACTGTCGCGGGCGTTGCCGCCTGGTACATGATCTCTACTCTTTGGGGCGAGAGTCCCTCTTCTTGCATCCCCCATTGTCTTCGACGCCAATGGCGAGACCGCAACACCGCCGGTAGTATCCTTGCGACAATCATGGAATTGTTGCGTCGCCCCTTTCCTGGCGTCTCCATTTGTATCAAAATCCGTGCATGCCCTATTGCCAGCTGACCGCTGCCAGGGTCCGGGCCCTGTCGCGGGGGCTGACGACGCTGGTCCTGTGCCTGGCGCTGGCCTGGGGGCCGGCGCCGGCGGTCACGTTCGACCCGGGGGCGCTGGCATCCTATGCCCGACAGCATTACGGGGCCAAGGCCGGCCGCGCGGTGGAGTCCTGGCAGGCCATGCTGGCCCAGGCCGCGGGGCTGGACGAACAGGAAAAGCTGCGCATGGTCAACGGCTTCTGGAACAATGCCCTGATCGGGGGGGAAGACATCTCCGTCTGGGGCCAGGTGGATTACTGGGCCACGCCGCTGCAATCCCTGGCCAAGGGTTCCGGGGATTGCGAAGACTACGTGATCGGCAAGTATTTTTCTTTGCTGTACCTGGGCGTGGCGCCCGAAAAGCTGCGTTTCGTCTATGTGCGCGCCCAGATCGGCAGCCAGAGCATCGCCCACATGGTGCTGGGCTATTATCCGCAGCCCCAGGCCGAGCCCCTGGTGCTCGACAGCCTGGTGGACCGGATCCAGCCCGCGCACAATCGGCCGGACCTGACGCCGGTGTTCAGTTTCAATGCCCAGGGGGTGTACATGCCCGGTGGGAAGCGGTCTTCGGTGGAAGGCATCGGTCGTTGGCGGGATCTGCTGTCCCGCATGCGGGCCGAGGGTTTTCAGCCGTGATGGAATGAAAGGAATGTCATGTCCCTGTTGAGACAACTGCTGTTGAGCGTGACCCTGGCGATCCTGGTGATCCTGGCCGGGGCGACCATTTTCAGTATCGGTTCGGCGCGCCAGTACCTGGACGCCCAGCTCCAGGGGCAGAGCGATTCCACCGCGACGTCCCTGGCCCTGACGCTGTCGCAGCCGTCCAACCAGGACCCGACGGTGCGGGAACTGCTGATTTCCGTGCTGTTCGACAGCGGCCAGTTCCAGGTGGTGGAATTCCTGGATCCCACGGGCAGGATCCTGATCCGCCGCGAGATCGAGGACGGCCGCGACGGCCGGGTCACCGCGCCGGACTGGTTCAGCCATCTGCTGCCGCTGGAACGGCACGAGGCCCAGCGCCAGGTGACCAATGGCTGGACCCAGCTGGGCGTGGTGCGGCTGCAGGCCAGCGACGCCTATGCGCGCAACGCGCTGTGGGCCAGCACGGCGCGGATCGTGACCCTGACGGTGGGCGCCGGCATCCTGTGGGGGCTGTTCGTGTTCATGCTGATGCGCTGGCTGCGCCGGGCGCTGCAGGATGACGTGACGGCGCGGGTCCAGGCCATGGCGCAGGCGTCGGCGGGCGAAGACCTGCCGCCGGTGCGCCATCCCGCGATGGTGGAACTGCGCGAGGTCGCCCAGATCATCACGCGCACGCACGAGCGGGTGAGGGCGACGGCGGCGGAGCACCAGTCGCGCATCGAGTCGCTGGAACTCGAACTGAACCAGGACGCGGTGACCGGCCTGGCCAACCGCAAGTATTTCATCAACGAACTGCGCCGGCTGCTGGAGCAATCCACGCCCGGCCAGGGCGAGGACGGCCACGTGATGCTGTTCCGCCAGTGCGACCTGCAGTCGATCAACCAGACCATGAGCCGCCAGGTGGTGGACCAGTGGCTGCGCAACATGGGCCAGCTGGTGCTGGAGGTGCTGCGCGAACGGCTCGGGCCGCAGGCCTGGCTGGCGCGCCTGAACGGGTCGGATTTCGCCTTCATCCTGCCGATGATGCCCGGCCCGGTGGCGGTGCGCGTGGCGCAGGCCGTGGGCGAGATCCTGCAGGCCCAGCGCATCCAGCTGGGGCAGGCCGGGCTGTGCCGCTGGCGCATGGTGCTGACGGACTTCGAGTCCGGAGAAGGGCTCAGCGACGTGCTGTCGCGCCTGGACGAGGCCCTGATGCGCGCCGAAAGCGCCGGTCATACGGACGTGGAATACCTGCCGGGCGAGGACCTGCGCAGCGTGACGGGCGGCCGCGGCGGCGGCGAGCAGGCCTGGCGCGCGCTGCTGCGCAACGCCCTGGACGAGGGCTGGTTCGCCCTGGCGACCCAGCGCGATCCGTCCGCGGCTTCCGAGGACCGCGCGCAGGGCCTGCTGACCCTGCACGAGCCCGGCGCGTCGGAACCGCTGTCGGGCTATCTGTTCATGCCGCCGGCCGTGCGCCTGGGGCTGTCCGCGGCCTGCGACGTCCAGGCCGTGAGCCTGGGGCTGGGGTGGCTGCGCGGGCATCCGGGCGATCTGGTGCTGCGCGTGTCGCTGGCCTCGATCCTGCACGAGGAATTCCGCGGCGAGGTCGCCGGCCTGCTGGCCGAGATGCCCGACCAGAGCGCCCGCCTGCTGATGGACCTGGATTCCTACGGGCTGGTGGCGCATCGCGCGCAGGTGGTGGCGTTCGCCGCGATGCTGCGCGAACATGGTGTGCGCCTGGGGCTGCGGCGCTTCGCCGAGCAGCCCGAGGCGCTGCTGTACCTGCATGAGATCCGGCCCGAATACATCCGCGTGTCGGGCAATCTGCTGGCCGCCCAGGCCGACAGCCCGGGGGCCCGCCGCCTGCTGGCGGCCGTCCAGGAAACCGCCCGCGAGATCGGCGCGGTGGTGGACCTGGCGGCCGGGTCGTAGACTATAATCGCCAGCTTGCATCCGTGCGGCCGTCCGCTCCCCGGGCGGCCGTTCCCGCTGCGCCTCTGTAGTTAAATGGATATAACTTTCCCCTCCTAAGGGAAGATTGCAGGTTCGATTCCTGCCGGAGGCGCCAGAAATGCTGGCGCAGCGTGGGGGCCCCTTTTCGCCGCCGGGCCGCCCCAAGGCGAAAAGCGCCCCCTTGGGGGATGAGCCCGGTCATCGGTTAGTCCCTGCGGACTGACCGATGCCTGGCGAATCCAAGCGGCTTGCAAGCCGCGCGGTGGACAGCAAGCGGCCGCAGGCTGCGCAGCGTGGGGGCACTATTCTTCCAGCGCCACCGACACGGGCTTCGCGCCCAGCGCCCCGGTCAGCACGCTCGACGCCACGCTGATCAGATAGCCCCGCCGTCCGCCGTTCAGGTACACCGTGTCGTAGTCCAGCAGGCCGGCCTCGATCCAGACGGGCATGCGCTTGCGCGTGGCGAAGGGCGAGGTGCCGCCCACCTGGTAGCCTGAATGGCGCTGCGCCGTTTCCGGCGCGCAGGGCGCGATCTTCTTGGCCCCGGTCTGGCGGGCCAGGTTCTTGGTGGATACTTCGCAGTCGCCGTGCATCAGCACGACCAGCGGCCGGGCCTGCTCGTCTTCCATGATCAGGGTCTTGGCGACCTGGTGCAGGGGCACGTCCAGCTGGCGCGCGGCCTCGCGCGCGCCGCCGTGGTCGACGTAGTCGTAGGGGTGTTCCCCGAAGGCGATCTTCTGCTGCCGCAGCCAGTGGGTAGCCGGTGTTTCCGAGGTGTGCTTGGTCTTGGACATGAGGAAGAGTCTGCTGAGGTCCGTTCAGCCTGCGTGGTGGAGCGCCGGTGTCCGTCGGGTGGTCGGTGTGATGATCGGTTTGACGTTCTGCGCCTCGCGCTCGTAGGCGCGGTGGCGGACGTCCCAGAGTTCGACGGCATGCTGGATGTTGAGCCAGAATTCGGGCGTATTGCCCAGCGCCGCCGCGAGCTTGATGGCCATGGGCGCCGTCAGGGCGCCTTTGTCGTGCACGATCCGGCTCAGCGAGTTGCGATGCACGCCCATGGCATCGGCCAGCGTGTTCAGCCCGATACCCAGGGGGGCCAGGAATTCGTCGGTCAGCATCTGGCCAACCGTGACGGGGCGCCGTGTCGTGTTTCGCATGCCGGTTCCTTTCAGGCCTGGTAGGTGTGGTCGTCGAGATAGGTGTCGGTCGCGGTACCGTCGATCCATCTGAAAATCAGTCTGTGCCGCTGGTTGATGCGGATCGAGCACCATCCGGCCAATTTGCCGTGGAGATGTTCGAAACGGTTCCCTGGTGGCGTCTTGAGGTCGTTTTCCTGGGTGGCCGCGTCCAGAATCTGCAGTTTTCTGAACAAGGCGCCGCGGATCGCGTCCGGGATCCTTCGGTGCCCCGAGTCGTTTTCATAGAAAGCCTCCAGCCACGTATCGCGGAATTCGACGGCCATCCTGGTTACCTATGTTATGCACAATACCATTGTGCGTCAATGCGAGGAACAATGTCTCCGCATCATAGGGTCCTGAGTCGCGTTTCAGTGAGGGGATGGGATGGAAATGCCACGTCCCTCACGCGCGCGGATGGTGCTGCGCGTGCAGGGTCTTGAGCCGTTCGCGGGCGACGTGGGTGTAGATCTGGGTGGTGGAGATGTCCGCGTGGCCCAGCAGCATCTGCACGACGCGCAGGTCGGCGCCGTGGTTCAGCAGGTGGGTGGCGAAGGCATGGCGCAGGACGTGGGGCGACAGGGGCACGCGGATGTCGGCCTGCAGGGCGTATTTGCGGATCAGCAGCCAGAAGGCCTGGCGCGTCATGGCGGCCCCCCGGGCGGTGACGAACAGGGCGTCGCAGGGGCGCGCGCCCAGGATGGCGGGCCGGCTTTCGCGCAGGTGGCGCTCGATCCAGTGCAGGGCCTCGGCGCCCAGGGGGACCAGGCGGTCCTTGCCGCCCTTGCCCATGACGACGCGCACCACGCCGTCGCTCAGGCTCAGGTCCTGGACGTCCAGGCCGACCAGTTCGCTGACCCGCAGGCCGGTGGCGTATAGGGTTTCCAGCATGGCGCGGTCGCGCAGGCCCAGCGTGGAGCCGATGTCCGGCGCGGCCAGCAGGGCCTCGACCTGGGCCTCGGACAGGGTCTTGGGAAAGCGGGCGGGCTGGCGGGCGCTGCGCAGGCCCAGGCAGGGGTCTTCCGTGCACAGGCCGCGCCGCAGCGCCCACAGGAAGAAGCGCCGCAGGGCGGCCAGGCGGCGATTGGCCGTGCTGGCCTTGGCCTGCCGGTGCTGGGCCGCCAGCCAGGCCTGGATGTCCTCGCGCAGCGCGGATTCGGGCGGACGGCCGTGTTCGGCGCGCAGCCAGCCGCCGAAGGCGCACAGGTCGCGCCGGTAGGCGGCCAGGGTATTGTCCGCCAGACCGTCCTCCAGCCACAGGGCGTCCAGGAAGGCGTCGATCGTCGGGAAGGGGGAGGGCTGCGCCCTGTCCGCTGGGGCGTCCGTCATGGGCATGCGGGGATTTTACCCGTCCGGGGCGGGACGGGCGGTCGCTCGGGTGTCCGATGCGGGACCGGCCGACGCGTTCCGGGCGCGCGCGGGCCGGCACCCGCGCTTGTCCAATATCAATCATCACACCATTGGAATGGCGAAATATACCTATATATATTACGATGAGTGTCCTGTCCGCCGGGCGCGTCCCATGAACCGTGGGGCCGGGCGGTCCATGCTCGAAAAACAGATCGAAACCAAGGAGTCCTGCATGAAGATCCGTACCTGGGTGGCCGCGTGCGCCCTGACCTGCGCGGCGATGCCGGCCGTCGCCGGCGAAGTCCTGGTGTCGGCGGCCGCCAGCCTGACCAATGCGTTCAAGGAACTGGCGACGCAGTACGAGGCCGCCCATCCGGGCACCAAGGTGCTGACGACTTTCGGCGCGTCGGACGTGGTGCTGCGCCAGATCACCGAAGGCGCGCCCGCCGACGTGTTCGCCTCGGCGGACCAGAAGGCCATGGACAAGGCGGAGGCCGCCAAGGCCGTGGATCCCG
>Ga0206103_100911_pt1 | contig 11926 bp, 10 predicted proteins | sample 1B5Ametagenome_FD_148638 | JGI IMG/M metagenome (GOLD analysis project Ga0206103, IMG submission 148638) | Enriched microbial communities from leaf-cutter ant dump, University of Wisconsin, Madison, United States - 1B5A | ecosystem: Environmental > Terrestrial > Nest > Insects nest > Nest dump... | reverse complement strand
ATGAATAACAGAGAGAAAAAACGTCTGAAAAATTTGTTACCTAACGTTTCCGGCTCTACTTTTGCATTCCCAAACGCGACGCCCGGGTGGCGGAATTGGTAGACGCGTTGGTCTCAAACACCAATGAGGTTAAACTCGTGCCGGTTCGATCCCGGCCCCGGGTACACTCGGGATTTTCATCCCAAAACAGAGCGGACTGGCCGATACCGACCAGTCCTTTTTGTTTTATTCCCGGTATGTTATGAGAGAACACCGGGTTGGTCGAAGGTGTTCTGTCCCTACCTTCTGAAAACGTGATATCATATTTGAACACCCCCTGTTTTTGAACTATATTTGTCTAATAAAGCCAAATCTGATTCGTCTAAATTCAGTGACACGCTTGACAAAAGTTGCTGCAATTGCTCTACTGAAGTAGCACTGGCAACAGGTCCGCCAATGTTGGGCCGAGCCGACAACCAAGCCAATGAAACTGCTGCCGGTACGGTGTTGTGTTTTTCAGCAATTTCATCTAAGGCATTTAAAACGTTTAGCCCCTGTTCGTTCAGGTATTTTGCGGCGCCTCGTCCACGCGGGCTTTTCTTATAATCGGCTTCTGAGCGATATTTCCCGGTCAGAAAGCCTGCTGCCAATGCGTAATAGGGAAAAACGGTTAGCTGGTGTTCAGCAACAATTGGTGCATAATTACTTTCGTAATCGTTCCGTTCTACCAGGTTATACAATGGTTGCAATACCTGGTATTTTGCTATATTATTTTTATCTGAAAATTCTAAAGATTCTTTCAAACGCCCAGGTGAAATATTGGAAACGGCAATATGCTTTACTTTCCCGGCTTTAACCAATTCATCAAACGTTTCTAAAATCTCTTTAACTGGCGTTTTTCCATCGTCATAATGCAAATAATACAAATCAATGTAATCGGTTTGCAATCTTTCTAACGATTTTTCAACCGTTTCCAAAATATGCTTGCGGCTGTTATCGATTTCATGTACTCCGGTCGGTCCACCCACTTTGGTAGCGATAATTACCCGGTCACGATTACCACGAGCTTTCATCCATTTTCCGATGATGGTTTCCGATTCTCCACCTGCACCGCCGTCGATCCAATACGAATACATATCGGCGGTGTCGATAAAGTTAAATCCTGCGGCTATAAAAGCGTCCAATATTTCAAATGATTTTTCTTCGTCTAAAGTCCATCCAAAAACGTTTCCTCCTAAATTAAATGGTGCTACTTCTAAATCTGCTTGCCCTAATTTTATTTTTTTCATTATATGAATAATTTTTTGCCTACTATTTTTTAAAGATACTGAAATAAGTGCTCAAATGGCTTTTCACAAAAGTTAACAAACCACCAAGATTCCAAATACTTAATCCAAATTATATGTTGATGAAACGGCATATTTTCCACCTCCTGTAAAGATTAATCCTAATCCTCCAAAAAGGAACAACGCAATTCCTTCATGTAACCACGCTCCTGATTTCCCGAGAGCGAAAAGATGATTAATAAGCTGCCGTAAAACGTTCCTGATGATGTCTGGGTTGTTCGATTTCGTCGATTAAAACAACTGCCAGGTCCTGAGGCGAAAGTCTCGAAATATTGTTTTCATCAAAAACCGGGTGATCTTTACCCAAGCGATATTTCCCGGTTCTGCCTTCGGTAACGCCCGGATGCATTTCAATTGCCGGACTGAAAAATGCCCAATCCAGGTCTTTTTCTTCTTTTAAAATGTTCAGATAATCCCGCGCAGCCGTTGCTCCCGGTTTGATTTCCGGCGGAAAGTCCGCTGAATCTACCAATTGTGATTTTTCATCGGCATACAAACTTCCGGCACCGCCCACGACAATCAGTCTTTTTACTCCGGAATCTTTCACAGCCTGCTGAATCGCTTTTGATCCTGCCATAAAATCATCGTAAATATTGGGGTTAGTCCAACCGGCATTGAACGCACTGATGACCGCATCTTGTCCTTTCAAAACTCCGGAAAGTTCGTTGATGTTGTTTATATCTACAGACACTTTCTTCACTTTTTCGTTGGTAATTTTATCAACATTTCTGGCAAGAGCTGTTACCTCAAACCCTCTGCTTGTTGCTTCCTGAATTAAATTGGAACCTACAAACCCTGTAGCTCCGATGATGGTTAATTTTTTCATTATTTATCTGTTTTTAATTTTGTAATACTTTTTGTTACATTTATGTTTAAAAAAATTATTTGAATTGATCAACAAATGATTTTAATGATTTCTTTTCGAGCGCATTAATTACAATTTCATCGATTTCATTGAATAATTTTTCTAATTCTATATTGATTTCTTTTCCGACAGGGCAATTCGTACCATCACAGGTATTTTTCTTTCCCAGAACATTGGAATTTCTCACTGCTTTGAATACATCTGCCATAGAAATTTCACAACTCGATTGACTCAGCATCGAGCCGCCTTCTTTTCCCTTTTTACTCATCACCCAATCTTGTTTGTGCAATAGGGAAAGTTCTTTTCGCACCATGACCGGATTGATATTGATGCTTTCCGCAATCGATTCAGAACTTAGCCATTGGTCGGGATATTTCGCCAATAACGTTAGAATATGGATGCTGGTTGCAAATCTTACGTTGTTCATAATGATGCAAAGGTAAGGCATTTTATATTGTAACAAAATATGTTACAATATAAATTTTAAATTTTACCTCTAAATAAATAAAGTCAAAATTGCCTGAAATCAACTATTTTTAAGATAGTCTCTCAAAACGTATTGCAAGATACCATTATTTTTATAATACTCGATTTCTATAGCCGAATCCATACGGGCTTTGACCTTAAATTCAGTAATTTTTCCGTCCGGATGTGTGGCTTTTACATTCAAAATCTTATGCGGCACCAAATGGTCTGCCAATCCGGTGATGTCAAAAGTTTCCGTTCCATCCAAGCCGAGACTTTCTGCATTTTGTCCGTTCGTAAAGACCAGCGGAGCCACTCCCATTCCCACGAGATTGCTGCGGTGAATTCGCTCAAAGCTTTCCGCAATGACAGCTTTGACCCCTAACAGATACGCTCCTTTTGCCGCCCAGTCACGAGACGAACCCGAACCGTATTCTTTTCCTGCTATTACCAATAATGAAGTATTGTCCTTTTGATATTCCATGGCGGTTTCATAAACCGTTTTAACTGCCCCGGTCGGAAAGTATTTACTAAAGCCCCCCTCTTTATCTACGATTTTGTTTTTGATGCGTACGTTGGCAAAAGTACCCCGCATCATTACCTCATGATTGCCCCGGCGCGACCCATACGAGTTAAAATCAGCTTTTTCAACTCCGTTCGATACCAGATATTGACCGGCAGCACTATCTTCTTTAAATGAGCCGGCAGGTGAAATATGATCTGTGGTTACAGAATCACCCAAATACAAAAGCACGCGGGCATGGGTTATGTCCGAAACCGGACCTGGCATAACACTCAGATTTTCAAAAAAAGGAGCTTCTTTGATATAAGTTGATTTGTTATTCCATTCAAAGTTCTCGTTTAAAGTAACCTCTAAATTTTGCCAATCTGTGGAGCCGTCAAAAATAACATCGTATACTTCCTGAAAATCACTTTGTTTTACACAATCGTTGATGGTTTGAGCAATCTCCTCTCTACTTGGCCAAATGTCTCTCAAGTATACCGGGTTTCCGTTCGGATCATAGGACAACGGATCATTTATCAAATCCACATCCACTCTTCCTACTAAGGCATACGCCACTACGAGCATCGGAGACATCAAAAAATTCATTTTAACCTGCGGGTGTACCCGGGCTTCAAAATTTCGGTTTCCCGAAAGTACCGAAGCCACTACCAATTCTCCTTTATCAACGGCTTCAGCTATGTGCGGAGGCAGCGGACCGGAATTCCCGATACAGGACGTACATCCGTAACCCACGGTATGAAAGCGCAGAGCTTCCAGGTCACTGCTTAATCCGGAACGGTTTAAGTATTGGGTAACGACTTTAGAACCCGGAGCCAATGAGGTCTTGACCCACGATTTGGTTCTCAGGCCCTTTTCAATGGCGTTGCGGGCCAAGAGTCCGGCCCCCACCATTACAGCAGGGTTGGATGTATTCGTACAACTGGTAATGGCTGCAATAACGATACTTCCGTCACTTAGCAAAAACTCCTGATTTTTATATTTGATACGCACCGACTGCATCGTGTCCTGTACCACTTCGAGTGAGGATGCCTTTTCCATCGGAACTTTCCCGAAGGTAAATTCCGTGCCCGAACCTCCCTCGGCCAGCCAGGCGGATTCCTTTCTCTGAGCAGGGAGATGGTAACTCCGTTGGAATTCTTTGTTCAGCAGATCGGTAAACTGACTTCCTAAATTTCTAACCAAAATTTTATCCTGAGGGCGCTTCGGGCCTGATACGGTGGGTTCTAAAGACGATAAATCAAACTCCACCACCGACGAATACACGATTTCTTCTTTTCCGGTCCGCCACAGCAGGTTTTCTTTACAATATTCCTCTACAATTTTGATTTCCTCAGCTGTACGGTTGGTGGCGTGCATATACTCCAGGGTACGGTCATCAACCGGGAAGTAAGTAACCGTACAACCGAACTCAGGCGACATATTGGCTATGGTTGCTCTGTCGGTTACGCTCAGAAGGTCTAATCCATCACCAAAAACTTCAACAAATTTCCCTACTACACCCTTATCCCGTAGTACTTTCGTAATGGAAAGCACCATATCGGTGGCAGTACAGGTATCCGGAATTTTTCCCGATAATTTTAGTCCGATAACTTCCGGACAGGTAAAGAAAATCGGCTGTCCTAACATGGCAGCTTCGGCCTCAATACCCCCGGCTCCCCAACCCACCACTCCAATTCCATTGACCATGGGTGTATGTGAGTCAGTTCCGACCAAAGTATCCGGAAACAACCAACCGTCACGAGCAATAATCCCTTTAGCGAGATATTCCAGGTTAACCTGGTGGCAAATTCCCATTCCGGGAGGAACAACGGTAAAATTTTTCAGCCCTTTTTGAGCCCATTTGAGCAATTCGTAACGTTCTTTATTTCTTTCGTATTCCAATTCGACATTTTTTCCGTAGGAATAATCCGTTCCGTAATAATCTACCTGAACCGAGTGATCTATGACCAAATCCACAGGAATCGCAGGATTAATTTTTTGTCCGTCTTTTCCGTGACGTACATATTCAGCCCTAAGTGATGCCATGTCGACTACAGCCGGGACCCCGGTAAAATCCTGCATCAAAATTCGGGCAGGTTTAAACGGTATGTCTTTATCGACCGGTTCGGGAGACCAGTTACTAAGGGTTTCTATGTGCTCATCGGTAATACTGAAACCGTTATAATTTCGTAACACATTTTCCAGGAGTATCCTGATACTAAAAGGGAGACGATCAATAGTCCCGTCGGGCATATCTTTTAACGAACAGTAGTTATAGACCTGCCCGTTTACATTGATTTTATTTAAATACTTTGGGATTAATGTGCTCATAACTATTTGGAGGTGTAAAGACGCTAAAAAGTCAAATGAACCAAATTTAAACAGTTTCTGTATACTTCCCTATACGTATTCAGTTATTTAGAATTGTTGAAAATTATATTATTCTTAATTGTTGTAGCATTGTAATTATTGCAAACCAGCAAATACCTTTTTGTACAAGTTTCGAATTTTTTTATAATGAATTATAAGGCTCGCAAACCCTGTAATTCATTAACCGAACGGTTTAATCCTTCACAAAAGCAGTGTCGCTAAGTGTTTTGATAAAAGCGATAATATCTTCCTTTTCCTGTTCTGTCAATGCTATCCTGTTCCCGTTTTCTTTCAGGAATGGGTCGAGATTATCAGCATACGGAACACCGGAATGAAATGCCACTTGACCAATCCTGTAAGGATAGCTTACCTTCTACATTAGTGTTTTTTTCATTTTTTAAACAATTTTATGCCCCCTACTCTACTTATTTGAATTTCTTTTCAGATAAATAATCGTAGCTTGATTTAATACTTTCAAAGATATTTCCTTTGGTGGTGTCTTGTTCCACAAACCACTGTTCCAGGCCCGCTATCTTACGAGCCGCAAAAATTTTATCGAAGTCAATAGTTCCATGTCCCACTTCCGTAATGTCTTTACTACCTGCTTCCATATCTTTTACATGCCATAGCGGAAATCTGCCAGGGTATTTTTCAAAATACTTAATTGGGTCGTATCCCGCTTTTATAATCCAATATAAATCCAACTCAATTTTAACCAGATCGGCGGGTGTATTTGTAATAATATGGTCGAAAACAAGGGTGGAATCATTATACTTTTTAAATTCAAAATCGTGGTTATGATAGGCAAACTGAATACCTGCCGACTTCGTCACTTCGCCTGATTTGCTCAACAAGTCGGGGAGCATAGCGTAGGTTTCGTTGTTTTGTTCCTTCGGAAATAAGTAGGGACAGACCATATATTTAGCACCAATTTGATCTAAGTCCTCTACGGCTTTGTCCCAGCCATCGGTTAACGAACCTTTCGATTTCATACCAATGCCAGCCGGATGGTGCGAGCTTACTACTTTTATTCCTGTATTTTTAAGAATTGTTTTAAACTCATGGGTTGTTTTGCCGAAAAAGGTGCCGTTATACCCATATATTTCCAAATCTTTGTAGCCAAGTGCAGCTACTTTTTCTAAGGTGCCTTCTAAGTCTTTTGCCACAAATTCCCGAACTGAAAAAAGTTGTAATCCCATGGATTTTACTTTCTTGCCGGTGGCAAACGCCTCTAAGTGACTTATGCCGGCCACACCCACACCTAATGCTTTTAAAAATTGTCTCCGTTCCATTGCTTACTATAGTTAAGATTGAATAATTTGACTCATTGCCCTCAAACACAAGACGATCAGATTAATACCCGAAAGAAATTAATCCGGTCCTGTTTGATAAAGTTTTTCTAAAGATGATAATCTGTTCCTTTGCTGTTAAAACATAAATGCAAAATAACCTTTTATAAAAAGCAGTATCTTTAACCAGATTTTCCATTTTTTGCACTAAATTGTTATGATAATTTAAATTAAAGTGGAAAGCAGGAAAACGACGGCCAAAAAAATAGCACTTGAAGTTATTTCAACCAGGTTGGGGAGTTCTTTAGTGTTAAAGCATTATCGTGCGGAGGAATCATGTTTAAAACTTTCATGGCATTTTCATCCGGAAATTGAACTGGTTTATATACCCCGGGGAAAAGGGAGACTGTATATTTCCAATGTGGTAAAACCTTACGAAAACGGGGTAATTATTTTATTACATTCTAACATTCCTCATCGGTGTTTTGATTTTGGGTTTGAAAATAAGGTGTATGAAGAATATCTCGTCCAGGTTTTGCCTGATAAACTGGATACTGTGTCAGCCATATTTCCCGAGTTTGAAAGGGTCAATCAGATGTTGATGGCATCCAGGCAAGGTATAATTTTACGTTTACGGGAAGAACACTTTTATTTTCATCAACATTTTGAAAAACTTTTCAGCGTACAGCCCATAGAACAATTATTCGTTTTTCTTGAAATTCTGCACCTGATGTCAAATGAAAACTACACCAGTATAGAAGCAACTGTAAACACGCAAATGCCCTCTTTGAGTATTGAGCGTATTGATAAGGTTTTTAGTTTTATTGCCGATCATTTCATGAATGACGTTCGTAGCCGGGATGTAGCACAATTGCTGAATTTTACTGATTCTTCCTTTTGTCGTTTTTTTCAGAAACATACACAAAAAACCTTTAAAGAAGCATTAAATGAGTATCGGCTTGCTCATGCTTGTAAATTATTAGCTCATACTGATAAAAGTATAGAAACTATTGCCTACGAATCAGGTTATGGAAGTCAGTCTTTTTTCAATCGAATGTTTAAACGGTTTAATGGCGTAACCCCTTTAGCTTATAGATATGAATGGCAGATAAAAAACAAAAATTAGATAGATGTTTTGATATTTCGAAGTTAAAACTATTTTATCGATTTATCCCATGTCAAAATTTCCGGTAGAATAAAAACCACCTTTTTACAGGATTGACTCGTACAAAGGCCATGCCGTTACCGGCAAATAAATACAAAATACTAGCAACTATTTATTGTATATTTGCCTGTATCGGCATATATAATCAATAACAATGCACTATATTTCAGTAAGTGAGTTTGCCAGAAAATGGAATATTCCGGAAAGAACGGCCCGGAATTATTGCGCTACAGGCAAAATAAAAGGAGCTTTTTTAACCGGTAAAACCTGGAATATTCCGGAGGATGCGAGATTACCTGAGAAAGGAAATAAGAAGAAATTCAGTAATAATGCTTTGCTGCATCGCCTTAAAGAGGAGAAAGAAATGAAGCTGGCGGGGGGCATTTACCACCGTACGCAAATTGACCTGACCTACAATTCAAACCGGATAGAGGGAAGCCGCTTAACCCATGATCAAACACGCTATATTTTTGAAACCAATACCATTGGAGCTTCCAAAGAAAGTATTAATGTGGATGATATTATAGAAACCACCAATCACTTTCGATGTATTGATTTAATCATTGACAAAGCAACATCGAAACTGACGGAATCATTTATTAAAGAGCTACATTTTCTCCTGAAGTCAGGAACATCCGATAGCCGAAAAGACTGGTTTAATGTGGGAGAATACAAAAAGCTCCCTAACGAAGTGGGCGGTAATGAAACTTGTCCACCTACCGCCGTGGCCGCAAAAATGAAAGAATTACTTTCCCATTACCACGGCATTGAAAAAAAGACTTTTGAAGATATTATAGACTTTCATTATCAATTTGAAATGATTCACCCTTTTCAGGACGGAAACGGTCGCGTCGGCAGATTGATTATGTTCAAAGAATGCCTTGCAAACCATATGGTACCCTTTATTATAGATGCCGATTTAAAACTTTTTTATTACCGGGGTTTACAAGAGTGGAGGCATATAAAAGAATACCTGTTAGACACTTGTCTTACTGCTCAGGATAACTATAAGGCTGTTCTGAAATATTTTGAGATAGGGTTTGATTAATTTTGGGGTCGTTAGCTGGAATAAGTATTGAATTCCAGATCAGGCTAAACGGAATTTCAGAATGATCCTATCAATTTAATATGGATTAATACAGAAGGGTATCAACCATACTAATATCAGAGATGCAAATTCCTAAATAATGCCAACCCAATCGGACACACTACTTCATATCTCTAGATTTAAGGGTATCAATTTGTATTTCGTAATCCTTTATTTTCTTTTCTAAGGTGTTTATTACACAACCTAATAACTTTGCGGCCTGTTGTTTATTTTTAGCTAATTTAAGAACCTTTGTAATATGCAACTTTTCTGCTGTTTTTAAATCCAATTTAAATTCGTCTGTGGGATTTAGCAGCCTTGCAGGTAGCGTTTCTATTGAAACAACTTCGCTATTAAAAACATAAAGATTTTCAATTAAATTTTCTACTTCACGGACATTACCGGGGAATGGATAATTCACTATAAACTGTTCGATGTCCTTTTCCAAACGCAATTTTTTCGGCCTTTTGAATAACTTTCTTTTAGAATCAATAAAAAAATCAACCAATTCTTTTTTCTCTTTTATTCCTCTATCTCGCAAAGGAGGTAAGGTAAGTTCAGTTACAGCAAGACGGTAGAATAAATCCCATCGGAAATCCCCTTCTGCACATCGTTGTGGAAGATCCTTGTTTGTAGCTGCTATAATCCTTACATCAACCTTCTTCTCCTTAGTATCTCCTATTCTAAGAATCTTCCTTTCCTGAATAACGCGCAACAACATCTGCTGCATATAAGGCGAAATATCCCCAATCTCGTCCAGGAAAACTGTTCCGCCCTGTGCTTCCTCCAACAACCCTTTATGATCAGCTACTGCACCGGTAAAAGCCCCTTTCGTATGTCCAAACAATCTCGATTCAAGAAGTTCATCCGTAAAAGCAGAACAATTTATGGCAATAAACGGCTTTTCATTTCTTGCCGAATTCCTATGTATATAATTTGCCAAATGCTCCTTGCCTGAACCACTCTCACCAAAAATTAAAGTAGTTACCTGGTCAGCTTTAGCAATCATCTCAGCTTTCCCATAAATTGGTTTTAGCGAATCAGTTATGAGATAATCCTCTTTATAATCTATAACACTCTCTTCCTTAATTATACTCCCGCCCGGAATGGTAGACTTTACCACCTTCATATCCAGTAACTCTGCCTTACCGGTTTTTGAGTGCTCTTTAGGTCGCACCTGAAACATCTTTGTATTGAATAGACCAGACTCATGAATCAAATACCATGAAATCTGCATAGCAGAAGTACCAGGAGAAAAGAAAATACTAATCTCATCATCCTTATAATCTCTCATCAGCAAACCCTCTACCTTGCTTTTTATTTGCGGTATATTAATAACATCTGTAACAGCCAAGTACTGAATATCAATACTACGACTGGCATATTTTTTACTTAACTCAGTCCGTATATGTTCAATATAAATATCAGGCTCAATACCTTTTTCAGACGATAAAATAACGTGCCTATCATAATTGTCATGATCAAAGAAATCTTTATGAAAATTAAAGGTAGGGCCATTTTCATTGACCCCGATTATTTGTCTGGTCTCTGGATTTCTCAAAAAATCATGCACTGCAGCAACCCATGAAATTAATATTTTCATATCAATTTTTGATAATAAAAATTCAAATATTGATATATTAATTAACAAAAACAAGCAAAAGAAGTCGGAATTTTACTTGGCATACTTTTAGCCATATATAGAGCAGATAAACCAGAAAGGAGGTGTATAAAAAATGACAAAGAAAAAAATAACAGTACATAGAGACGCGGGCACAGGAAAGTTTGTAACAAAAAGTTATGCGGACAAACATCCAAAAACAACTGTAAAGGAAACAGTAAAAAAATCCAAATAACAACCGGAACTATCCGCAGAAGATAGTTCCATTTTTTAAACAGTAAAATTTTTAGAATATGGCAATAATAGTCACTTACGACATTCCTTCCAAACATCGGGAATTCAAAGAAAGGATGTTTGAATTGGAGTATAAGGACAGAATTCCGGGGATAAAAAATTGTAAAACAATTCACTTTCCCAATACAACGCTTTACCATGCGAGCAAATCAGCGGAAACAGCAGGAAACGATGCGCAAGCGATTACGCGAACGCTAGGAAATATCATTAGAAAGATGTGTTTCAACAATCTGGGATGACTGGGCAGCAGTGTGTGGAGAACCATTTAAATAATAGAACATGGACAAAAAAGTGAACAAAAAATTCAAAATACTCTCTATTGACGGAGGCGGGATAAGAGGTCTTATCCCTGCCAAAGTCCTGGCTGAGCTAGAAGAAGAATTACAAAAGGAAGAACCCGATAAGCTGCTGCATGAACATTTTGATCTTATCTGCGGTACCTCAACAGGAGCCATCCTTGCAATAGGCCTTGCGTTGGGTATACCGGCAAAAGAGCTGGCAAAATTCTATGAAGATCATGCAAAAATCATCTTCCCAAGATTTGTCTTTCGCTTTCTTCCCCGTAAAAGTAGAGCTTTCTTTAATGCCATCTACAGCAATAAGCAGTTGCTAAAAAAGCTAAGAGAAGTCTATGCAGAAGCAAATGGCGGCCAGGATCCACTCATGAACGATCTTAAAAACAAAGTCTGCATACCCGCATTTAACGGAAACGACGGGGCTATAAACGTGCTCAAAACCAAACATCATCCGGAATACAGGAGAGACTATAAGCTCCCGGCATACCATGTAGCAATGTCCAGTGCCTCTGCACCGGTATATTTTCCGCCCCATACCTTTTCATTTAAGAATGAATTTGGAGAAGGAACAAATGTAAACATGATTGATGGCGGAATATTCGCCAACAATCCCGCATTGATAGGCGTGTTTGAAGCAACCGACA
>Ga0206103_100907_pt1 | contig 11971 bp, 10 predicted proteins | sample 1B5Ametagenome_FD_148638 | JGI IMG/M metagenome (GOLD analysis project Ga0206103, IMG submission 148638) | Enriched microbial communities from leaf-cutter ant dump, University of Wisconsin, Madison, United States - 1B5A | ecosystem: Environmental > Terrestrial > Nest > Insects nest > Nest dump... | reverse complement strand
TTGCCGCTTCTTCCTGCTTCTGTCGGTAATCATGAAACCCGGGCACGGCAGCCGCGGTGGCGAATTCCCCGCCGAAAGCGTACGACGCGAGCGTATCGCCGACGCTCAGGATCGTGACCTTGCCGCCGAGCTGCTTTGCAAGGGAAAGACCGTGATCGACGCCTTTCTGCGCAAGCTCGGAGCCATCGGTGGCGATGAGAATGTGTGAATACATGATGATTAGTAGCCCTTCTTGGCCTCCATGTTGCTGAGGCTACCCGCGTCCGATGAATAATGCCATCTCCTGGCGGACCCTCGCGTCGGCTGAAATCACCGGCTGCGACCGGGTTAGACGATAATCTACAGGAGCTATCGTCCGTGGGAGGATCGTCGTCGCCGTGGCCACGTCGCGGCCATGGAAGACGTTCGCGCGATACTCGCCCGCAACCTGCGCCTGGCGCGGGCACGCGTCGGCGTTTCGCAGGAGGAGCTGGCTTCGCGGGCTGAGGTCGACCGCACCTATGTGTCGGGAATTGAACGCGGTGTAAGAAATCCTACCGTGACTATCGTTGCAAGGCTCGCGGCCGAGCTGCAAACGACGGCTTCCGCATTGCTGGCACAAGACGACAGATAAGCACCAGGCCCGCTTGACGGACTTTGGGCCACCGCCGCGCAGGCCGGCAAGGACGCACGTCCAGCGACACGCGGACAACGCCGACCGCTTACGGGCTGTTCATGATGCTCCTACCGTATAGACCAGCAGCATCGCCGTTACAATGATGGCGTCGACGATGCCGGCGTAGCCACGGGCAGTGAGAGAAATATCGAAGCAGTTCATTGAAGCCTCCCGTGTTGGTGAGGCGTTTTCACCTGCGCCCGAGTAGCGAGGACCGGCCTGCTGCCGCTTTTCGGACAGCAGGTTAAGCTGACATAGCATTTCCTCGAACTCGACCGGGCTCAGGTAGCCCAGTGTCGAGTGCCGCCGCCGAGGGTTGTGGAAGCGCTGTACCCACCCGACAGTCGGACCATCTACTATTGCCAGTAGAAGTAGCGCGGCGGACGTCCGCCCCTGCAGCACCTGCCGCTCTCCGAAGCAAAGAAGACCGGAGCGGTTTCCGACCTTCTCCGGTTCTCACCAGGTTACGCTATGGGATCACTGCGGGCTCGGGAACACCGCGCGATTGAATGCGGCGCGCGAAGGTCATACCCGCGAACGGCTCGCCGCGCCGCGTCTTCTCGTCCATGCCATGCTGCGCGGACGTGACATGCAGTATGTCAAGGTTCAGCCCCCCGAAAGCCGGGCAGCTTAACTGGCGCGCCTCGAACTTCTCCTCGCCGAGGAATGCGCCGTTCGCGTCGTAGCAGGCAACTCGCGACGCCCCCCACTGGGCATTCCAGAACCTTCCGGCGGCATCGACGATCGCGCCGTCGGGATTCAGGCCGCTGCGCGCGAGCTCCAGAAACACCTCAGGTTCGCCGCGCGGCCAGCCGCTTGCAGGATCAAGCGCCTGCCTCCAGACGATGCCCTGTGCGGTATCCGCAAGGTACGCGACCTCCCTCTCGCGATCGAAGCAGATCGCGTTCGGGATCGTCAGGCCGGGAAACAGCAAGCGCATTTCACCCCGCCAAAGCCGCCATATGCTCCCCGCGCGATCCTCCGCATTCCTGCCCATCGTGCTGATCCAGAATCCACCCCACGGATCTGCCCGCCCGTCGTTCGGGCGAAGACGTCCGCCGCTGCAATCGAGAGGCGAGACATGCTCGCGATGGCCGGTGCTGAGCGCCAGGCGCCAGAGACCCGTCTCGGACGCCACAAGCAGATGGTCGCGATCGATCCAGCCGGCGGCGGAAACGCAAGACTCGAAATCCCAGCGCTTCGCTTCGTCGCCTTCGCGACTGAGCAATGCGCGTCCGCTGATGTCGAACCAGAAGAGCTGGCCGCGAATCGGATGCCACAAGGCGCCCTCGCCCAGTTCGCACCTGCGTCCGTCGAAAACATCCATCCAACTCTCCACCAATCCGCGCGCGCTCGTGCGAGTGGGCGCTACCGCAGGCCAAGCTTGCCGGGGTTGAGCATGTTGCCGGGATCGAGCGCCGCCTTCACTTTCTCAAGCAGCGGGAAGGCGGAGCCGAGCGCCTCCTTCATGTAGGGGCTGCGCAGAAGCCCCACGCCGTGGTGATGGCTGAGAGCCGATCCGTGCCGGATCAGGACGGCATTGGCCGCGTCCCACGCTGCGCGATACCATTCGCGGCGCCTGTCCACGGGCACGTCGCCGCGCAGCGAGAAGTAGAGGCATGCGCCATCGACATAGGCGTGCGACTGGTGCGCCGACCCGGCCAGCGTGCCAGGCACCGCGTTGATCGCCGCCACCACCTCATCGTAGATGGCGGGCAGATCGCGCCAGCGCCCAATCATCTCCAGCGTGTCGGCAACGAAGCCAGGCCCGCGCTTGAAGCCCTCGGCGCTCTTACCGGTCAGAAACCGCGTCTCGAGCCATTTCTCGAAGATCGCGTCGCCGTCGAGCTTCTCGCCCAGACCGGCGCAGACACGGTCGCTGATCGCCATCACGGCATCGACGATCTCGCGCACGCCCTCATCGGCGACCAGAAGCACGTTCTGACCGGGCAAGCCGAACTGCACGCGGCTTTCGAGCTCGTCGTAGAGGCGCAGCGCGGCCGGATTGGCACCGCTTTGCAGGATGAGGCGGCAGGCTTCGAGGCCGATCGCAAAGGTCCCGAAACCGTAGGCGATGGCGCGGCCGTAGTCGGGCAGCCGGTGCAGCTTCAGGCGGGCGCGGACGATGACCCCAAGCATACCCTCGGAACCGATGAACAGCTGCTGAAGATCGGGGCCGAGCGCCGCGCGGGAATAGTTGCCGACGCTCACCAGCGTTCCGTCGGCCAGAACCACGTCGAGACCGTGGACCATGTCCTCGATCTTGCCGTAGCGGGTGGAAAGCTGGCCGGCGCCGCGGCAGGCGATCCAGCCGCCGATCGTGCTGATGGCGAATGAGGAAGGCCAGTGGCCCATCGTCATTCCAAAATCCTTCTGGATCGTTGTCTCGAAAATGTCGCCGAACATGCCCGCCTCGACCTCGACGATCTGGCTTTCGGCATCGAAGCCGACGAGGCGGTTCAGCCCACAGACGTCGAGAACGATGCCGCCGCGCAGCGGCAGCGCGGCGCCGGTCACGTTGCTGCGGCCGGCGGAGACGGTGAGCGGTACGCCGGCCGCGTGAGCGAGACGCATCACCGCCTGCACCTGCGCGGCCGTCGATACCCGCACGAAGACGCCGTCGACCGCGGCGGGCGTGCCCGATGTCTCGGCCAGCATCGTTCCCGCCCACCAGTCCCGCGTGTTGGCCACGAAGTCGTCGCGCGAGGTCAGCACCTGGTCGGCAGCGGCACGCAGCTGCTCGATCAGACCCGTGTCTACGGACACTGCATCCTTGGCCAGGCCGGCATGGTCCCCGATGGCTCCGACGGAAGAAGCATAGTGAGGTGGCGTCGGCGCGCCCACGACATAGTTGCCACGGTTGTACCCGCGAAGGATCGCCTGCCTGCTGATCATCTGCCGTCTGCCCCCATGAGGATGGATCGTTCCCTGTCGGTCGCGGCCACGTAGTCCGCGACCTGCCGGTCGACTTCGCCGGCCGAAAGCCTGAGCTCCTGTCCGATCAGCATGCCGACCCGCACGGCGGCGCGCGCCGATGCGTCCCGTGCCATCAGGCGGGCGCGCATACGCCGCGACAGGACGTCGTCGACGGTGAGCGCCATCTCGTGGCGGGCCGCATAGACGACTTCCGCGCAGGTGTGGGGGAGGCCGTCGACGACCGGCTCGCCAAGCTCGGGGCGCGACTGCATCAGGTCGCTGACGAAGCACGCCTCCATGCCGTGGCGCTCGGCCAGATGGGCCTGCAGGCCGCCGGAAGCGACCGCAGCCTGCGCGTCGTAGCCGGCAGCCCCGAGGAGACCGGTGCGGCCGGTCCTGCACCGGCGGCGGTCGCCCAGCACGCTCGCCGCCGCATCGACGGTCTGTTCCGCCATGTGCCGCGCCGTGGTCAGCTTGCCGCCGACCACCGTCACCAGCCCGTCGGCGCCGACGTGGATGGAGTGGTCCCGCCTGACATCCGTCGTGCTGCCGCCCGAGGTTGTCGCGACGAGGGGGCGGCAGCCGGCAATGCTGCCGAGCACGTCCTGCGGACCGAGGTCGACATCGAGGGCGCTATGCAGGCCCTCCAGCAGGAAGTCGAGTTCCCGGCGCGTGCAGTGGACATCGTCGAGATCGCCGCGATAGTCCTCGTCGGTGGTGCCGAGATAGGCGACGTTGCCCCAGCGGGTCATCGTCGCCCTGCGGCTGCGGCCGGGCACGGGTATCGTAACGGTGCAGGCGTTGCGGACCTTGATCCAGGGGATCGCGACGTGGACGCCCTTGGCGGGGCGCACATGCAGCGGTCTGTCAGCGTCCGCCGTCGTTCCCATCCAGTCGCGGAGCCAGACGCCGGTGGCCATGATCGCGGACCGCGCCCTCACACGGATCTCGCGTCCCTCGACCGTATGCACGATCGCGCCCTCCACGGCGCCCGACCGGGAGCGGACGATCTGTGCCGCCCTCGCATGATTGAGGATCGTCGCCCCGTGAAAGGCTGCCGAGCGCGCCAGCGCGAGCGTCAGCCGCGCATCGTCGACGCGGGCGTCGTAATACATGAGCCCGCCGCGCAGGTGTTCGCCTCGAAAGGTTGGGCAATGGGCCAGCACCTCGTCCGCCGTCAGCTTCCGGTGCAGGATGCCTTCTCGCCAGCCGCCCGCTAGATCATAGGTCCACAACAAGCTCTCGAAGGCGCGGGCAAGACGTGCGTCGAGCACTCCGTCCCGCTCCAGGACAGGAAAGAGGAACGGCAAGCGCTGCACGAGATGCGGGGCGTTGCGTCGCAGGCGCTGCCGCTCGGTCAGCGAGCGGCGCACGAGTCCGAGGTTGCCCTGTTCAATGTAGCGCAGGCCGCCATGCACCATCTTGGACGATTTGGACGAGGTGCCGGAGGCGAAGTCGTCCTTTTCGACAAGGGCGACGCGAAAGCCGCGCAGGCTGGCGTCGAACGCGCAATAGGCCCCCGTGACACCGCCGCCGACGATCAGGATGTCGAAGGTTTCCGAAGCGAGCCGGTCCTGCTGCTCCGACCTGACGAGCCGCAGGGGCGCGGGCGGATTTGCCGAGGACCGATACTCCCTGCGCCGTATCCATGGCAGGCTCAGCATGTCTGCGTTCCCTCGACATATGCTCCTGCCGAGGCCCGTTGGAACTCTTGGTTCACCGCGGCGGCCCATCGCCCGCGGCGCGCCCGCCTTTCGTCCGCCCCTGTTCCCGGCGTGAAGACATCGCCGTCGGGCAACGTGGTGCGGGCCTCCGACAGGCTGCTCCAGAGCAGTCCCCGCGAGCCGGCGAGGAACGCCGCTCCGCGCATGGTCGCGTTGGCGGAATCGGCCGCCCGACGGACCGGTACGCCGCTCAGGTCGGCCTGAATGGCCAACAACGCATCACTCGTGGATAGCCCTCCGCCCGCAATGATCTCGCGCAGGTGCAGGCCAGTTGCGGCCTCGTTCGCTTCCACGCAATCGGCGGCGGCGTGAGCGATGCCTTCGAGCACGGCGTGGGCGAGATGCGCGCGACCATGTGCCAGTGAAAGACCCGTCAGCGACGCCCGGGCATCGGGTTCCATGCGCGGCTGGCGCAGGCCGGTCAGAGCCGGCAGGAAGAGCAATCCTTCGGCTGAAGCGACCGTCGCAGCGAGGTCGCCGATCTCGCGCGCGTCTTTGAACCAGCGTAGCTCGGAGCAGAGGCGATCGAGCGCCGATCCCGTGGCGGCGGCATAAGTCTCCACCGCGAAGCGGGAGCGCCCGTCGCCCCGCCAGCCGATGACGGTGAACGTCGCTTCCGGCCCGCCGACCTTGGCCGGCGCGCGATCTCCGGTCATAAGCCAGACGAAGCTTCCGGTGCCATGGATGCACATGGCCTGTCCCGGTTCATGGCAACCGAGGCCGACGAGCGCGCCGCTCTGGTCCCCGCAGGAGGCCAGGATGGAAACGTCGAGGCCCAGAACCTCCCGGTGCGTTCGGCCGAAATCGTCGGCATCTTCCCGAAGTTCGGGCAGGAGCTCGGGCGCGAAGGATTGCGCTTCCAGCCAGTCATGCAGATACCGGTGATCATCGAGCCGGTAGGCGCCCGCCGAGGCGGCATTGGTGGGCGTCGTGACGTGCGGCCGCGCTTCGGAAAGGTGCCACAACAGCCATGTGTCCACTGTGCCGAACAGGAGGCGGCCCGCCTTCCACGCGGACGCGACGCACGGTGTCTCAGCGATATGCCGCGCGGCCCAAAAATAGGGCGAACGGACGCCGGCCGGCCGACCCGTGGCCGCCAGAAGCCTGTCGTCCCAGTCCCGCGCCAGGCTCTTCAACTGCCGGGCATGGCGCGCATCCTGCCAAAGCATTGCGGGCACGAGCGCCTTCCCTGTCCGGCTGTCCCAGAGCACGGCGGTCGCGCGTTGCGTGGCAAGCGCCATGGCGACGATCTCGACACCGTCGCTGCGCGCCTGTCCGATCGTTTGTCGGCTGGCCGCAAGAGTACGCTGCAGAAGCAGGTCGGCATCCTGCTCGACCACGCTGTGGCGAGGCGACGCTATCGCGAGCGGCATGTGGTTGACGCGCGACACGGTCCCATCCGCCGCAACGAGGCCGGCGCGCGTGCCCGACGTTCCGACGTCGAGGGAAAGAATGGCGTGAGCGCGGCCGGCCATCGGGTTTCCTCATCTGTGGGAAGTGTCTGACGACGGCCCGCAACCAGCCGCCCGGCGACGGTCAAGCAGCGGCCCGGTTCCGATTACGCAACCTCGTCGCACCACCCGTGACCCGGATCGCGCCGCCGGCCGCACTATTTGAGCGCCCCTGACAGGGCGTTGCCGTTGAACACGCGCTGCACGAGCAGGAACAGGATGATGATGGGGAAGGAGATCACCAGCACCGCCGCCATCAGCAGGTTCCACTGCGTGGAGTTTTCCTGGAAGAACACCGTCAGGCCGAGCTGCAGCGTGCGCATGTCGTTCGATTGGGTCACGACCAGCGGCCAGATGAAGTCGTTCCAGGCGGACTGGAAGGCGAACACGGCGACGATCGCGATCGCCGGCTTGACCAGCGGTGTGTAGACGAGGGCGAAGATGCCGATCTCCCCGAGCCCGTCGATACGTGCCGCGTCGCCAAGTTCCCTTGGCAGAGCGGCGTAGAACTGGCGCATCATCACGATCGCCAGCGCGCTCACGATGTGGGGGACCATGATGCCTGGAAGGGTATTTAGCAGTCCGTGGCCGCCGAACCCGAACAGATCGTTGCCGCCCGTCAGCGGGAAGTGAGACACCATGACGAACAGCGGGACGATGGCAACTTCGGCGGGCACGACGAGCAGCGCCAGCAGAAGCAGCAGGATGAGGGTGCGTCCGCGGACGGGCAGCATCGCCAGCGCATAGCCGGCCGCGCAGGAGAGGATGACCTGTAGGACGGTGCAGAATACCGACACCAGCGCGCTGTTGATGAAGAATCGCAGAAAGTCGGCGCTGCGGAACGCATCGACGAAGGTTCCGAAGGCCGCATGCGAAGGCCAGGTGCCGGGTGCCTCTCCATCGGGAGTGAGCGCAACCAGCACCACGTAGGCCATCGGCACCGCATAGAGAGCCGCGACCAGAAGCGCGATCGCGTGCAGCGTGGCGGACGACGCGATCTTCCGCCAGCGGAAGACCGCACGGCTGCTTTTCCCGGGCGCCGTTGTCGTCACGATTCCTCCTTCCGTCGCAGCACGAGGCGCAAGATCAGCGACAGCGCGACCACGAGCAGGAACAGCATGACCGCCATCGCGCTGGCGGCGCCGATGTTGAGGTTCGTGAAGGCCTCGTCGTACATCAGGTAGACCACGGTGCGCGTGGCGTTGACCGGCCCGCCGCCGGTCATCACATAGGCTTGTGTGAACATTTGCAACGCGCCCAGGAACCAGGTTATGGCGACGAAGCTCAGCACGCCCCTGATAGTGGGAAGCGTCACATAGAAGAACCTCCTGATCGGTCCCGCACCGTCGATCGCAGCCGCCTCGAGCAATTCGTCGGGCACCGACTTCAACGCAGCCAGGATGATGATCATGAAGTAGCCGAGGTTGCGCCACATGCTCATCACGACGATCGACGCCATAGCCCATGCGGGGTCGGACAGGAAGTAGACCGGACTGCCGCCGCCGGCGGTCAGCATGCGGTTGATCGGCCCGGTCATCGGGTCGAGGAGCATTGTCCAGACCAGCGCAATGACAACGTAGGACGCCGCCTGCGGCAGGTAGACGAAGGTGCGCATCAGCGCGCCGCCGTAGAGCCAGCCGTTGAAAAGCAATGCGACCAGAACCGCGACCACGATGCCGATAGCCACCTGGCTGAACGCGAATGCCAGCGTATTTTCCAATGCCTTCCAGAATACGGGGTCGCCCAGTATGCCTACATAGTTGCGCAAGCCGACCCAGCGTGGCGGCTGCAGCAGATTGTAGTCGGTCAGGCTGAAGCCGAAGGCCAGCACCAGCGGCGCGATCGAAGTCAGCACGATCGCAGCGACCGCCGGGCTGACGAGCGCTACCCCCGCTCGCCTCTCGGTCCGCTCTATGCCGGCACGAGCCCGCTGGCGGACCGCGTGCGCCGGCCGCGCTCCTGTGCGCTTGCCGACTCTTGCAGCGGCGTCATCTAGCATCGGACGAACGTTCCTGCCGCATCAGGCCCCTCCGCGGTCAGGCGCTTTGCCGGACAAAGTGCGAATTTGCGTCGGTGACGGTCCGCGTGACCGCAAATCGCCGGTCGAGGTCGGGATGCAGCTCCATCCCGAGCCCCGACCCTGGCGGGACGGTTATCCTGCCATCGACGATCGGCGGTAGCGCCGTCACGATCTCCTGATACCAGACGCGATAAAAGGCGCGGACGGTCTCCTGGATTATGGCGTTAGGCGCGTTGAGCGACAAATGGGTCGACGCGCACAACACGACCGGCCCGGTGCAATCGTGCGGCGCGACGGGCAGATGCCAGGCGTCGGCCATGGCCGCGATGTTGCGCGCCTCCGTCAGGCCGCCGCACCACGACAGATCGAGCATCACGATGCCGGCGGCGCCCGTCTCGAGCAGGTCCCTGAAGCGCCACCGCGTTGCCAGCGACTCCGAAGCGCAGACCGGGGCAACGGATGCATCGGCGTAGCGCCTCAAATCGCCGAGGGAGTCCATTCTGACCGGGTCTTCGTGCCAGAACGTTCCGAACGGAGCGAGCGCGCGCGCGATGTGGATCGCGGCCGTCAGGTTCCACTTGGAATGGAACTCGATCATGATGTCCATGCGGTCGCCGACGCGCTTGCGTATCTTCTCGACCGGGGCAAGCGCGGCCTTCATGTCCGCCGCGCTGATGTACATCCCGTCGGTCTTCTCCGCCGGCGCGTCGAACGGCCAGATCTTCATCGCCGTGACGCCCTCGGAAAGCAGTTCCTCGGCCAGGTCGTCCGCATGGTGCAGGAAGCCGTCGAGATCGGCATAGCGGCCGCGCGTCGCGCCCAGGCCGTAGTTTTCGACCGACTGACCGCCCTTCTGCATGTAGGTCGTACCGGCGCAGGTGTTGTAGGCGCGGACGTCGGGGCGCGAGAAGCCGCCGAGCAGTTGCGCGACCGGCTGTCCTGTCACCTTTCCCAGAATATCCCACAGCGCGATGTCGACGGCCGAATTGCCGCGTATCTCGACGCCGGTGGACGCAAACCCGACATGGGGGATGAGTCGCCTGGCCGTCGCGTCGATGGCCAGCGGGTCGCGTCCGATCAGCAGTTGCGGCGCAATCTCGTGCAGATAAGCCTCGACCGCCTTCGCCCCGAAGAAGGTCTCGCCCAGGCCGACGAAACCTTCGTCGGTATGGACCAGCACCCAACACAGGTTTGCATGCTCGGCGATCCGGACGGTTTCGATCTTGCTTATCTTCATCGCACTCTCAGTTGATGCCGCTCGCAAGCAGCACTTTCACGGTGTTGTCGAAATGCTCGGCCATCAGCGCCTCGGCGCGCGGCCTGTCGCCGCTGGCGACGGCGGCTGCGAGCGCTTCATGCAGGCTGACGTTTTCGAGGCGCACCGCATCCGATTCGCGGGCGAGCCAGCCGATCTTCCAGGTCTGCCGCGTCACCACGTGGAACGACCCCACGATCAGCATGAAGAGGGGGTTTCGCGATGCCCTGGCGATGGCCTCGTGGAAGGCTATGTCGTGCAGCATGACCTTCTCCGAATCCTTGAAGTCGGTCCGCATCGCGGCCGCGTGGGCCGAAATCTCGCGCGCCTCCCTTTCGCTGCGACGCAGCGTTGCGAGGCTGACGGTGCGCATCTCGATCGTCCGGCGGACGTCGAGAATCTGCTGCACGGAAACCTGATCGGTCGTCACCGCATGCTCGATCAGGAGCGCCAGCACGCCGGGGTCCACTTCCGAGACACGGGCGCGGCGACCGTTGCTGGCGTTGATCAGGCTTAAGGCCGACATCGAACGATAGGCCTCGCGGACCACCGCGCGCGACACACCCATCTCGGCGCCGATCGCCGCTTCGCTCGGCAGCGGGTCGTCGATCTTCAGGCCCTCGGACCTGATCCGCTCGCGAATGCCACGAACGACCTTCCAGACCATGCTCGTCGGCACTTCGCCGCCCTCGCCCGCGGCCGGATCGAGAAGTGTCTGCTGCGTCATATCGATCACCTGCATACTAGGTTTGCGGTCATCTCTTCGCGCATCTTGGCAACCGACTGTCAACGGGGGGCTGGAAGTAGCAGTTTGATTCGGCAAATGCGGCTTACAGGTTCGCGCCGGCCAGCCGCGTGCCGGCGGCTGCTTCGTTCCGGGCGACGGCTTCCGGAAGGCGGGAGCGCGGCTGTCCGCCCTCCCGCCGCGCTGTTGGTCAGACGCCGTTGATCTTGTCGATCTTGGCGTCGAGCTCAGCGAGGATCTGCGCCGCGCCGCCGCTCTCGCGGATGGCGGCCTGCATCGCCGTGTTGATCTCCGACTGTATCTGCACGAGGTTCGGCGAGGTCGGCAGCGCATCGGCATATTTGGTCGCCTCGACGAATCCGCTGCTGAGCCCGCCAAGGAATGGCGCATCGGTGAGGTCCGAGCGCGCGGGCAGCGCGCCCCAATATTCCGCAAACTTCTCCGAGCTTGCCTTCGACGTAAGATAGGACATTAGCGCCCAGGCGCCGTCCGGGTCCTTCGTATTGGCTCCGATGCCGAGCTTGGCGATCCAGGCGATGGTCGTCGGATTCGCGGCCGCGTCCTTCTTGAGGGGTGCACCCGCCGTGATGAACTTCTTCACCGCCGGATCGTTCTGCGCGGCGTTCTGATCGTCGAAGACACCGCTCAGCGCCATGCCTGCGATGCCCTGCACCAGCGGCCGGGCGCCCGTCCCACGGTAGATGAGATTCGGATTCGCCAGGCCCTCGGTGAAGAAGGAAACCAGGTACTCCAGCGCCTGGACGCCGGAATCGCTGGAGAGCACGGACTTGCCGTTGGCGTCGAAGAACCTCCCGCCCGCCTGATAGAACAGCTGCGAGAAGGTCTGCATCAGGCCGACCGAGGTGTCCTGGTTGGGGAAGAACGGCGCGTCGAGCGGGCCGCCATTCTTCTTGGACAGCTTTCGGGCGACGGCCTTGAAATCGTCCCACGTCGCGGGAAGCGCGTCCGCCCCGACGCCGACCTGCTCAAGCAGGTCGGACCGGTAGACCGATGTGCGAACGTCAGCGTAGATGGGCAAGGCATAGGACTTGCCGTCATACATGCCGTCCTTGAGCATCGGCTGATAGAACTTGTCGGTCTCGGACCATCCGGCCAGCCGGTCGTCGATGGGAAGGAAGGCGCCTCTCGACGCCAGCACCGGGGTCATCACCTGGCCCATCATCGTGACGTCCGGCAGCGTGCCG
>Ga0206103_100904_pt1 | contig 11988 bp, 13 predicted proteins | sample 1B5Ametagenome_FD_148638 | JGI IMG/M metagenome (GOLD analysis project Ga0206103, IMG submission 148638) | Enriched microbial communities from leaf-cutter ant dump, University of Wisconsin, Madison, United States - 1B5A | ecosystem: Environmental > Terrestrial > Nest > Insects nest > Nest dump... | reverse complement strand
GCGCACCGAGGCCCTCGGCCTGCTGCGCGACGGGCTCAACACGCACCTCGACCCCGACCTCGTGACGGCGCCCGAGCGCCCCGACGGTGTCGCCGAGCGGCGCCGGCAGGCCTACTTCGCCTCGATCGCCGCGCGCAACGCGCAGTACGCCGCCGCCGAGCGCCTCGCGCACGTGCCGCAGCAGCACCCCGCGGACCACGACACGTTCGTGCCCGCGCGCTTCGCGTAAAACTCGTCGCGAGAAGTCCTCATCACCGCACCGCGGGGACCGATCGGGAGGGTGTGCCCACGGAAGGGCTGACCTGACCCGCATCAAGGAGGACATCACCATGGGTCTCTCGATCAACAACAACATCGCGGCGCTCAACTCGTACCGCAACCTGTCCAGCACGCAGAACGACCTGAGCAAGTCGCTCGAGAAGCTCTCGAGCGGTCTTCGCATCAACCGCGCTGCGGACGACGCGGCCGGCCTGGCGATCTCCGAGGGCCTGCGCGCCCAGATCGGCGGCACCAAGCAGGCTGTCCGCAACGCGCAGGACGGCATCTCCGTCGTCCAGACCGCTGAGGGCGCTCTCACCGAGACCCACTCGATCCTCCAGCGCATGCGCACCCTCGCGGTGCAGGCGTCGAACGACGGTGGCCTGTCCACCAACGCCAAGCAGAACATCCAGGACGAGATCGGTCAGCTCCAGACCGAGCTGACCCGCATCTCGGACACCACGCAGTTCAACGGCAAGAAGCTGCTCGACGGCAAGTACTCGGGCGTCTTCCAGGTCGGCGCGAACACCTCCGCGCAGGACCAGATCACGGTCTCGATCCAGACCAAGAACGCCGCTGGCCTGGGTGCGCTGGGCCTGGGCGTCGACAAGCTCGACGTCACCAAGGCTGGCGCGACGCTGACCGCGTCGACCGCGGGCACGGACGGCTCGGGCGTCACCGGTTCGGCGACGACCGCGACGTACTCCTCGACGGCCGCGGACCTCGACGCCCTCGGCGCCGAGTTCGGCCTGAGCGGCACCTACGCGACGGCGGCCGACCTCGAGGCGGTGCTCGTCGGCTCGGGTTCCACCGCGACGGTCGGCGGCAGCACCGGTGCGTACACCGTGAGCTTCGCGAACACGGCGAACGGAACGGGCGGCATCACCTACGGCGCTGGCGTCACGGCGCCCGGCTCCGTCGCCACCACGCCGGGTGTGGCTGACGTCGCGGGCGGCCCCGCCGCTGCGGCGACCGGCACGGTGACGGTCGCCGGCGACGCGGTCGCCGGGAACATCAACTACACGGACGCCGCGGGCACCGTGACGTCGGTGGACCTCGCCACGGTCGCCGCCGGGTGGACCGACGCCACGTCGGACGCCGACAAGCTCACGTCGCTCAACACCGCGCTCGCGGCGGTGGGCGGCACGGCGACCGCGACGGCGGACGGCTTCAGCATCGCGCTGACCGCCACCGCTGCGGGTGCGGGCTCGTTCAGCGTCTCGGGCAGCGAGAACGCCGGTGCGCTCTCGGCCGTCGACGCGATCGACGCCGCGATCACCGAGGTCTCGTCGGTCCGTTCGCAGCTCGGTGCGGTCCAGAACCGCTTCGACCACACCATCAACAACCTCAACGTCGCGGTGGAGAACCTGTCCGCGTCGGAGAGCCGGATCCGTGACACGGACATGGCGCAGGAGATGGTGGCGTTCACCCGCTCGCAGATCCTCTCGCAGGCGGGCACGGCGATGCTGGCGCAGGCCAAGTCGCTCCCCCAGAGCGTGCTGCAGCTCCTGCAGTGACGTTCCCCGGTCTGACGACCGGACCCTGAACCGGGTGCACGGCCGGCTACCCCCATCGCCGGCCGTGCACCCGAATCACATCCCCACCAGCACGACCTGCTCGACCAGCACGACGAGCACCACCAGGACACCCCGGCCCAGGAGCGAGAATGACGGCGATCGACGGTCTGGTCAGCGGACTCGACACCACGTCCCTGATCAACAGCCTGATCACGCTGCAGGCGGGTCCGCAGTCCCTGCTGCAGGCGAAGAAGTCGACCGCGACGTCGCTGGTCACCGCGCTGCAGTCGCTCAACACCAAGGTCGCGTCGCTCGCCGACGCCGCGAAGAACGCCGCGAAGGACTCGTCCTGGAGCGCGGTGTCCGCGACGTCGTCGGAGAAGAGCGCCACCGCGGTCACCGACTCCACCGCGCAGATCGGCACCGTGACGTTCCGGGTCGACTCGCTCGCCACCGCGCAGACCTCGCTCGCCACGGTCCCGACGAGCTTCGGCCCGGGCAAGCCCACGTTCACCATCACGCAGGGCGGCACGACGACGACCGTCACGGCCGCCAGCAGCAGCACCGCGGACATCGTCGAGGCGCTCGGTGGCGCGGGCACCGGCATCAAGGCCACGTCCGTCAAGCTCGACGTGCTGGGCGAGGACGGCAAGCCCACGGGCGCGACCGAGTTCCGGCTGCAGCTCACGGGCGCGGCGACGGGCGCCGACAAGGCGTTCAGCATCCAGTACCAGGGCGCCGACGGCCTGGTCGACCTGCCTCTCGACGAGGTGCACGCGGCCTCGTCGGCCACCGTGACGCTCTACCCGGGCTCGGGTGCGGAGCGGACGCTGACCTCGTCGTCGAACACGTTCGAGGACCTCCTCACGGGGGTCGACGTCACGGTCAACGCCGTGACCGGCGAGGACGACAAGCCCGTGACCGTGACGGTCGCGCGCAACACGTCGTCGGTGAAGTCGCTCGCGTCGGGCCTCGTGACGAACCTCAACACGGTCCTGTCGGAGATCACGTCGCGCACGCAGTCGACCACGACGACCGCCAAGGATGGCGGCAGCGTCGTCAAGGGCGGCCTGTTCTCGGGCGACACGCAGATCCGGTTCCTGCAGCAGGACCTGCTCTCGCAGGCCTCGCTCCCGGTCGACGGGGTCTCGCCGGCCGACATCGGCATCGTCATCGGGCGCGACGGGACGTTCACGTTCGACGACGCAAAGTTCACGTCCGCGCTGTCGGCTGACCCGGACAAGGTCCAGCACATCGTGCAGACGGTCGCGCAGCGCGTCGGCAAGGTCGCGACGACCGCGTCCGACTCGGTCAACGGCACGCTCACCTCGACCATCAAGTCCGAGCAGGACGAGGTCACCGACCTCACGAAGCAGATCGCGGACTGGGACGACCGGCTCGCCATGCGGCGCGAGAGCCTCGAGAAGATGTACGCCGCGCTCGAGACGTCGCTGTCGAACCTCAACTCGCAGTCCAGCTACCTCGCGAGCCAGATCGCCTCGCTGACGTCGTCGACGTCGAAGTGACGACCAGGAGGAACCCATGTACTCAGCGCGTTCGTCGTACGTCACCGCCGCCGTCGAGACCGCGTCGCCCGCGACGGTCGTGACCATGCTGTTCGACCGGCTGCTCGTCGACGTCGACCGCGCGGCCGCGTCGTTCGAGCGGCAGGACGGTCCCGACGCGCGTCGGCACGTCCAGCACGCGCAGGACATCGTCGCCGAGCTCATGGCGAGCCTCGACGTCGACGTGTGGGAGGGCGGGCCGACGCTCATGTCCGTCTACACGTTCGTCTACCGCCAGCTCGTCGAGGTGTCGGTCAGCGGCTCCGTCGAGCAGCTCGCCGAGTGCCGTGCGCTCCTCGCGCCGCTCGCCGAGACGTGGCACGAGGCCGCGACGCTCGCCGCGGCGCCCGCCCCCGCGGCGGCACCGGTGCCCGCAGCCGCGTCCGCCGACGCGGGCGTGGGTCTGCTCGGGATCGGCTGACATGACCGTGGTCGAGCCGCGGCCCGCCCCCACCGACGGCGAGGCCGCCTGGCTGCGCCGCTGGGAGGACGCGCTGTCCGCGCTCGAGATGGACGTCGCGGCCGCCGAGCTCCTGCTGCGCGCGGCGCACCTGCCGACGACCGCGCAGGTCGCGCAGGTCTCGGCGTGGCGCCCGCCCGCGGGCCTCGGGCCGCTGCCCGCGCCGCTGCTCACGCGCGCCCGCGCGCTGCTCGACCGGCAGCTCGAGGTCGCGTCGCTCATGGCGCAGGCCGCCGCGTCGTCGCGCCGTCAGCTCGCCGCGACCCGCACGCTGCGCGCGGTGCCCGAGGCGGTTCCGGTGTACCTGGACGCTCAGGGCTGAACCGGGCAGGTTCGTCGTCCCCTGCGTCATCCCCGTGTCCGCCGATCGGGTGAGATCGCGGACCGCCGGCGAAAAACCCTCACGACCCCCGCCGACCCTCCGATGGGTCGACCGAGCATGGAACGCTCATTCCGCAGGCCATGGATGGCCGCCCCCGCCACTCGTGGATGAGGCGAACCCTGTGGGCCTTCTCGACTCCGTGAGCTACACCGCGGCCACCACCGCCCTGGACGCTCTCGCGCTCCGGCAGCGCGCCATTGCCGACAACGTCGCGAACCTCCAGACGCCGGGCTACCACGCCCAGGTCGTGAGGTTTGAGGACGCGCTCGAGCACGCCGTGCGCACCGGTTCCGGTCACGCCGACGCGACGGTCCGGCGCTCGCTCGCCCCCACGCAGCTCAACGGCAACAACGTGAACCTCGACGAGCAGACGACGCTCAACATCGAGACGAACCTGCGGTACGAGCTCGCGACGCAGGCCGTCAACGGGCAGTTCTCGTCGGTCCGCACCGCGATGAGGACGAGCTGATGAGCATCTTCGGCGCGATCGGCATCGCGCAGTCCGGCCTGACCGTGCACCGCACGTGGCTCGACGCCGTGTCCGACAACCTCTCGAACGTCTCGACCGTGCGCTCGACCGACGAGGCCGCGTTCCGTGCGCGGTACGTCGTCGCACAGGAGACCCCCGGCGCCGAGGGCGGCTCGCGCGTCGTCGCCGCCGCGTTCGGCGACCCCGAGGGGCGGCTCGTCTACGAGCCCGACCACCCGCTCGCCGACGCCGAGGGCTACGTGCGCTACCCCGACATCGACATGTCGGCGCAGATGACCGAGCTCATCATGGCGCAGCGCGGCTACCAGGCGAACGCCGCCGTGGTCGACCGCGCCAAGGAGACCTACACCGCCGCACTCCAGATCGGACGCAGCTGATGCCCACCCCGATCGCGCCCGTCGGCGCGTTCTCCCCGTCTGCGCTCGGCGTCGCGCCGACCGCCGCCGTCGCCCCCGCCGGGACGACGAGCGCCGCGGCCGCCGCCTCGGGCGCGCAGTTCGCGTCCGTGCTCGGCTCGGTCGACTCGCTGCAGGCCATGCAGTCGAAGACCGCGGACCTCGCCGTGCAGGCCGTGACCGGTGACCTCGAGAACGTCCACGACTACACGATCGCCGCCGCCGAGTCCTCGCTCGCGCTCGAGCTCACCGCAGCCGTGCGCAACAAGGCCGTCGACGCGTTCAACGAGATCATGAGGATGCAGGCCTGATGCCCGCCCAGGTGCAGGCTGCGCTCGGTCGGCTGTCCGGCGCGGTCAAGGAGTTCACGATCGCGCAGCGCACGCTCGCGATCATCGGGGTCGCCGTGCTGCTGCTCGGCGGTTTCGCGCTCACGTCGTGGCTCACGAAGCCCGCGATGAGCCCGCTGTTCACGTCGCTGTCCGCCGCGGACGCCGCCGCGGTCGTCGACGAGCTCGACTCGCAGGGCGTCAGCTACCAGCTCGCCGACGGCGGGTCGACCGTCATGGTCCCCGCGTCGCAGATCTACACGCAGCGCATCCACCTCGCGTCCGCCGGCATCCCCGAGAACTCGGACGGCCAGGGCTACTCGCTGCTCGACGACATGCCGATGACGGCGAGCGAGTTCCAGCAGCAGAAGACCTACCAGCGCGCCCTCGAGGGTGAGCTCGCGTCGACCATCGGCGCGATGAACGGCGTGGAGTCCGCGACCGTCCGGCTCGCGATGCCCGAGGAGACGGTGTTCACCGAGCAGACGGGCGAGCCGACCGCGTCGGTGTTCGTCCGCACGCGCGCCGGCACGTCCCTCACGAACGACCAGGTCGAGGCCGTCACGCACCTCGTGTCCGCGGGCATCCCCGACATGAAGCCGACCGACGTCTCCGTCGTCGACTCGGCGGGCAAGGTCCTGTCCGCGGTGGGCACGGGGACGACGGGCCTGTCGTCGGGCGACGAGAGCGAGTACGAGACGCGCGTCGCGTCGTCCGTGCAGGCGCTGCTCGACCGCGTGCTCGGCGTCGGCCGCTCCGCGGTCACCGTCACCGCGACCATGAACTTCGACGAGAGCCACACGACGCGCGAGACGTTCGACGCGACGCCGGACACCCCGCCGCTCGCCTCGTCCACGACCGACGAGTCCTACACGGGCACGGGCGGCAGCGGCGCGACCGGCGTGCTCGGTCCCGACGACGGCGTCACGGGTCCCGACCTCACGGGCACGGACACGAACGGCACGTACACGTCGACGACCGAGGACGTCACCAACGCGGTCAACAAGACGACGGAGGTCGTCACCGCGGCGCCCGGCTCCGTCGAGCGGCAGTCCGTCGCGGTCGTCGTCGACTCGGGCGCCGCCGCGGGGCTCGACCTGACCGCGCTGCAGGCGACGATCTCCGCCGCCGCGGGCATCGACACGACGCGCGGCGACACGCTCGCGCTGCAGTCCGCCGCGTTCGACACGTCGGCCGCCGAGGCCGCCGACGAGGCGCTCGCCGCCGCCGACAGGGCCGCGAAGGCGCAGGCCCAGGACGAGCTGATCCGGCAGGCCGCGATCGCGGGCCTCGTGCTCCTGATCGTCATCGTCGTCGCGATCCTCCTGGCCCGGCGCTCGCGCCGCGCCCGGCGCGAGGCCGTCGACCTCGGCATGCTGCCCATGCTCGACGGCGCCGGCGACCCCGCCGAGCTCGAGGGTGCGGACGTCGACGCGATGCCGGTGCTCCCGCCGTCGCCCGTCCCCGCCGCGCCGGACCCCGTCTCGATCAAGCGCGCCGAGATCGGTGCGCTCGCGGACGAGCAGCCCGAGGAGGTCGCGGACCTCCTGCGCTCGTGGCTCGCCGCGCCGAGCGGACGCCGCTGATGACCGTCACGCTGCCCGGCCCGCAGAAGGCCGCCATGCTCCTCGTCCAGCTCGGTCGCGAGCGGGCCGCGAAGGTCATGGCGAGCATGGACCCGGCCGAGATCGAGGAGCTCACCGCGCAGATCCTGCGCATCGAGCGCGTCGACCAGGAACTCGCCGACGCGGTGCTCGAGGAGTTCTACGACCAGTCGGTCGTCGGCCCGGGCGTCGGCGGCGGCCTCGGCATGGCGCAGCAGCTGCTCGAGTCGGCGCTGGGCGCCGAGCAGGCCGCGATCGTCATGGAGCGGCTGCAGGTGCACCTCGCCGGCCAGCCGTTCGAGTTCCTCCAGCAGGCCGACGCGCGTCAGGTCATCTCGCTGCTGTCGGGCGAGCACCCGCAGGCGATCGCGCTCGTGCTCGCGCACCTGCGCCCCGACCACGCGTCGACGATCCTCGCGGGCCTCGAGCAGAGCCTGCAGGCCGAGGTCGCGCACCGGATCGCGCTCATGGAGCGCGCATCGCCGGACGTCGTGCAGGTCGTCGCCGAGCAGCTCCAGCGCAAGGCGTCCGCCGTGCTCACGCCGCGCGAGCTCGCGGCCGTCGGGGGCGTGCAGCCGCTCGTCGAGATCATCAACCGCGCCGACCCGACCACCGAGAAGGCGATCCTCGAGGGGCTCGCCGAGCGCGACGAGCAGCTCGCGGAGGAGGTCCGCAGCCGCATGTTCGTGTTTGCGGACATCACGCTGCTCGAGGACCGCGCGATGCAGATGGTGCTGCGGCAGGTCGAGAACGCGGACCTGTCCGTCGCGCTCAAGGGCGTCACCGACGAGGTGCGCGACACCGTGCTGCGCAACCTGTCCGAGCGGGCGCGCGAGAACCTCGTCGAGGAGATCGAGATGCTCGGCCCCGTGCGCCTGTCGCAGGTCGAGGAGTCGCGCGCCAAGATCGTCCAGTCGATCCGCCGTCTCGAGGAGAGCGGTCAGATCGTCATCCGGCGCGAGGGCGAGGACGAGTACGTTGCCTGACGCCCTGGTGCTGCCGCCGCTCACGACGAGCGCGCCCGACGAGCCCGCGACCGACGCCGCCCGTGCGGCCGGGTTCGCCGCGGGCTACGCCGCGGGCGCTCGTCGTGCTGCCGTCGACGCCGCGGCGCAGGCCGCCGCGGTCGCGCAGCAGGTCGCGGCCGACGCCCAGGCGGTGCGCGCCGCGCACAGCCGTGCGCTCGCGGTGCTCGCCGCCGCGACCGACGCCGTGCGTGGGCTCACCGCGCCGGTGCTCGCCTCCGTCACCGCGTCCGTGCACGCCGCGGGCCTCGAGCTCGCGCAGGCCGTGCTGGGCGTCGAGCTCGCCGACCACGAGCGGTCCGCGCGCGCGGCGCTCGTGCGCGTGCTCGCCGCCGAGCCCGGTGCGGGACCCGTGCGCGTGCACCTGCACCCGGCGGACCTCGCAGCGCTCGGTCCCGACGCGACGCCCGCGGGCCTCGAGCTCGTCGGCGACGCGTCGCTCGCACCCGGGGACGCCGTCGCGCACCTCGCCGACGGGCAGCTCGACGCGCGCGTCGCGTCCGCGCTCGACCGCGCGCGGGCCGCGCTCACGCAGGTCACGTCCGACGACGCCGCGACGGCCGACGCGCTCACGGGCGCCGGGCCCACCGCGACCGAGCTCACCGGCACCGAGCTCACCGGCACCGAGCAGGAGCCGACGCGATGACCACCCTGACGACCCTGCCGAGCACGCCGGAGCGCATCATGCCCGCGGCCGTGCTCGACGCCGTGCGGCCCCAGCCGGTCGGCGTGCTGCGCACGGTCGTCGGGCTCACGCTCGTCGTCGCCGGGACCCGCAGCGCCGTGGGCGACCTCGTGCGCGTGGGGGAGGGGCCGCACGCCGTGCTCGCCGAGGTCGTCGCGACCGACGACGGCACCGCGCGCTGCCTGCCGCTGGGCGCGACGCACGGTCTGCGCGCCGGGACGCCGGTGCGCCCCGCGGGGGCGCTGCGCGTGCCCGTCGGCTCGGGGCTGCTCGGCCGCGTGCTCGACGGCCTCGGTCGGCCCATCGACGGCAAGGGCCCGCTGCGTGCGCAGGCCTGGGTGCCCGTCGACGGCACGTCGCCGCACCCGCTCGAGCGCTCGCGCGTCGACACGCCGCTCGACCTGGGCGTGCGTGTGCTCGACACGCTCGTCACCGCGGGCCGCGGGCAGCGGCTCGGGCTGTTCGCCGGGTCCGGCGTCGGCAAGTCGTCGCTGCTGTCGATGATCGCGCGCGGCACCGAGGCCGAGGTCTCCGTCATCGCGCTCGTCGGCGAGCGCGGCCGCGAGGTCCGCGAGTTCCTCGAGGACGACCTCGGGCCCGAGGGGCTCGCGCGCTCGGTCGTCGTCGTCGCGACGTCCGACGAGCCGCCCATGGTCCGCATGCGGTCGGCGTTCGTCGCGACCCGCATCGCCGAGCACCTGCGCGACGAGGGCCGCCACGCCGTGCTCATGATGGACTCGCTCACGCGTGTCGCCATGGCGCAGCGCGAGATCGGGCTGTCCGTCGGTGAGCCCCCCGCGACGCGCGGCTACCCGCCGAGCACGTTCACGCTCCTCGCACAGCTCCTCGAGCGTGCCGGGACCGGTCCGCGCGGCTCCGTCACCGGCCTGTACACCGTCCTCGTCGACGGCGACGACCACAACGAGCCGGTCGCCGACGCGGCGCGCTCCATCCTCGACGGGCACGTCGTCCTCGACCGCAGGCTCGCCGTCGCCGGGCACTTCCCGTCGGTCGACGCGCTCGGCTCGATCTCGCGCGTCGCGTCGCGCGTCACCACGCCCGAGCAGAAGGCCGCCGCGCAGCGCCTGAGGTCCGTCATGGCCGCACGCCGCGCCGCGCAGGACCTGCTCGACGTCGGCGCGTACGTCACCGGGTCCAACCCGCTCGTCGACGCCGCGGTGACGCACGGCGCCCAGATCGACGCGTTCCTGCAGCAGGGCATGGCCGAGCAGGCGCCCGCCGCGCAGTCGTGGCAGCAGCTCGCCGGGCTCGTCGGGCTCCTCGGAGGTGCCGCATGAGCCGCGCGTTCCCGCTCGCCGGTCTCCTGCGCGTGCGCGAGCGCGCCGAGGAGCGCGCCGCCGCCGAGCTCGCGCAGGCTCGTCGGGAGGCCGAGGCAGCGCGCGCCCGCCGCCACGCGACGAGCGAGGCGCTCGCCGGGAGCCAGCTCGCCGACGGACCCGACCGGCTCGCGTTCGTCGCGGCCGTCGCGAGCCGTTCCGCGCTGTCGCTCCTGCTCACCGAGGCGGAGCGGGACCTCGCCGCCGCCGACGAGCTCGTGGCCGACCACGCCGTGCAGTGGTCGTTCGCGCGCCGCCAGGTGCGCGCGATCGACCGCCTCGCCGAACGGCACGACGAGACCGAGCGTCGCCTCGACGCGCAGGCCGAGCAGGCCGCGCTCGACGAGGTCGCCGGCCGCCGCGCCACGTCCGACGACACCACCCAGGGAGACCTGTCATGACCGGGATCGCTGCGATCCAGACGCGCATGGCCGAGCTGCAGGCGCTCGTCGCGCCCGAGCCCGCCGTGCTCGCGGCGTCCGACGCGCAGTTCGCCGCGACGCTCGCCGACTCGCTGTCGTCGTCCCGCACGGGCGGCTCCGCCGCGGGCACGGGCCTGCCGACGACCGGCCCGACCGCGAACATCGCCCCCGGTTCCGGGGTCAGCGCGCAGGACCTCGTCGAGGCCGCCGAGAAGTACACCGGCACGCCGTACGTCTGGGGTGGCGAGTCGCTGTCCGAGGGCGGGCTCGACTGCTCCGGGCTCGTGCTGCGCTCGCTCACCGACCTGGGCATCGGCTCGGGCATCCCGCGCGTCGCGCACGACCAGCAGAACCTCGGCGTCAAGGTCGACTCGCTCGAGCACGCGCTGCCCGGCGACCTGCTCGTGTTCGGCGGCGGCTCGCACATCGCGATCTACGTCGGCGAGGGGAAGATGGTCGACGCGCCCAAGCCCGGCGGGAAGGTCGGCGTCCGCGACGTGTGGGCCGAGCCGACGAACATCCGCCGGATCCTGCCGCAGGAGGGCGCCGGGAGCGCGCTCGGCGGGGTCGCCGACACCACGGCTGCCGCGCGTGCCGCGTGGCAGATCCTGTCCGGGATCGGCACGAGCGCCGCCGGCTCGAGCGCGTCCTCCTCGCCCGCCACCCTGCTCGGCGGGTACTCCTCGGCGCTGGGCGGGGTGTCCGCGACCGACCTGGCCAGCCTGTCCTCGCTCGTCGGAGGTGCCGCATGACCCTCACCACGACCGCGCTCGGCGTCGCGCCCGTCCCGGCCGCCGCCCCCGCGCTCCCCGGCACCGGCGCGCAGCCCGGCGACTTCGACCGCGCGCTCGACCGCGCGCTCGACCGGCCGGCCGACCGCTCGCCGGACCGCGGCACGGACCGCGCCGACCGGACCGACCGTGCTGCGGGGCGGCACGAGGCGACGCGGCGCCCCGGTGCCGCGCACGACCACGACGACGCGGTGCGGGACGCGCGTCCGACCGGGCGACCGCGGCACGCGGCGGGTCCGGCCGACGACGAGGCCACGCCCGTCGACGGCTCGGCCCCGGCCGCGACCCCGACGACCGCCGACGCGCAGCAGCCGACCCCCGTCGCAACCTGGACGGCCGTGGCCGTCGCGGTCGACTCCGAGGTCGTCGCGCAGGGCGCTGCCGAGCCTGCCGCGGACGCGGCGGCACCGGCCGCGGGCACGACGACCGTGACGGGCGGCGCGACGTCGACCGGCACCGGCGCGGTCGTCGCAGCGGTCGCCGCCGCGGTCCCCGGCCCGGCCGGAGCGACGGGCACCACGTCGGGTGACGCCGACACCGAGCCGGGCGAGGCCCCGTCCGGGTCTGCCGCCGCCGCGACCGCACCGCACGCGCGCAGCCCGCACGCCGCCGTGCCGGCGAGCGCCCGTGCCGAGGCCGTCGACGCGCCCGCACCGGCCCCGTCGGCCGTCACCGAGACCGCACCCGCCCCGACCGGCCCGGTGAACGCCTCGGCCGCGAGCGCCGGA
>Ga0206103_100903_pt1 | contig 11989 bp, 10 predicted proteins | sample 1B5Ametagenome_FD_148638 | JGI IMG/M metagenome (GOLD analysis project Ga0206103, IMG submission 148638) | Enriched microbial communities from leaf-cutter ant dump, University of Wisconsin, Madison, United States - 1B5A | ecosystem: Environmental > Terrestrial > Nest > Insects nest > Nest dump... | reverse complement strand
CCGTTCCTGGCCGGCGCCGTGCTGCCGGCGGCGGCGATCGAGCAGGGCGGCACGCCCGCCCAGCGCGCCGCGCTGCTGCCGAAGCTGGCCGACGGGTCGCTGCGTGCCGCGATCGCGCATGCAGAGCCGGGCTCGCGCGGCCACCCGACCGACGTGCGCTGCACCGCCTATTTCAACGGCAATGGCTGGCTGCTCAAGGGCGCCAAGCAGCCGGTGCTCCAGGCCGAGGGCGCCGACCTCCTGATCGTCAGCGCCCGCGTCTCGGGCACGCGCTTCGACCCCGACGGCATCCGCCTGTTCGTGCTCGACGCCGGCGCGCCGGGCATCGAGATCGAGTCGCGGCCGATGCAGGACGGCCGCCGTAGCGCCGAGATCCGCCTCGGCAGCGTCGCGGCGGGCAGCGCCGACGCCATGTCGCCCGACATGCCGGCCGCCTCGGTCATCGAGCGCGTCGCCGAGATCGGCATCGCCGCCACGGTCGCCGACATGCTCGGCGCCATGGAGGCGCTGCACGAAATGACGGTCGACTATCTGAAGACGCGCGTCCAGTTCGGCCGGCCGATCGGCGCCAACCAGGCGCTCCAGCACAAGGCGGTCGACATGTATGTGGCGCTGGAGCAGGCGCGCAGCATGGCGATCCTCGCCGCGGTCGCGCTGGCCGAGGACGACGGCGCGGCGCGCGCCCGCCACCTGTCGATGGCCAAGGCCCATGTCGGCCAGCTCGCCCGCGCGCTCGGCCAGGCGGCGATCCAGCTCCACGGCGGCATCGGCATGACCGAGGAATACGCCGCCGGCCACTATTTCCGCCGCCTCCTCGTCGACGACCAGCTCTTTGGCGATTCCCACCACCATCTGCGCCTGCTCGGCGACAGCTTGTCCTGAACTCGGCTGTTCAGGATTGACGGCAGGCGCAAGCATGATAATGTCTGCCTGTCGGTCATGTGTCCGCATAGTGAAACTATCGGGTTGGCGCACCGGACCGGCGGAGGAGCATTGGCAAGGCCATCGGCCGGAGGTCGCGGGGGCGCGACGACGGCGGGGCCACCCGAAACTTAGAGAGGGTCGGCGGCGCCGTCCGTTCCGACCAGGGAGAGAGAAAATGGCAACCTTGATGCTGGCGCGCCTGCTGCGCCCGCTTGCCGCGCTCGCGGCTGCGGCAGTCATATCCACCTTGGCGGTCGCGCCTTCGGCCGCGGACGATCTCGTGGACCTGAAGTTCCGTCTCAACTACGTGCCGAGCGGCTCGCATTCGCCGTTCTTCCTCGCGGTCAAGAACGGCTGGTACAAGGACGCCGGCCTCAACGTCACGATCGAGGACGGCCGCGGTTCGGCCCAGACGATCAGCCTGGTCGCGGGCGGCCAGGACGACATCGGCTACACCGACCTGACCGCCGCCTCGGTGGCGATCACCAAGGGCATCCCGATCAAGGCGATCGCCGCGCTGATCCGCACCAGCGGCCAGGGTGTGATCGTCAACCACAACGAGAACCTCAACAAGCCGGAGGATTTCCGCGGCAAGGAAATCATCTACAACAATGCCGGCGCGGCCGAGCAGGCTCTGTTCGGCGGCTTCCTCGCCACGGCGGGCATGACGGTGAAGGACGTCAACATGGTGGGCGTCGATTCGGCCTCCAAGGAGGCCTCGATCCTGGCCGAGCGCGGCGACGCCGCCGTGGCGCCGCTGCCCTATCTGAAGGCGCTGCTCGAGGGCAAGCGCGAGTTCAAGCACGTCATGTTCTCCGACTTCGGCCTGCGCCTGCTCGACATCGGCCTCGTCGCCAACACGACCGTGATGAAGGAGAAGCCCGAGGCGCTGAAGAAATTCCTCGCCGTCACCGCCAAGGCCTACGCCTATGCGCTCGACGGCCATCAGGAGGAATCGGTCGACGCCATGATCTCGATGCGGCCCGACGCCAAGATCAACCGCGACCAGGCGATCCGCTACCTGAACTACAACGAGCCGCTGATGCAGTCGCCGTCGACGCAGGGCAAGCCGGTCGGCTACATGAGCGCCACCAACTGGGAGGAGATGGTCTCCAACCTCGAGAAGGTGGGGCTGCTGCAGCCCGGCGTGAAGCCGACCGATCTCTACGATCCGTCCTTCCAGCCGGAATGAACACGCATCCGCAGCGCGTCGCGTTCGAGGCAAGAGAGATGGCGCAGACCCTGATCACCATACGCGACGCACAGAAGACCTACCATTCGGAGCGCGGCGACATCGCCGCGCTCCGGGACATCAACCTCGAGGTCGCCGCCGGCGAGTTCGTCTCGATCCTCGGCCCGTCCGGCTGCGGCAAGAGCACGCTGCTGAAATGCATCGGCGGCCTGCATCCGCTGACCGGCGGCGCGATCGAGATCGCCGGCAGGCCGGTGCTGGAGCCGCCGGAGGACACCGGCTTCGTCTTCCAGCGCGACGTGCTGCTCGACTGGCGCACCGTCGTCGACAACGTGCTGCTGCCGGCCGAATTCCAGCGGCTGCCGCGCGCCAAGTGGGAGCCGCGCGCGCTGGAGCTGCTCGTCACGCTCGGGCTGGAAGGCTTCGGCTCGCGCTATCCGTGGGAGCTGTCGGGCGGCATGCGCCAGCGCGTGGCGATCTGCCGGAGCCTGCTGCTCGACCCCGGCCTGCTCCTGATGGACGAGCCGTTCGGCGCGCTCGACGCCATCACCCGCGACGAGCTCAACATGGAGCTGGAGCGCATCTGGGACCGCTCCAAGAAGACGGTGCTGTTCGTCACCCATTCGATCAGCGAGGCGATCTTCCTGTCCGACCGCGTCGTGGTGATGGACAAGAATCCGGGCCGTATCGCCGCGATCGTCGAGATCGACCTGCCGCGGCCGCGTTCGCTCGCCATCCGCGAGACGCCCGAATTCGTCCGCTACGGCAAGGAGCTGCGCTCCATTTTCGAGAACCTTGGCATCATGAAGAGGAGCGCGGGGTGAGGAAGAGCTTCAGCGCATCGAATGCCGGCCGCACCGCCAACGTCGTGGCCGTGCTGCTCGCCATCGCCGTCATCTGGGAAATCCTGGTGCGCCTGTTCAACGTGCCGTCCTTCCTGCTGCCCCGGCCGACCGCGGTCGTCGCCTCGCTCTACGACGACCCGGCCTACTATTTGCGCCACGCCTGGGCGACGCTGTCGGAGACGCTGCTGGGCTACTGCTCGGCGATCGTCGTCGGCGTGCTGCTGTCGATCGCGGTGCTCTATTCGCGCATCATCGAGCAGACGGTCTACACCTTCCTCGTCACGCTGAGCTCGATCCCGAAGGTGGCGCTGGCGCCGCTCTTCATCATCTGGCTCGGCACCGGCACGCTGCCGATCATCGGCATCGTCTTCTTCATCGCTTTGTTCCCGGTGGTGATGAACTCGGTGCAGGGGCTGAAGTCGGTCGAGCCCGACATGATCGACCTCGCCCGCTCGATGCGCAGCTCCGGCGGCCAGATGCTGTGGAAGATCCGCATCCCCAACGCGCTGCCCTCGATGTTCACCGGCTTCAAGGTCGGCATCTCGATGGCCTTCATCGGCGCCGTCGTCGGCGAGTTCGTCACCTCGGTGAAGGGGCTGGGCTACGTCATCATCAGCGCGCAATCGAACTTCGACACCGCGCAGATGTTCGCCGCCGTCGTCATGCTGGCGGTGGTGGGCACGGCGCTGTTCTTCACCATCGACTTCCTCGAGCGCACCATCATCCCGTGGCACGTGTCGCATCGCGGCGCGACCGCCGGCGCGCATTAGCAATTTCGGAGAGGCGCGACGCGCCTTTCCGCCTGCCGGCAGGACGCTGACATGCCCGAAACTTCCGTGAGCTGGACGCGGCGCGGCGACGTCGCGCTGGTCGTCATCGACAACCCGCCGCTCAACGCGCTCGGACCCGAGACCAGCCGCGCGCTGGTGGCGGCCGTGGCGCGCTCTGAGGCCGATCCGTTGGTCGTGGCGACCGTAGTGACCGGCGCCCACGACACATTCGTCGCCGGCGCCGACATCCGCCAGCTCGGCGGCCCCTCGACGCCCGTCGGCGAGCGCGCCACGGACCGCATCGACCTCTCCGACAAGCCGGTGGTCGCCGCGATCGACGGCTTCGCCATCGGCGGCGGGCTGGAGATCGCGCTCGCCTGTCATTTCCGAATTGCCACCGCGCGGGCCGAACTCGGCCTGTCGGAAAGCCTGATCGGCGTCATTCCCGGCGGCGGCGGCACCCAGCGCCTGCCGCGCTTGGTCGGCGTGGACCGCGCCCTGGAGATCGTCCAGAGCGGCCGGCGCATCGCTGCACCCGAGGCGCAGGCGCTCGGCATCGTCGACCGCCTCGTCGACGACCCCGCGGCGCTGGAGGAGACGGCCTTCGCCGAAGCCCGGCGGCTTGCTGCCGCGGGCGATCTCCGCCGCATCCGCGACCTGCCCGTCCCCGGCGACGCGGCAACCCGCGCCGAAACCTTCGCGGCGGCACGCCGCCGCGCCGACGCCACCAAAGCGGGCAATCGCAAGGCGCTGCACGCCGCGGTCGAGGCAGTCGAGGCCGCCTGCGCGCTCCCCTTCGCGGCCGGCATGGCGCGCGAGAGCGAGATTTTTGCTTCCCTCGTCGGCTCGCCCGAGGCGAAGGCGCTGCGCTATGCCTTCTTCGCCGAGCGCGAGGCGCGCAAGGTCCCCGGCATGCCGAAGCTCGACCCGGCGCCGCGCTTCGCGGCCGGCGCGGTGATCGGCGCCGGCACGATGGGCTCCGGCATCGCCATGTCGATGGCCGAGGTCGGCATGGGCGTGAAGCTGGTCGAGACCGACATGGACGCCGCCCGGCGCGGCCTTTCCCGCATCGACGCGACCTACGCGGCGAGCGTGGCGCGCGGCAGTCTCTCGGCGGACGAGAAGGCGCGGCGGCTCGCCCGCATCGAGCCGGTGGCCGACTACGCTGCGCTTTCCGCCTGCGACGTGGTGGTCGAGGCCGTGTTCGAGGACGCGGCGCTGAAGCGCGCGATCTTCGACCGGCTGGCGCAGGTGATGAAACCCGGCGCGCTGCTTCTCTCCAATACCTCCACCATCCCACTCGACCTGTTCGTCGGCGGAAACTCCCGCGCGGCCGACGTGGCCGGCGCGCATTTCTTCAGCCCGGCCAACGTCATGAAGCTGGTCGAGGTGGTCGACGGCCCGCAGACCGCGCCCGCCACGCTCGCGCGGGCCTTCGCTTTCGCCCGCCAGCTCGGCAAGGTGGCCGTGGTCGCCGGCTCGTGCGATGGTTTCGTCGCCAACCGCAGCCGCGCGCCGTTCCAGACCGAATACCAGTTGATGGTCGAGGAGGGCGCCGCACCGGAGCAGGTCGATCGCGTGATGATGGAGTTCGGCTATCCGATCGGGCCGTTCATGGTCGGCGACATCGCCGGCCTCGACATCGGCTATGCGGTGCGCAAGCTCAACCTCGCGAAGGATCCGGATTTCCGCACGCTGCCGATCGCCGACCGGCTGGTCGAGATGGGCCGCAAGGGCCAGAAGACCGGCGCCGGCTGGTATCGCTACGAGCCCGGCTCGCGAAAACCTGTCAGCGACCCGGTCGTCGCACAGGTGATCGAGGACGTCTGCCGCGAGCGGGGCATCGCGCGCCGCGCCATCCCCGACGCGGAGGTGCTGCGCCGGCCGCTCTTCGCCGCGGTCAACGAGGCCTGCCGGATCCTCGAGGAGGGCATGGCCGTGCGGCCGGGCGACGTCGACGTGATGTGGCTGCACGGCTTCGGCTTCCCGCGCCAGCAGGGCGGGCTGATGCACTGGGCCGACGGCATCGGCGCCGCCGCCATCGCCGGCCAGATCGATATGTGGCGCGATGCGCTCGGCGCGCGCTGGCAGGCATGCGACCTGCTGCGCGAGCTGGCGCGGACCGGAAACCCGTTCAGCTCGATCGAATCTCGCTGGAGGGCAAAGCCGTGACCGCGCCGCGCCCGGCCCCCGCGGCGGAAAGCCCCGTCTTCGACATCCCCTCGCTGCGCGCGCTGTTCCGGCCGCGCTCGATCGCCATCGTCGGCGCCTCCAACGACCCGTCGCGCATCGGCGGCCGCATCGTCGCCGGCAACATCGAGGGGGGCTTCGCCGGCGACATTTTTCCGGTCAACCCGCAGCGCGACATCGTGCAGGGCCTGCGCTGCTATCCGAGCGTCGCCGCGATCGGGCAGGCGCCCGATCTCGCCATCGTCGCCGTGCCGGCGGCCGGCGTCGTCGCGGCGGTGCGCCAGTCTGCCGAGGCCGGCGCGCGGGCGGCCGTGGTGCTCAGCTCCGGCTTCGCCGAGGCCGGACCGGAGGGCGCCGCCATGCAGCGCGAGATGGTGGCCATCGCGCGCGGCGCCGGCATGCGGCTGATGGGGCCGAACTGCATGGGCTTCCTCGACGCGCGCGCCGGGCTGGTTGCCTCCTTCACCCGCATCAACAACGTCGAATCCGCCTTCTCGGGCGTCACCATCCTCAGCCAGAGCGGCGCGGTCGGCGCGCATTTCTCGCATGTCATGCGCACGCGCCGCATGCGCTACGACCTCTGGGGGTCGACCGGCAATCAGGCCGACGTCGACTTCGCCGACTGCCTCGCCTGGCTGGCCGAGACGGGCGAGGCGAAGGTCGTCGTCGGCTGCCTCGAAGGCGTCGGCGACGGGCCGAAGTTCATCGCCGCGCTGGAGCGCGCCCGTGAGCGACGCCTGCCGGTGGTGCTGTGCAAGATCGGCCGCTCCGAGATCGGCGGCGAGGCGGCCTCCACCCACACCGCGGCGCTCGCCGGCTCCTCGCAGGTGTTCGACGAGGTGCTGCGCCGCCACGGCGTCCACAACGCCGCCGGCGTCGAGGAGGCGCTCGACATCGCCTATGCCTGCTCGGCCGGCAAGTTCCCGGCCCGCGCCAGCCTCGGGCTCGCCTCCACCTCCGGCGGCTTCGGCGTGATGATGGCCGACGCGGCGGCCGAGGAAGGGCTCGACGTGCCGGCCCTGCCGGAGGCCGCGCAGCGCCGGCTGAAAGAGATCGTGCCCTTCGCCGGCACACGCAACCCGGTCGACATGACCGGACAGTACCTGAACGACGAGAGCATCGTGCGGCCGATGGTCGAGGCGCTGTTCGCCGAGGGCGGCCACGCGGCCGCCATCTGCTATGTCGGCGGCCCCGGGACCATGCCCAGCCTCGCCGCCCAGTTCGAGGCGGTCGCGCAGGCCTTTCCCGACAGGCTGCTGGCGCTGGTGATCGTCGGCTTCCCGGAGGTCGCCGCGCGGCTGGAGCGAGCCGGCTGTCTCGTCTTCGAGGACCCGCGCCGCGCCGTGCGCGCGGTCGCCGCGCTCGTCGCCTTCGGCCGCACCTTCGCGATGCCGGCCTTCGCGAGCGCATCGCTTCCCGCGCCGGTTCCCCCGGCGGGCAGGGGAACGTTGGCCGAGGTCGCGTCGAAAGCGGTGCTGACGCAGGCCGGCGTGCCGGTCGTGGCCGACGCGCTGGTGACGTCTTCGCGAGATGCGGCCGCGGCCGCCGCCCGCCTGGGCTTCCCGATCGTGCTCAAGGTCGTCTCCCCCGACATCCCGCACAAGTCCGACATCGGCGGCGTCGTGCTCGGCGTCGAGAGCGCCGAAGCCGCGGCCGCCGCCTACGACCGCATCATGGCGCGCGTCAGCGCCGCAGCGCCTGCCGCCCGCATCGACGGCGTGCTCGTCTCGCCGCAGGTGGGCGACGCGGTCGAGATGATCCTCGGCACGGTGCGCGACGAGGTGTTCGGGCCGACCGTGCTGCTCGGCTTCGGCGGCGTCTTCGCCGAGATGCTGTCCGACACGGTGCTGCGGCTGGCGCCGGTCAGTCTCGACGACGCGCGCGACATGGTCGCGGCGCTCAAGGGCGCCTCGCTGCTGAACGGCGCGCGCGGCCGCGCCCCGGCCGATGTCGAGGCGCTGGCGCGGGCCGTCTCCGCGCTCTCCGGCTTCGCGGCGGCGAATGCCGGCTGGCTCGCCTCGGTCGACGTCAATCCGCTGCTGGTGCGGCCACGGGGGCAGGGCGTCGTCGCCGTCGACGCGCTGGTCGTCGCCGACGGCGAGGAGGGTCGGCCATGAGTCTGCGGGGAGCGGCCTGCATCGTCGGCGCCTTCGAGCATCCGGCTCGCAAGGCCCCGCATATCTCGACGCCGCAGCTCCACGCCGAATGCGCGCGCGCGGCGCTCGCCGACGCCGGCCTGACCGCCGCCGACGTCGACGGCTATTTCTGCGCCGGCGACGCGCCCGGCTTCGGCCCGATGACGATGGCCGAATATTTGAACCTCGACTGCCGCCACGTCGACACGACCGAGACCGGCGGCTCGGCCTATCTCGTCCACGTCGCCCATGCGGCCGAGGCGATCGCGGCGGGCCGCTGCGACGTCGCGCTCGTCACCATGGCCGGCCGGCCGCGCAGCGAGCCGGCCGTCAGCGCCTTTTCGAGCGCCGGCGCCTTCACCCCGCCCGACCAGCCCTTCGAGCTGCCCTACGGGCCGGCCGCGATCAACACCTACGCCATGTGCGCCATGCGCCACATGCACGAGTTCGGCACGACGGCCGAGCAGCTCGCCTGGATCCGCGTCGCCGCCTCCCATCACGCGCAGCACAATCCGCATGCCGTCTTTCGCGACCCGGTGACGGTCGCTGACGTGCTCGCCTCGCCGGTCGTGGCCGACCCGCTGCACCGGCTCGACTGCTGCATGAACACCGACGGCGGCGGCGCGCTGGTGATCGTGAAGCCCGAGATCGCCCGCTCGCTGTCGCGCCCGCTGGTCACCCTGCGCGGCGCCGGCGAGTTCGTGAAGCACCAGTCCGGCGGCCGCGTCGACCTGACCTTTTCCGGTGCCCGCGAATCCGGCTGCGCCGCCTTCGCCATGGCCGGCGTGACGCCCGCCGACATCGCCTACGCCTCGGTCTACGACAGCTTCACGATCACCGTGCTGATCCAGCTCGAGGATCTCGGCTTCTGCGAGAAGGGCCGGGGCGGCGCCTTTGTCGCCGACGGCAACCTCATCGCCGGCGTCGGCCGCATGCCGGTCAACACCGACGGTGGCGGCCTGTGCAACAGCCACCCCGCCGGCCGTGGCGGCATGCCGAAGATCGTCGAGGCGGTGCGCCAGTTGCGCGGCGAGGCGCATCCGGCCGTGCAGGTGCCCGGCTGCGCGCTGGCGCTCGTCCACGGCACCGGCGGCTCGCTCGGCTCGCGCCACGGCAGCGCGACGCTGATCCTGGAGCGGAGCTGAGCATGGCCGAGCGTTTAATCACCTACGAGCTGCCGGCCGACGCAGCGCTCGGGCTGGAGACCTATCACGCGGCGCGGCGCGAGCGGCGTCTGCTGGTGCCGCGTTGCCGCGCCTGCGGCGAGGCGCACTGGTATCCGCGGCCCTTCTGCCCGTTCTGCGACAGCGGCGAGCTCGACTGGCCGGAGGCGGCGGGGGAGGGCACGGTCTATTCCTTCAGCATCATGCGCCGCGCCGAGACGCCCTACGCCATCGCCTTCGTCACGCTGGCGGAAGGGCCGACGATGATGGCGAACGTCGTCGGCTGCCCGCCCGACGACATCGCCATCGGCATGAAGGTGAGGCTGGATTTCCAGGACAGCGTCGCCGGCGAGCCGTTCCCGGTCTTCACCCCGGCATGATTTCCTCGGCCGTCGGCCGCGGCATCTCGAACACTTCCGTGAGCACGCCGTAGTCGCGGTAGCCGAGCCGCGACAGCGGCTGCAGGCGCAGAAAGTCGACGCGGCCGTCGACGATCACGCGGTCGTCGATGTAGACGCCCAGCACCTCGCCGATGACGATCGTCGTCGGATGCGCCGTCCCGTCGCGGCCGGTCAGCTCGACGCTCTTCACATAGGCGCATTCGAGCGCGGCCGGCGACTTCGCCACGCGCGGCGGCTTGACGAGCCGCGACGGCGCCATGTCGATGCCGAGCAGCGCGGCCTCGTCGACGCCGGCCGGCACCGGCGCGGAAGATGCGTTCATCTCGACGCGCTGCGCCGACGAAGCGATCGAGACGGTGAACTCGCCCGTCTCCTCGACGTTTGCCTGGCTGTGCTTGCGGTTGTTGCTGGCGAAGATGACGAAGGGCGGCCGGCCCGACACCGCGTTGAAGAAGCTGTAGGGCGCGAGATTCAGCCCGCCCTGCCGGTCGAGAGACGAGATCCAGCCGATCGGCCGCGGCACCACCAGCGCCGTGAACGGGTCGTGCGGCAGCCCGTGGTCCTTCAGCCGCGTATCGTAGTGCATGGCTACGTCTTCTGCCGGACCGGCGCCGGCAGGTTGATGTGGAAGCCGCCGTCGACATTGACGAACTCGCCGGTGCTGAAGGGCAGCGCCCCCGTCGCGAGTGCCGCGGCCGTGCGGCCGATGTCCTCCGGCAGCGCCATGCGCGGGATCGGGAAGCGGCCGTCGGCGATCATCTTGTCGTACATGCCCCAGACGTCGCGGCTCATCTCGGTCTTGGTCACGCCGGGCCGGATTTCGTAGGTGTGTATCCCCCAAGGTCCCAGCCGCGCGCCGAAGGCCTGCGACATCATCGACAGGCAGGTCTTGGAGAAATTGTATTCCGGCGAATCGAGCTTCGGCTTGCCGACCGCGCCCGAGGTGATCGTGATGATCGCCCGCCGCTGGGTACGGCCGGCCTCGACCTGCGCGATCAGCCGCCGCGCCATCTCCTGCGTGAAGAAGAAGGTGCCGCGCAGATTGACGTTCATGACGAGGTCGAACGTGTCGGGCGAGACATCGAGCAGGTCGCGTCCGCGCGCCTTGGGCATCACGCCGGCATTGTTGACCAGGCAGTCGACCGCGCCGAAGGCGGCAAACAGCCGGTCGGCCAGCGCCGGCAGGGCGGGCAGGTCGGCGATGTCGCCGGCCACGAACGCCGCGCGCCGGCCCCTGGCGCGCACCGCCGCCAGCGCGGCCGCCGCGTCATCGTCCTCGGCGAGGTCGGCGATCACGATGTCGTAGCCGGCCTCCGCCAGCGCCTCCGCGCAGGCGCGGCCGATGCCGCGTCGTCCGCCCGTCACCACCGCGATTGGCGCCGCGTCCCTGCCTGCCATCTCGTTCCTCCCGTGATGCGTGTCGTCAGCCGGCCTTGCCGAGCGTGAAGCCGCCGTCCACCGGCAGGTCGAGCCCGGTGATGAAGGCGCCGGCGTCGGAGACCAGGAACAGCACCGCCTGCGCGATGTCGCCGGCCGTCGCGATGCGGCCGAGCGGCGTCACGCCTGCCGTCGTCTCCAGATAGGGCTGGCCCTTGTTGAGGTCGGTCGGCACCACGCCCGGGCAGACGCAGTTCACCCGGATCCCGTCCTTGGCGTATTCGAGCGCGGCGACCTTGGAGAGGCCGCGCAGGCCCCATTTGCTCGCCGTGTAGGAGGCGCCGCGGCTGGGGATCAGCGAGACGTTGGAGGTGATGTTGACGATCGCCCCGCCGCCGGCGCGCGCGATCACCGGCGCGCAGTGCTTCATGCCCAGCATCGGCCCCATCACGTTGACCGCCATCATGGTGGCGAAGTCGGCGGCCGTCGTCGTCGCGATCGGCCCGCGCAGGTTGATGCCGGCGGTGTTGACGAGGATGTCGAGCCGCCCGTGCCCGGCCTCAACCCCGGCCGCCGCCTTCGCCCATTCCTCCTCCGACGTGACGTCGAGATGGACATAGGCCGCCTTGCCGCCCTGCGCCTCGATCGCGGCTGCGTGCGCCCGGCCCTGCTCGTCGCGCAGGTCGGCGATCACCACCGTCGCGCCGTGCTCGGCCAGCAGCGACGCCTCCGCCGCGCCGATGCCGCGCGCGGCGCCGGTGATCAGCGCGACCTTGCCGTCCAGACTGGCCAAAGCGGTGCTCCTGTACGTCATACGAACAAAATAACGCTATACGGACGCTGATAGGCGGCCCCCGGAGCGCTGTCAAGCTCGCCTTGCATTCTCCCTGCCCTTGGCCGACATTTGGACAATAGTCCGCTTCGTATAATATCGGCCGTCTTCGCCCTCAGGGAATCGTCAGGGAACTGCCAAGGAAACTGAATGAGCATCG
>Ga0206103_100900_pt1 | contig 12011 bp, 10 predicted proteins | sample 1B5Ametagenome_FD_148638 | JGI IMG/M metagenome (GOLD analysis project Ga0206103, IMG submission 148638) | Enriched microbial communities from leaf-cutter ant dump, University of Wisconsin, Madison, United States - 1B5A | ecosystem: Environmental > Terrestrial > Nest > Insects nest > Nest dump... | reverse complement strand
CCCCGCACGTAGATGTCGCCGCCGGTCGCGAGCGCGGCGGACGCCCACGACGCCGCCTCGATGCGGTCGGCGAGCGCGGTGTGCTGGTAGCCCTCGAGCCGGTCGACGCCCTCGATGCGGATGACCCGGTCCGTGTCGACCGAGATGATCGCGCCCATCTTCTGCAGGACGTTGATGAGATCCATGATCTCGGGCTCGATCGCGGCACCGGCGAGCTCGGTGATGCCCTCGGCGCGCACGGCGGTCAGCAGGAGCTGCTCGGTCGCCCCGACGCTCGGGTAGGGCAGCGCGATCTTGGTGCCCTGCAGGCGGCGCGGCGCGCTGAGGTAGATGCCCTGCGGGCGCTTCTCGACGACCGCGCCGAACTGCCGCAGGATGTCGAGGTGGTAGTTGATCGGCCGGTCGCCGATCCGGCAGCCGCCCAGGTCGGGGATGAACGCCTCGCCGAGCCGGTGCAGCAGCGGTCCGCAGAACAGGATCGGGATGCGGCTCGAACCGGCGTGCGCGTCGATGTCCGCGACGTGCGCGGTCTCGACGTCGCTCGGGTCGAGGTGCAGCGTGCCCGCCGCGTCGTCCGCGTCGACGCGCACGCCGTGCAGCTCGAGCAGGCCCCGCACGACCGCGACGTCGCGGATCTGCGGCACGTTGCGCAGCACGCTCGGCGTCTCGCCGAGCAGCGCGGCGACCATCGCCTTCGAGACGAAGTTCTTGGCCCCGCGGACGGTGATCTCCCCGTGCAGGGGGTTGCCACCGTTGACGTACAGCAGATCGTTCACAGCCCTATCCTCACCCACGCGCAGCCCAGCTCCCCGTCCGGCAGCGGCCTGGGACGACCGTCCGCACGACACCTTCACAGTCCGACGACCGTCCCGCGACGCGTCGGGCACCCCTGTTGCCGGTCGCGTCGACCCCCGGGGCCCACGGTAGTCCCCGGCACGCGACGACGGCGCGGCCCCGTGGGGCGCGCGCCGTCGTCGGACGTGGGTCAGGCGGGTCGTCGCCCGAGCTCGACCTCGACGGGCCGGGCCGCCTTGATCTCGACGGGCGGCAGGTGCTTCGCCGGGAGCGTCGCCGGGCGCCAGGGCTCGCGACGCTCCTCGAACGCCTGGATCTCGTCGACGTGCTGGAGCGTCAGGCCGATGTCGTCGAGACCCTCCATGAGGCGCCAGCGCGTGTAGTCGTCGACGTGGAACGCCACGACGACGTCGTCGCACGTGACGGTGCGCGCGTCGAGGTCGACCGTGATCTCGGTCCCGGGACGGGTCTCGAGGATCTTCCAGATGAGCTCGATGTCCTCCTGCGCGACCTGCGCCGCGAGGAGACCCTGCTTGCCCGAGTTGCCGCGGAAGATGTCCGCGAACCGCGCCGACAGGACGACCTTGAACCCGTAGTCCTTGAGCGCCCAGACGGCGTGCTCGCGCGACGAGCCCGTGCCGAAGTCGGGTCCGGCGACGAGCACCGAGCCCGAGCGGTACGCGTCCTGGTTGAGGACGAACTCCGGGTCGCCGCGCCACGCGGCGAACAGTGCGTCCTCGAACCCCGTGCGCGTCACGCGCTTGAGGTAGACGGCCGGGATGATCTGGTCGGTGTCGACGTTGCTGCGGCGCAGCGGCACCCCGACGCCCGTGTGCTGGGTGAACTTCTCCATGGTCTGCTTCTCTCGATTCTCGTCGTCGGGTCGCTCAGACCGTCTGGAGGTCGCGCTCGTCGCCGCCGAGCGGCGAGCCGTCCGGCGCGGGCTGGCCCGTGCCGAGGTCGGCGTAGGACGAGAGCGTGCCGCGGATCGCGGTCGCCGCGGCGACGAGCGGGGACACGAGGTGCGTGCGCCCACCCTTGCCCTGGCGACCCTCGAAGTTGCGGTTCGAGGTCGAGGCCGAGCGCTCGCCCGGGGTGAGCTGGTCCGGGTTCATGCCGAGACACATCGAGCAGCCGGCGTTGCGCCACTCCGCACCGAAGTCGAGGAAGATCCGGTCGAGCCCCTCGGCCTCGGCCTGCAGGCGCACGCGTGCGGACGCGGGGACGACGAGCACGCGCACGTCGTCCGCCTTCTTCTTGCCGCGCACGACCTTGGCGACCGACCGCAGGTCCTCGATCCGACCGTTGGTGCACGAGCCGATGAAGACCGTGTCGACCTTGATCTCGCGCAGCGGCTGACCCGGCGTCAGGCCCATGTACTCGATCGCCCGCTCGGCCGCGACGCGCTCGTTGGCGTCCGCGATCTGCTCGGGGACCGGGACGCTGCCGGACAGCGGCAGCCCCTGACCCGGGTTGGTGCCCCACGTGACGAACGGCTCCAGGTCCGCCGCCTCGAGGACGATCTCCTCGTCGAACTCCGCGTCGTCGTCGGAGCGCAGCGTCGACCAGTACTCGACCGCGGCGTCCCAGTCGGCGCCCTCGGGCGCGTGCGGACGACCCTTGAGGTACGCGAACGTCGTCTCGTCGGGCGCGATCATGCCGGCGCGCGCGCCGGCCTCGATCGACATGTTGCAGATCGTCATCCGGGCCTCCATGGAGAGCGCGCGGATGGCCTCGCCGCGGTACTCCAGGACGTAGCCCTGGCCGCCGCCCGTGCCGATCTTGGCGATGATCGCCAGGATGATGTCCTTGCTCGTCGCGCCCTGGGGCAGGCGCCCGTTGACCGTGATCGCCATGGTCTTGAAGGGTGCGAGCGGGAGCGTCTGCGTCGCGAGCACGTGCTCGACCTCGGACGTGCCGATGCCGAACGCGAGCGCACCGAACGCACCGTGCGTCGAGGTGTGCGAGTCACCGCAGACGACCGTCAGGCCGGGCTGCGTGAGCCCGAGCTGCGGGCCGACCTGGTGCACGATGCCCTGGTCGGCATCGCCCAGCGAGTGGATGCGCACGCCGAACTCGGCGGCGTTGGCGCGCAGGGTCTCGATCTGCGTGCGGCTCGTCGCGTCCGCGATCGGCAGGTCGATGTCGAGCGTCGGGGTGTTGTGGTCCTCGGTCGCGAGCGTGAGGTCCGGGCGACGGACCGGACGGCCCGCGAGCCGCAGGCCCTCGAACGCCTGCGGGCTGGTGACCTCGTGGACGAGGTGGAGGTCGATGTAGAGGAGGTCGGGGGCTCCGTCGGTGCCTCGTCGCACGACGTGTGCGTCCCAGACCTTCTCCGCCAAGGTGCCGGCCATGTGTTGCGGTCCTGTTCTGCTCGTCCGGGTCGGGGGTGTACCCGGTTCTTCGGCCAATCGGGGCTGCTTCTGGTGTCGGTACTTGCATCTCAGCCTGCGAGACGCCAATATCGGCCTATGGACAACTCTAGCGGAGTCGGCGTCCTGGACAAGGCCGCGTCCGTCCTCAGCGCTCTCGAGGCCGGTCCGGCGACCCTCGCGCAGCTCGTGACCGCCACCCATCTTGCCCGGCCCACGGCCCACCGGCTGGCCGTCGCGCTCGAGCACCACCGCCTCGTCGCACGCGACATGCAGGGGCGCTTCGTGCTCGGTCCGCGCCTGTCGGAGCTCTCGACCGCCGCGGGCGAGGACCGCCTGCTCGCCGCGGCCGGCCCCGTGCTGGCCGCCGTGCGCGACCACACCGGCGAGAGCGCGCAGCTCTACCGCCGCCAGGGTGACCAGCGCATCTGTGTCGCGGCCGCCGAGCGGCCGATCGGTCTGCGCGACTCGATCCCCGTCGGTGCGACGCTCACCATGCAGGCCGGCTCCGCCGCCCAGGTGCTGCTCGCGTGGGAGGAGCCCGACCGCCTGCACCGCGGCCTGCAGGGCGCCAAGTTCACCGCGACGATCCTGTCCGGCGTCCGGCGCCGCGGCTGGGCCCAGTCCGTCTCCGAGCGCGAGGTCGGCGTCGCGTCGGTCTCCGCCCCCGTGCGCGGCCCGTCCGGGCGTGTCGTCGCGGCGGTCTCGGTGTCGGGACCGCTCGAGCGCCTCACGCGCCAGCCCGGTCGGCTCCACGCCGCCGCCGTCGTGTCGGCGGCCAACCGCCTCACCGAGGTTCTGCGCCGCACCGCCGAGTAGGTGGCGACCGAGCCACAGCGCGGACCGGACGACGGCCCCTGTCCCACCCGGACCGGGGCCGTCGCCGTCCCCGGTGACGACCGCCCCGCGGGGACGTCCGCCTCGCCCCTGGCGGGAGTGAGCACAACGAAGGCCCGGTCACCAGGTGACCGGGCCTTCGTTGACGTACCCCCGACCGGATTCGAACCGGCGCTACTGCCGTGAGAGGGCAGCGTGCTAGGCCGCTACACAACGGGGGCGAATTGCTCGCGGGCTCCGAGGAGTCCGTTCGCGTGTGAGCACTTTACCCGACGATTCGCATTGCTTCGAACGTGCAGGTCAGCGGTGCTCGCGCTGGGGTACCAGGACTCGAACCTAGACTAACTGAACCAGAATCAGTCGTGCTGCCAATTACACCATACCCCATGGGACACAACGCCCGACCGTGAAGCAAGCCCCGCCCGAGAGCTCGTGAGAGCCCTGCGAGGAGGCCGTTTCGGACGTCGTACCGGCCGTGAACGATACCCGGTCAGCACCCGTCCGACCAAACCGCGTACGACGTGCTCCGCACCACAGCGCCGGCCCTGGCGGCGTGCGGGGTCAGCGCGGGATGTCGCCGAGCTCGGCCGCGTCGTACCAGAGCAGGTCGAGCTCCCCCACGCGCTCGACCGCGTCGGCGTCACCCGCGACCGCCGCCCGGACGTCCGCGCTCGCGGACGGCTCGTCGACGTGGGCGCACGCGATCGAGCCGACCGGGGCCGGCGCGACGAGCAGCACGGCGCTCGGCGCCGCGTCGTCGGGACCGTCGCCGACGAGCTCGTCGGGCACGTCGACCGTCACGACGAGGCGCAGCGCGGGCGCGGCCGGCCGCGCCGCGAGCAGCGCCAGGCTGTCGTCGGCGGCGGCGAGGTGCGCCGCGAACTCGAGCCCCTCCTCGTCCTCGTCGGGCAGCGCGGCGCGCAGCTGCGGGGTCACGGCGTGCGCGACGCGCGGGGCCAGACCGATCGTCGGGTCGTCCGAGCCGAGCGGGTCGAGCTCGTCGAGCGTGGCAGGCAGGTAGAGGCGCACGGACCCAGTGTGCCGCGCCGGCCGGGTTCAGGGGACGGCGAGCTCGTCGCGCTGCACCCTGCGCGCTCCGGCACCCGCCCCGACCCGCTCCGCGAGCTCCCCGAGCGCGCGCCGCAGGGGCGAGCCCGGCGCGATCTCGCGCAGGGTGCGGGCCTCGAGCACCGCGGCGTCGACGCTCGGGCGGTCGTCGGGCAGGAGCACCGCGTCCCGGACCCCCGCGTAGCGCTCGAGCGCGCCCGCGACGGCCCGGCCCGGGGTGGGCCCGGCCACGGACGCCCGGACCCGGTTCACGACGACGTGCGCGGGCTGGATGCCGAGCTCGGCGAGCTCCGTCAGACCGCGGACCAGCCGGTGGATACCCACGGGGTCGGCGGCACCGACGACCACGACCTCGTCGGCCGCCGCGAGCGCCCCGAGCGTCACGGCGTTGCGCCGCGGCGCGCGCGTGTCGTAGCTCAGCACCTCGTCCTGCTCGAGGCAGAACCCGCAGTCGACCACCACGGACGACGCCAGCCGTCGGGCGACGACGAGGACCGCGTCGAGCGCGGGACCGGGCAGCTCGGCCCAGCGGTCGGCTCGCGAGATGCCGGACAGCAGCCGCAGCTCGGGCGCGACGTACGGCGCGAGCCGGGCGAGCGAGACGAGGTCGAGCGTGCCCTGGCTCGCGGCGCGCACGGCGGCGGCGAGGCCGGGCGACTCGTCGAGCACCCCGAGGAGCTGCGCCTGACAGCCGCCGTAGGTGTCCGCGTCGACGAGCAGCGTCGTCGCGCCGCGCGCCGCGAGCTCCGCCGCGAGGTGCAGCGCGACCGTCGAGCGCCCCGGCGCCCCCGTCGGCCCCCACACGGCGACGACGCGTCCCTGCTCGACCGGCGGCGCCCCGGCGGACCACGGGCCGTCGCCCAGGTCACCGACCTCCGGAGCGGCGGGGCCCGTCGACCAGCCCGGCGCGCTCGGAGCGCTGCGCGCGAGCAGCGCGACCCGGTCCGCCAGCGCGGCCGCCGCCCCGGGTGCGCTCGGCAGCTCGACCAGGAGGTCCGCCGCCGCGACGCGCGCCCGGTCCGCGGCGCTCGTGCGCTCCGGATCAGCCAGCACGACGACCGCGAGGCCGGCGGCGCGCAACGACGCGACCGCCGTCAGGTCGAGCTGGTCGAGGTCGGCGGACACGACCGCGACCCGACCCAGACCGGCGGACACGACCGCGACCCGACCCAGACCGGCATCCGCCGCGGCGAGCAGCTCGGCGAGATCGGCGCACCGTCGCGTGACCCGCAGCGACGCCTCGTCGTCGAGCGCCCGCACGACGAGCACCTCGGCCCCTCCCCGCACGGCGCACAGGACACCCACGGCCACGTCCGGCCCGTCCGTCGGGAGCACGGTCCGCCCGCTCGTCGGCCCGCCGACCTGGTGCCCCAGGTGCTCGCTCATCGCCGCGCCTGCCCCGGGACGGGCAGCACGTCCAGCGTGCCGTCGGCCGACAGCGCGGCGAGCAGCGGACGCAGCTCGTCGCGGCCGACGAGCACGTGCACGACCGCCGAGCCGCTCGTCGCGAACGCACCGTCCGGCCGCCGCACCTCGGCGACCGTCACCCCGGTCGCGAGCGTGTGCGGGTCACCGGGTGCCGACTCGTCGTCGGACGTCGTCGCGGGCGAGAACCAGACGTCGACGACCGCGCCCGGCACCACGTCGTCGGACGGTGCCGTCCGGACGGGGATCGCGACCGGCCGGAGCGCGACGTCGGCCGCGGGGCCGAGCGCCGCGGACGGCACGAGCTCGCCCGCGCCCACGGTCCGCAGCGCCACGAGGTCGGTCGGCACGGCGTCCTGCGCGGACGCGTAGCCGGACGCGGCACCCTCGGGCAGCCGCACGTCCACGACGACCAGGTCGCCCGGCCCCACGGCGTCCCCCGGCACCAGGACGTGCCGCGCCGCGTACACGGGGACGGTGTGCTGCGCCGAGCGGACGGCCCACGCCCCCAGCGCGACCGCCGCCGCCACGAGCGCGACCCCCGCGAGGAGGCGGGGGTCCCGCCAGCCGGGTCGGCGCAGCCGGGCCGCTGTGGGCGCAGGCAGGTCGAGCAGTGCGGTGTCCACGAGAGTCTCCTAGGTCGCGTCGTCCGGTGTCCGGCATCCTTGCGCACGAACCGGTCGAAAACGGGCACTCGGCAGGATTGTGGACAACCGTTCGTCGGCGCCACCGCGTGCCACACTGCGGGCATGCCGCAGCGTTACCTCTCCCTCGCCGACGTCGCCGAGATCCTCGGGGTCTCGGTCGGCCAGGTGCGCACGATGGTCACCTCGGGCGAGCTCGAGGGCTTCCAGATGGGCGGTCGCCGGATCTGGCGGGTCGGCACCGACGACCTCGACGCGTACGTCCAGCGCGCGAAGGCCCGCACGCGCGAGCGGATCTCGAGCGGCGCCGGGTTCGACGAGGACGACGAGGCCTGACGCCCGCGCCGGGTCTCAGCCCGAGCGCACGACGAGCAGCGCGTCGAACGCGAACGTCCAGCCCGCTGCCCCGCGCGCGGCGTGCGACGCCGACACGTCGACGTGGTCCGCGCCCACCCGTTCGAGCCGTCCGGCCACGCTGACCCCCGCGGCGTCGACCCGGACCGCCGTCCGGTCGCGCGCGACCGCGCGCAGCGCGTGGCCCAGCGACAGCCGACGCTCCGCGTCGCCGGGTGCCGGTGCGGCGTGCGCCCCGAGCCCGACGACCGCGGCGACGGCGGCCAGCGGGACGAGGGCGCGCCGGACCCCGTCGGGCGCGACGAGCACCCACTCGTGCGCCGCGTCGACGACGAGCCCGTCGACCGCCTGACCGTCCCGCAGCACCAGCCGCACGCTCGTCGCCCGCGCCGCCCGGAGCCGGTCCGCGAGCCTGACCTGGGCGAGCTCCGCGCGCGTGAGCTCGGCGACCTCGTCACGCAGGTCCTGCGCGCGTGCGGCGTCGAGCCCCGCCTCGAGGTCCGCGAACAACGACTCCCACCGCACGACGCTCAACGTAGTGGTCTCGCGATGCGGTCGGAAGCTCGGAGAACTGGACAGATCGGACACTTGTCGACTAGACAAGCGACATCAAACGTCGTCAAACGTCATTATCACGACGCATCAATCCGCATCACGAACGATCCAGGGGGGAAACATGGCCGCTCGCCACCCGCGCGCCGCCGCGACGCTCACCGGCCTGCTGCTGGGCAGCTCCGCGGCAGCCGTCCTCGCCGTCGTGCTCGCGCTCGTCGCCTTCGGCGCCGCTCGGCCCGGCCGGCCCGTCGCCGTCCAGGACCTCGTCGAGGTCGGGGTCGCCGGCATCGGCGCGCTCACCGCCGCCTGGCTCGCGCTCTCCTGCGGGCTCGGCGCGGCCTGCGTGCTCGGACGCGCGCTCGGTGCGCAGTGGCGGGCCGGGGAGCGTGCGTTCCGGCGCGTCGCACCGGTCGTCGTCCGCCGAGCCGTCGCAGGCGCCGTCGGAGCGAGCCTGGGCCTCGGCCTCGTCGCGACCGGCGCGAACGCCGCGCCCGTCGTGGACGCCACGCCGGTCGCGACGGCGAGCCCCGTCGCGACGGCGGGCACCGACGCGGCGGCGGCTGACGTGCCGGTCGCCGACGGCGGTGCCGGAGCGCACGACCGCGGCACGGCACCGATCGTCGACGACCTCGCCGTGCCCGACCCGCTCGCGCCGTCGCTGGGCTGGCCCACGACGACGACACCGACGACCCCGGCGCCCTCCCCCAGCGCTGTCCCCTCACCCACCGCTGTCCCGTCATCCACCGCTGTCCCGTCATCCACCGCGGCTCCCTCGCCCAGCGCCGCCCCGGCACCGTCGGCGGCGGCCTCGCCCTCAGGCGACCCCTCGCCCGACCCTGCCCCCTCGCCCTCGGCGGCCGCCTCGCCGGGTGCCGCGCCGACGGGCGCGCCGGCCGAGAGCTCCCGAGGGACGTGGACGCCGGCCCCACCGGTCGCGCCGACCGTCGAGACCTCGGCATCCGCGCAGGACGCCGACCCGGCCGGGCTCGCGCAGGACCCGGTGCGCCCCGCGCGCGGCGCGGCCCGGGACCAGGTCGTCGTCCTGCGCGGCGACTCGCTCTGGACGATCGCCGCCGCGCACCTGCCGGACGGTGCCACGGCCGCCGACGTCGCCGCGGCGTGGCCGCGCTGGTACGAGGCCAACCGCGACGTGGTCGGCGACGACCCCGACGTCCTGCTGCCGGGGCAGATCCTGCGCATCCCCGACCTGCCCGCGACGGGCACCACCCGCACCACGCAGCCCGACCCGACCGCAGCGACCAGCGCTGCGCCGACCACCCTGGAGGGGCGATGAGCGCACTGGCCGTCGCGGAGCCGACGTCGACGCTCGAGGAGGCGCTCGCCGCCGGGATCACGAGCGGGCATCCCCGGCCGCTGATGCGTCGACGGCCCGCTGCGCCGCGCGTGCGGCCGGTGCCCGATCACGCCCCACCACCGGTCCGGCCCACGCCCGACCACCGCGGTGAGCACGACCTGCGGCCCGCGCACACGCTGCGCACCCGGATCTCGGTCCTGCGCGGGAGCGACCGCGTGCACGCGCCGGACGCGAGCGAGGAGCAGCTTCCGGCCGCGCCGCTCGACCACCGGGCGCTGGCCCGGATGCTCGCGCTCGCGAGCGTCGAGTCGCTCGTCGGCCGCCGCCCCGTCGCGCAGCTCGCGCGCTGGCTCACGCCCGGGGTCTTCGACGCGCTGTCGGCGCGCGCCACGGTGTCGGCGCGGGTGCTCGGGCCGCGGGCGGGGGCACGCGGCGTCACGGTGCGGCAGGTCACGACGTGCCGGGTCGACGAGCGCGTGGTCGAGGCGAGCGCGGTCGTCGACGACGGTCTGCGGGTGCGTGCGCTCGCGCTGCGCCTCGAGGCGCACCGGCGCAGCTGGCGGGTCACGGCCCTCGAGATCGGTTGACCACCGACCGGGCGACAGTCGAGCAGCGCCGAGCCCCTGCCCGGCCGTCGGGCAGCCGAGGGCGGAGCACGGGCCCACGCCGACGCAGCGAGGCCGCCGGGACCCTGGGTCTCGGCGGCCTCGCTGTGTCCCGGTCTCGCACCGGGCAGGGCGTGCTGCGGCCGGCTCAGCGCTTGCGCTGCTGCTTCGCCGCGCGGCGCCGCGCCTCACGGTTCCCCGCGTCCGCCGCGGCAGCGGGTGCGGCGCCGGTCGCCTGGTCGTCGACGGGTGCCGGCGCGCTCGCGTCACCGTCCACCGACGGCGCCGAGTACTGCAGCGGAGCGCGCTGCTCGGGGCCGTCGATGCCCTTGGCGACGAGCCGCGGCCCCGAGCCAGCCGCTGCGGCAGCCGAGTCGGCCGTCACCGCGGGAGCGCCGGGCGCCGCCGCGGACTCGTCCTGGACCTGCACCTGCAGGTTGTAGAGGAAGCCGACCGACTCCTCCTTGATGGCGTCGGTCATCGCGTTGAAGAGCTGGAAGCCCTCCCGCTGGTACTCGACGAGCGGGTCGCGCTGCGCCATCGCGCGCAGCCCGATGCCCTCCTTGAGGTAGTCCATCTCGTAGAGGTGCTCGCGCCACTTGCGGTCGAGCACCGAGAGCGTGACGCGCCGCTCGAGCTGACGCATCACCTCCGAGCCGAGCTCGCGCTCGCGCTCCGCGTAGGCGACCTCGGCGTCGGACAGCAGCTCGCGCAGGATCAGCTCGGACGTCAGACGGGTCGGGCCGCCGACCTCCTCGATGACGTCCTCGGGCGTGATCGACACCGGGTACACGGCGCGCAGCGCCGTCCACAGCGCCTCGAGGTCCCAGTCCTCGGGGCGCCCCTCGGCCGTGGCACCCTCGACGTACGCCGTGAGCACGTCGGTGCGGAAGTGACCGACCTGCTCCTGCAGGTCCTCGCCCTCGAGCACGCGGCGGCGCTGGTCGTAGATGACCTCACGCTGCCGGGACATGACGTCGTCGTACTTGAGGACGTTCTTGCGGATCTCGAAGTTGCGCGCCTCGACCTGCGACTGCGCGGACTGGATGCCGCGCGTGACGATCTTCGACTCGAGCGGCATGTCCTCCGGGAAGCCCGCGCGCGTCATCATCGACTCCGCGAGCCCCGAGTTGAACAGGCGCATGAGGTCGTCCTGCAGCGACAGGTAGAACCGGGACTCCCCCGGGTCGCCCTGACGGCCCGAACGACCGCGGAGCTGGTTGTCGATGCGGCGCGACTCGTGGCGCTCGGTGCCGAGCACGTACAACCCACCGAGCTCGACGACCTCGTCGTGCTCGGCCGCGACCGCGGCGCGCGCCTTCTCGAGCGCACCGGGCCACGCGGCCTCGTACTCCTCGGCGTTCTCGGCCGGGTCGAGCCCGCGCGCCGCGAGGTCCGCGACCGCCATGAACTCCGCGTTGCCGCCGAGCATGATGTCCGTGCCTCGACCGGCCATGTTCGTCGCGACCGTCACGGCGCCCTTGCGGCCCGCCTGCGCGACGATCGCCGCCTCGCGCGCGTGCTGCTTCGCGTTGAGCACCTCGTGCGGGACGCCGAGCTTGCGGAGCTTGGTCGACAGCAGCTCGGACTTCTCGACGCTCGTCGTGCCGACGAGGACCGGCTGACCCTTGGCGTGCCGCTCGACGATGTCCTCGACGACCGCGTCGAACTTGCCCGCCTCGCTCTTGTAGACGAGGTCGCGCTGGTCGATGCGCTGCATCGTGCGGTTGGTCGGGATCGGCACGACGCCGAGCTCGTACGTGGACTGGAACTCGGCGGCCTCGGTCTCGGCCGTACCGGTCATGCCCGAGAGCTTGGAGTAGAGCCGGAAGTAGTTCTGCAGCGTGATCGTGGCGAGAGTCTGGTTCTCCGCCTTGATCGCCACGCCCTCCTTGGCCTCGATGGCCTGGTGCATGCCCTCGTTGTAGCGGCGGCCCGGCAGGATGCGGCCGGTGTGCTCGTCGACGATGAGCACCTCGCCGTTCATGACGACGTAGTCCTTGTCGCGCTTGAACAGCTCCTTCGCCTTGATGGCGTTGTT
>Ga0206103_100897_pt1 | contig 12031 bp, 17 predicted proteins | sample 1B5Ametagenome_FD_148638 | JGI IMG/M metagenome (GOLD analysis project Ga0206103, IMG submission 148638) | Enriched microbial communities from leaf-cutter ant dump, University of Wisconsin, Madison, United States - 1B5A | ecosystem: Environmental > Terrestrial > Nest > Insects nest > Nest dump... | reverse complement strand
GGGCCGCTCGCGCGCCGACCTCGACACCGTGATCACCTGGCTCACCGGCTACGACGACCGCGGGCTCCAGCAGGCCGTCGCCGACGAGGTCACCTTCGAGACCTTCTTCGCGCAGGCCCCGCAGCTCAACCCGAACGCCCACCTCATCACCGGCGTCATCTGCGGCTACCGCGTCGAGGACATCGAGGACCCGCTGGTGCGCAAGATCCGCTACCTCGACAAGCTCGTCGACGAGCTCGCGCGCGGCAAGACGCTGACCTCCATCCTGCGCACCCCCGCCCCCGCCTGACCCGACTGCGGAGCCTGCGCCCACCTTCGGCGATCCAGCCACCGAGGGAACGCGGGGACCCGACGACGACCGCCGTCCTGTGGACAGAGCCGGACGAACGTGGCGGCGGCCCCCTAGGCTCCCGGCCGTGACGGACTTCTTCGACGACCCGGACGCGGTGCTCGCCAAGATCCAGCGGGACATCGCCGACGCTCAGGCGCGTGCCGAGCGCGCGACGGAGGTGCGTGCGTCGATCGACCGGGTGCGGGGTCGTGCGCGCAGCGCGCGCGGTGAGGTCGAGGCGGAGGTCGACGCGACGAGTCGCCTGACGGACCTGCGGCTCGACGACTCCGCGCTGAGCCTGCGCGCCGATGCGCTGGCCGCGCTCATCCGGGAGACGATCGCTGCCGCGACCCGTGACGCCGGCACCCGTGCCCTGGCGATCACCGACGACGCGTACGGTGCCGGGTCGTCGGTCAGCGAGCAGCTGCGCCGGGAGCTCGAGGAGCGCGGGACGGTCGGACGGTGAGCGGCGGCTTCCACGTCGACACCGAGGTGTTGCGCCGGCACGGTTCGCGCGTGGACCAGGTCGCTGCCGACGTGCAGAGCGCCAGGTCCGCGGCCGGGGCCACCGACCTGCACGGTGGTGCGTTCGGGCTCCTGTGCTCGTTCCTGCCCGCGACGGTCGGCGGGGTCGACGGTGCCGCCCGCGAGGCGATCAGCGCGGTGCACCAGGGAGCGCGCGACGCCGTGGACGGGCTCAGCAGCATGGCTCGTGACTTCGACGCGGTCGACGAGCGGGTCCAGGAGGTCCTGCGGGGCCTGGTCAAGGTGCTCGACCGGTGACGGTGAACCCGTTGGTCGCCGGGCCGGTCGTGACCTCGACGGCGGTGTCCGGTCTCGGTGTCGTGGAGTCGGTGTCCGACCTGTGCTCGTCGTTGCGGTCGGGGTCGTGGGTGGCTGCTGGGCTCGCGGGTGTCGGTGCGGCGCTGGACGTCGCGGCGAGCGTCATCGACCCGTTGGGCTCGTTGATCGGTGCTGGGCTCGGTTGGGTGATGGACCACCTGGAGCCGCTCAAGGGGTGGTTGAACGACCTGGCCGGCGACGCGGGTGCGGTGCTCGGGTTCGCCGGGACGTGGGACAACATCGCCGCGGCGATGAGCGGTGCGTCGGGAGAGCTGACGCGGGTCGTGCGCGCGGACCTCGAGCTGATGAGCGGCGACTCGATCGACGCGTATCGCGCCTACGCGCAGGGTCTGGCGGCCAAGATCGGGTCGACGGGGGAGTCGGCGGCGGCGATGTCGAGCGCGCTGCAGGTGTGCGCGCAGGTCGTGCAGGCCGTGCACGACGTGGTCCGTGACACGCTCGCGCAGCTCGCTGGCTCGATCATCTCCTGGGCGGCCGAGGCGGTGTTCACGCTCGGTCTGGCGACCCCGGTCATCGTCGGACAGGTCTCGACGCGTGTCTCGGCGCTCGCCACCAGGATCGGCAAGCACGTCACCGACGTCGTGCACACCGCGAAGAACCTGTCCGGCCTGCTCGACACCCTCAAGGACCTCCTGCGCCGACTGGTCGTCGGTGCCCGCAGGGGCGCGCCGGACGCCGCCCCGCGGTCCCGGAGCCACGCCGTCCCCACGCCGACGAAGAAGCCGCTGCCCGACCTGTCGCACCTCGACGACATCCGGCCGCGCGTCGGCCACGAGGGCAACCTCGACGAGTGGGCCGAGCAGGTCTCCGTGGCGCACGGCGAGCTCACGCCGGGCGAGGTCAAGGCGATCTATCGCTACACGACCGACGACGGCTACCAGGAGATGAACGGGTACCTGCGCAACCCGTCCTCGTACTCGCCGCAGGACGCGGCCCGGATCCAGCGAGACATCGACGACGCAGTGGCGGGGATGGACAAGCTCCCGCAGTACTCGGGGAAGACCTACCGTGGCACGGACATGCCGCACGCGGTCCTCGACACGTGGCAGCCCGGCGCGATCGTCAAGGACGAGGCATTCTGGAGCACGACGACCGACGCTGACGTCGGGCTCCGCTTCCGCAACGGAGGCGAGTTCTTCGTCACGATCACGGACGGAACGGGCGTCGATATCCAGGCGCTGTCCCACTACGGCGACGAGGCAGAGATTCTCGTGCGACCCGGTACGTCCTACGAGGTGTTGACCCGCGACTGGAATCCCAGCGGATACTGGGACCTCACGGCGCGAGAGGTACCACGATGAGCATGTCTGACGAAGAGATCGCCGCTCTGGCCGATCTGCCCGACATTCCGGTGGAGGTGCTCGTGGGGATGTCGAGCGAGGATCGGCTGGCATATCTCGATGCGTGCAAGAAGCGCTCGATCGAAGTTGCGACCGCACGTAGGGGCGGCCCGTTGCGTCCGGAGAGCATCAGCGCGACGAAGGGTGACTTTCCCGTGATCACGCACGTGGTCCGCCCGGCCCCCGGGCAGCGGGACCGATGACGCGCATCGTCGTCTGCGAGGCCGTCGCGGCCGTCGTCCCGGTCAAGGATGGCCGAACGGGGAGCCTCGCGTGACCGATGTCAGCGCGTTCCTCGATGCCATCGACAAGCTGCCCGCCTACGGCGGCTTCACGTTCCGTGGACTCGACGACGCCGAGGCGCTGCCGCCGGCGCTCGGGGTCGCGGCCGGCGTCCTGGCCACGTCCCGGGACCCCCGGGTGGCGAGCGAGAACTTCCGGACGGCGCGTGTGCTCGCGCTGCTCAACCGCACGGGCCGCGACATCAGTCGGTTCTCCGCGCAGCCGGACGAGGGCGAGGTCGTGGTGCGGCCCGGGTCGGTCTGGCGGGTACTCACGTCGTTCGAGGTGGCCGGCACGCGACCGACCTTCGTCGTGCTCGAGGAGCTCGACCCCTCGCACACGACCCCGGAGCCCACCGAGTGGGGGGACACACTCGCCGAGACGCGTGAACGTCTGACGCGCGTGATCGCTGAGGCGGCCACCGCCGTCCCGGTCGCTGTCGCCAGTCCCGGCAAGTTCGTCGGACCGTGGCCCGCGCAGGTTCCCTCCGGCTGGTGACGGACGACTCTGGCCGTCGCGTGAGCACGAGGTCCGCTGATGATCGGCCATGCTCCGACTACGGCTTCACGACGGAGCCGTTCCCGAGTGTGTCGCCACCGGCTTCCCTCGACGACGCGCTGATCGATCACGCCCTGGTGGACGAGTTTGATCCGGTGACGCCCCGCGAGTGTGCGTCGTTCCGGTCCGGTCGCTCTCGGCGACGCGCGAGCGGAGTCCTTATGGAACAGGTACGAGCTGCCTGTGCTGGTCGAGAACGACAACGTGACGTCGGTGACTGTCGTCGACGCGAGGACGGGAGAGTGACTACGTGTGTCCACCGCCGGTGAGGGGTTGGAGAGCCATCTCGTCAATGAAGCCCTCGTCGCGTACGTGGGGCGAGGCAGCGTGAAGCGTCCGGAGCGGCGAGAAGATCTCGTCAGAACGCTCGGTGGCCGCCAGGGGGAGGCGCTCCTCGCGCTTGTCGAGAAGGTGAACGCCACCGCGGACGAGATCGAGGTCGAGAAGAGCAAAGCGGTGGACTTCAGCTTGCTGCCTGTCTTCTCGCGCGAGATCCGCCGCGTGCTTCCTTGGCTCGACGACGCAGCCGGCGATGCTCTGTGCTGGGCGTCGCGGTACCGGCGGTTCTTCGCGTGACGTCGGACGTCGGTCGGCCGATGACAACCTTCGACGAGGCGCAGCAGCGCGCACTCGAGAGGGAGTTCGGCGAGACGGAGAGTGACGGTGACGGTCGACCCGGAGGGTGGACACACTGCAGTCCGCATGGACGACGCACCGGGTCGCCCTGGGACAGGCGGTGACCTCCTCGACTCGACGCGAGAGCACGTGATCCGCGGAGGGCCGCCCGTGCCGGCTGGAAGTGTGCTCTTCCAGCTCATGCCCGATGGATCGTGGCGGAAGGTTCTGGCCCTCACATGAGCATGCTGACCGTCGAGGATCGGCCGTGTTCCGAGTGCGAGAGTCTCGCCTACACGGGGAGGCACGAGCCCTACGTCGTCGACGACGTCGAGCAGAAGATGAGGGTGTGGCAGTGCTCGCTGTGCCGCACGCTGTGGCTCGAGACGGAGCACGCCGTCGTCCCGACGACCTACGGACATGTCGACGGGCTCGTACCGGGGTGGTGGGAGCGGTCCGCTCGCCTGGTCGCCGATCCGCTCGATCGCACGCTCGCCCGCCTGACCAGGGGCGAGGAGACCGTGAGCGGGCTAGGCATCGCCCTTCTCCGTCATCGGGTGTGGTGGACTCCGGCCGACCGAGGAGGGGCGAGCACCATCGAGACATGGGCGACGGAGAGTCGCGGGTCGGAGCCGGTCAGTGGTGTGGTGGTGTTCACTCACCTGGGGCGTGAGGAGGTCACCGTGGTCGGCGCGGAGGTCTCGTATGTCCTGACGGCCGACGCGACGTACCAGATCCATGCGGACGCCGTGAGGACCGTCGAGCGCGCGATGGGCGAAGAGGGGGCGACGTGGTGAGCGACGACGATGTACAGAGGCTGAGGGCCGCGATCGTCCGAGCGACCGAGTGGGCACTCGTGACGGCGATGAACGCCCGCCTGTAGACGCGGCGTGGAGCGACGGGGCGCCCTTGTTGTCCGGAGCGGGCCTGGACTGGCGGCCCTCTCCGTAGCGAGAGCCCGGCCGCTGGCCGAGCTCTCGCACTATGAACGATGACTCGGGACATCTATGAATGATGTCCCGAGTCATCACACGGCGGAGGATGGGGGATTCGAACCTCCTAAAGATCGGTCTCTGACCAGGTCAGACGCATGATCGTGCGTGTTCCCGCGCTTCGCGGCCCGTCGTTGGGTGCAGTTGACCGAAGTTGCCCGCGCTCCGTGATCCCAGGGGAACACGGTCGCGAGCAGCCGTGGGCCCCGTCTCGGTTACGCCTGCGCTGGGTCTACTCGAGCACGGTCGCCACTGTCGTTAGGAGTGACTCGGCGTCCGCCAGTGGCCAACCCTTGAGCAGAGCGAGGAAGGTCATGCAGAACGTCTGCTCGCGGGCGATTCGTTCCAGGACGCGCTCGTCCGCATGGTGCACGGCGAGACGTGCGACGTACTGCATCTGCTCCCCAACCGGGCTACCCGGATACGTCGAGGTGATCGCGTCCGCGACGGCGGTCAGCATCCAGGACCTCGGCACGCGACCCGTCTTCGGGTCTGTGGGGAGGTCAGCCCAGTCGTCGAGTTCATCCACGGCGCCCACGCTAGACACCATCTGAGCGGCGGCGACTCTGACACGCGTCGGACGCCGAGCTCTCGTCGGACCCGCGCCGTAGCGTGTGCCCCATGCCGGGGGAGGACCCGCGCCTGGTGGCGCGCAGCGAGACGTACACGGGCACGCGGCGCATCCGTCCTGAGTCGACGGTGCCGCGCGACGAGCGTGTGAAAGCCAACGGGCCACGGCTGGACGTTGACGAGCTGCTCCAGGCTCGAGACGCGGAGACGGCTTCCGATGACCGCTGGCGTGTGCGGCTCGACGGCAAGCCGCTCTGGTGGGCGACCGACGGTGGCTACACGACGAGCGCTGGCGCCGCGAGGAAGTGGCCGTGCCGGTGGGACGCGTACGACCACATGCTTGGGCGCGACCTCGGGAACCACACGTGGGACCTTGAGCCCGTCCGTCGTCCGCAGACACTCTCGGCGGTCGGCGTTGGGCCCAGGACGCGTTACTACGACCTGTCGCAGGCTTGGACCGGCTCTGTGGTGACGCCGACAGACGGCCGCCGACGCCCGCGTGACGGCATGGTCCACGCTCTCGTTGGCGAGAACGTGCCCGGGTGGGCCCTCTGCGGCGAGCAGGTCGGGTACTGGGCCCGAGGCGCGTGGCCTCCGCGCGGCATGCCGCGATGTGATCAGTGCGCGTCGATCGCGGAGGAGCTGCCTCGCGGCTGACCCTGTCACCTCCCACCGGTAGACCGCGGGGTATGCAGAGCGCCGACCTCACCCCCGCCCCGTACGCCGGCTACGCCTGACCAAAGTCGGAAGGGCGGGCGGTGACGAGACGATCCGTTTCGAAGCCGTCCTGACCCTTGACGGGCGGCCCATCGCGCACGTGAGTAACGGCGGCGAGGGAGGCTGCAACCGCTGGTCACCGGTCGATGCGGGCGGGTGGTCGGCGATGCACGCCTTCAACGACTACGCGGCGGCGTGGAACGCCGGGAGCGAGTTCGCGGGGATCGAAGACGGCGACCAGTTGATCGGTCGACTCCTCGAGGTGGACCGGCCCAACCGGATGAGGTCGCTGCCGTTGGTTCTCGACAGCGAGTCGTTCTGGGTCAGCGGCGAGTACGCGGTGTTCAAGGGTGCGACCCGTCAGCAGACGCTCGCCGCGCTCCGGTCGGCCGTGTACGCGCACCGGACTCCGCGCGTGTGGAGCAAGATGCACGGCGACTTCATCCCGGTGGGGTGAGCGGGCGCGGAGCCCGCGAGTCGAGGCTCAGCCTCATCCCCGGTTGCCAGCACGTTGACGGCGAGGGCGTACCCGCCGGCGAACTTGGCCCACGTCGTGATGCCACGTGCGTACACTCGGCCCATGGCGCGCCGATTCATGCTCGGGTTGGTGGGCACCGCCGCACTTGCCCTCGCTCTCGCCGTCACGTTCGTTCCGCAACACACCGGCTACGAGTCGCTGTGGACCTATCGCGACACCACCGACGTCCTCGCGATGCCCGACGATGCCCCGCAGCGCTGCCGGGACTGGTTCTCCCAGTTCCCCCGCGACTACGACGCCGAGTGCGCACCGCTGCAGTACGTCGTCGCACCCGACTCTCCAGCACCGTTCAGCAGTGAGGCGATCTCGATCAACGGTGTTCCGTTCGCGGGGGCGATGCTGCTGCTCATCACGGGCGTAGCGCTCCTCATCGCCGCTGCAGCGTCACCGGGAACGCTGACACCGAAACCGACGCCCGCGCCAGCTCGCCCTATCTGGCGGTTCAACAGCCCACCCGGCTGGCCCGAGGCCCCGGCTGGCTGGTTGCCGCCCGCCGGCTGGAAGCCGGACGCGACTTGGCCCTCTGCTCCAGCGGACTGGCAGTGGTACACGAACATCAGCGAGCCAACCGAGGCAACATCGGCGACGACTCCGTTGTCGGCAGAGCTGGCCCGTCTGAACGACCTCCGAACCTCAGGCGCACTCACCGAAGACGAGTTCACAGCAGCCAAGGCGCGACTTCTCCGACCCTGAGGGCCAACCTCGGGCCGACCTGCCACGGCGCGACGCTCATCGGTCGTCCGGCTCTGCGCCGCTAGCCGTGGGAGCCACAACCGGGCGGGACGGGAGGGCCCGGTAGAGGGTCGCCACACCGCAACCGAGCTCGCGCGCGATGTCCGGGACGGTGCGACCGAGGGCATCGCGCAGATGCGTGGCGTAGGCAACTTGGTCGTCGGAGAGCGCGCGCGGTCGGCCCACACCCCGGTCGCCCTTCGCCTCCCGAACCGCCCTCGCGTGTGCGACTCGCTCGCGGTTGTACACCCTCTCGATCTCCCCGAAAAGACCCAGGATCAGGAGGGCCATCGTCGCGGTCGGACCGTCATCGGTCGTGTCAATCGCGATGGGGTCCGCCAGGGTGCGCAGGCCGATGCCGCGCTCGCGCAGGTCGTGCACCAGGTTGAGCGTGTCGCGCAGGGAGCGACCCAGGCGGTCGAGTGTGTAGATGAGTACGACGTCGCCCGGGCGGGCATACGCCAGGAGCGCCTGTAGGCCGGGTCGCTGCGTGTGGGCACCGGTGGCCTTGTCCACGAAGACGCACGCCTCGGGAACGCCCGCGTCGGCCATGGCGGCCAGCTGCCTGTCGAGATGCTGAGCGGTCGTGGATACCCGGCAGTACGCGAGGGTCTGACCGGACGGCGTCACGGTGGCGGGATCGATGGTCGGCATGCGTCGACCGTATCGATATGGCAGGTGCGTGTACGGAGTTTAGGGACCTCGTTTTGATAACAGTTTCTGAGAGGCTCCCGAGTCCGATTCGTGCCCATCGGGCATGGTGGCTCCTGCCCATCTCAGAACCTTGGTTTTGAGAGACGCGAGCGGGGTGGCCGGGCACACTACTCGGGTGACCTCCACACCTTCCGAGGCAGCACCGCGATCCGAGTCAGCGCCCGTGGACGAGTTGGCTCGCTCGGCGGCTCGATGGATCGACGAAGCGATGCGCGCCTGGGCGAACGACGACTACAGCAAGGTCGCCGCGGTCGCCCCGCTCGCCGTGGAGCACCTGGGCAAGGCTGTTCTCTGGGAGATGAACCCGGTGCTGCTCGTGCCTCTGACGTCGGACGCCGAGCCGTCGCTGATCGTGCTCTCGACGAAGCCCAGCCTCATCGCTCCGAAACTGCGAACCGTCGGCATGGCAGTCCTGCTCACGCGCCTCGAGAAGGTGCTCGGCACCCTTCCTGTGGATACCGCACGGCGCCGGCGTCTCGTCGATAGCCGCAACGGCGCTGTACACGTGGGGACCGGAACAGCATCACGGCACGTGTTGCTCGACGCCCTGCTGCTGTGCCAGACCCTCCTCAGCCACCTGGACGCCGATGAGAAGTCCTTCTTCGGAGATCACCACACCGCCGTCCTCGGGCTGCTGGACGAGAAGCGGACCGAGACCGGTCATCGTGTCGGCGCGAAGCGTGCCAAGGCGCGCCAGCACCTGACTCAATTGGAGCAGCAGCTGGGTGCAGAGGCGTTCCAGGCAGCCTGCGACACTCTCGCTGCACGGGTCGTCGAGATCGAACCGACGGACTACGGGCTGCGCTTCTACGGGAAGATGCACGACTGCCCGGAGTGCGGGACCGAGGCGCTGCTCATGGGCGATGTCGCTGTGGACTTCGACGTCGATTGGGACGTCGAACCCCTCGGTGGAGGGCAGTACGACGCGATCCCGATGTCCATCACGATTCTCACGCTCGCGCCCGAAGCGTTCACGTGTCCGGTGTGCCGTCTCGAGCTGAGAGGCCTGGACGAACTCGCAGAGGCAGACATGCCGACACAGCCACTGGAGGTAAGTGAGGCCGACCTGGTCCCGGACTTCCGAATCATCGACTACATGGACGAGTGACCGGGACCTGGCGAGGTCGTCCCGCAGTGAGGCTGTCGCAGCATGCCGGTAGACCGCGGGGCATGACGAACAGCACCCCCACCAAGCTCGGCGGCTACGAGATCACCTCCTACGAGGAGATCGCAATGGGCTGCGGTGTCGCGTTCACCGCGACGATCACGAAGGACGGCAAGAAGGTCCTGACGGTCGAGAACTCCGGCCGAGGCGGCTGCCACACCTACGGCGGTGTCGGCTCCGACTGGGCCGGGTGGCGTGAGGCCGAGGCCGAGTTCGAGGCCTTCGCCAAGGAGTGGAACAAAAACTCCGGCCTCGCCGGGTTCGAGGACACCGACGCGCTCGTCTGGCACCTCATCGAGGTCGCGGCCCTGAACCAGAAGCGCGTGGTCATGTTCCTGCTGGACGACGAGGACTGGTTCGAGAGCGGCGTGGGGCGCTCCATGAAGGCCGGCGTGACCTACGAGCAGGCGTATACGTACATCGCGAAGACCTTCCCCGGCCGCAGCGCCCGCATCTGGAACAAGACCCTCAGCGAGTTCGTCACCGTCGAGGGCTGACAGCGGTCGTCTGTTCGCCGGACACGGCCGGTGGCGCGCCACTACCGTCGGGCCATGGACTGGAAGGAGTTCGTCGCGACCCTCGTCGGCTACGTCCTGTCGTGGCCGGTGGCGGTGTTCGCCGTCGCGCTCATTCTCAGACGGCAACTGAGCGATCTCGTCGGCCGGGTGCGCCACGTGGAGGTCGGCGGCCAGAAGATCGACTTCGACGCGACGCTCGGTCTCGCGGAAGACCTTGCAGCCGCTTCAGGGGTCGGTGACGCGGAGACACCCGTGGACCCGGCAATGGCTGCAGCGGAACCGGACCTCGACCCGACCTCCGAGATCCTCGTTGCTTGGCGGGACGTCGAGGAGGCGGTGCAGGGGTTGTCCGCACTGCATCTCACGGGAGCTCCGACGAGGCGGCCACGTCACGCGGTGGCCGCTGCACGGGAACTGGTCAATGCCGGCCTCGTAAACAGCAACTACGCCGATGCCATCGCCGCTCTTGCGAACCTTCGGAACGAAGTTGCCCACGCCAGGAAGTTGCCGACCGGCGAGGAAGCGGCGCGATTCCATGCCACCGCGAAGGAGATCATTGACGTCTCGCACCTGCTGGCGAGCGAGCGCGCAGGCGTGGTCCGCACGCAGTAGCCGGTGCGCCGGCAGCGCTTGTCAGGCCTCAGGGATCTCGATGCCGTCGAGGCTCGGAAGCCCGATGGGTGCGCGCGCCACGGGCCTTTCGTGCTGCAACGCGGTGAGCCACTCGTTGTACAGCACCCAGATGTAGTCGCTGACGCGCTGCACGTCGGCGCCGAGCGTGCGCAGATCCGCCAGTGCTAACACGCGGTCTCGGGTCTCGCCGTTGGACCGCACAACCGCTCTGGCGGCCTCGAACGCATCTGGACGCACCCCGTCGACGAACCAGAGGCCGTGCACGACTTGGTTCCGTCGTTGGCTGACGGACCGGAACGGGGCCACAGCCGCAGCGAGACGTTCGATGTGTTCCGCGGCGGACACGAGACCGTCGGCGAGTTGTTCGCCGCTCCGCCCCCAGTACCTGCGCCAGCTCGCATCGTCGTCCCCGAGCACCGTGGCAATGAGGTGGCACGCCCAGTAGTCGAGCTCCGTACACCGGAGGACCACGTGCCCCACTGCCACCGCGAGCTCGTCGGGGTGCCCTCCGGCGGTCTCCAACTCGATGAGCAATCCCATCCCTCCATGGTGCCGCGCCCGCCGGTACCACCGGACCCGTCCGGCTGATCACCTACCCTCTGCGCGCCGCGCCGGCGGGTGCCCGGCGGGCAGGAGGTGGACGTGATGTGCGAGATCAAGCCGTTGCCACGGTGCGCAGGGCACGCCGGCCCGGCGCTGGAGGCGGCGCTCGCTCGGTACCGGGCGGTGCACCCGGGTGGTCCGTCGCCGTGTGTGCTTCTGGCGGCTGAGTGCACGATCGGGACGCTTCACGCGCACGTCACCACGGCCCAGCACTGGGTGCGCTCGGCGGACGGCGACGCGGACCACGATGAGGCCCGGCGCTACCTGGAGGACGCCCAGGCGCGGTTGCACGCGCGGTGGGCTGAGCGTGACGCCTCCTCCCAGTCGCGTCTCGCTGCGGTTCGTGCGGCGCGTGCCGGGGGCGCGGGTGCGGCTGGTGTGGCCCTGACCGCTGACGAGCGGGACCGGTGGGAGACCGCCGGCCGGGATGCTGCGCTGTCCGAGTCCCGGGCGGTTCGCTTCGACGGGCTGGCTGACGAAGCGGTCTGGGACGGCGACGAGCGAAGCGCCGGCCGCCACGCCTGGATGGCAGACCGGTGCCGTGAGTCGGCGTCGCTGGCTCGCCAGGAGCAGTCCTCGCTCCTCGAGCGAGCGCGCACCCGAACCAGGGCTGCCTGACTGCTGACCCCCGCCTGACAGGAGCGCCCCGCACCGGAATGGATCGGTGCGGGGCGTTCTCTTGTGCCTGGGTGCAGATATTCGGCTCCTCCGAGTTCCGGTGGGGGTGAGCGCGGCGCGCCGACGGTGTGATGACCGGCTGAGAGGGGTCGAGGCCTCCAAGATCGGGAGCGACCAAGCACCCTGTCCGGAAGGCCTCGACGTTGTCCGAGCCTACGGCGCGATCTGTTGCGCGCTGCCA
>Ga0206103_100896_pt1 | contig 12036 bp, 12 predicted proteins | sample 1B5Ametagenome_FD_148638 | JGI IMG/M metagenome (GOLD analysis project Ga0206103, IMG submission 148638) | Enriched microbial communities from leaf-cutter ant dump, University of Wisconsin, Madison, United States - 1B5A | ecosystem: Environmental > Terrestrial > Nest > Insects nest > Nest dump... | reverse complement strand
TGGAGTGAGCTGACCCCGAAAATGAACCAGCTCGGTTTCGCGCCCGGCTGGGGACATAACGCCAACCGGGTGGCTGAAACCATGAATATGCTGATGGATATCCTCGAAGCCCCCTCTCCTTCCGCACTGGAAGAATTCCTGGCCCGCATTCCCATGATTTCCCGCCTGCTGATTCTTTCTCCTCACGGCTATTTCGGTCAGGATAACGTGCTCGGATTGCCCGATACCGGCGGCCAGGTCGTTTATATTCTCGACCAGGTGCGTGCCCTGGAAAAGGAAATGCACGACCGGCTGCAATTACAAGGGGTTCAGGTCGAACCGAAAATACTGATCGTTACCCGCCTGATACCCGATGCGGGGGACACCACCTGTAACCAGCGGCTGGAAAAAGTCAGCGGCTGTACCAACACCTGGATTCTGCGCGTCCCGTTTCGCAAGCACAACGGAGAAATCATTCCCCACTGGATCTCGCGTTTCGAAATATGGCCTCATCTCGAAATTTTTGCCGGTGATGTCGAACGGGAAGCACTGGCAGAACTGGGTGGACATCCCGATCTGATCATCGGCAACTATTCGGATGGTAATCTGGTAGCGACCCTGCTCAGCAGAAGATTGGGCGTCACTCAATGCAATATTGCACATGCACTCGAAAAAACAAAATACCTGCATTCGGATATCTACTGGCAGGAAAACGAGGATAAATATCATTTTTCCTGCCAGTACACAGCAGATCTACTGGCAATGAATTCCGCCGATTTCATCGTTACCAGCACGTATCAGGAAATTGCCGGAACACGGGAAGCAGAAGGCCAGTACGAGAGCTATCAGGCTTTTTCCATGCCTGATCTTTACCGGGTAGTCCATGGTATCGATCTGTTCGATCCGAAATTCAATATCGTTTCTCCGGGTGCGAATGCGGATATCTATTTCCCCTATACTGATCCGCACCGGCGTCTGCACGGCCTGATACCGGAAATTGAATCCCTGATCTTCGATGACGCAAGCAGTCTCCCGGCCCGCGGACATCTTCAGGATCCGGACAAACCCCTGATTTTCACCATGGCACGCCTGGATCGGATCAAGAACATCACCGGACTGGTAGAGCTGTACGCCAACTCACCACGTTTGCGTTCGCTTGCCAATCTGATCATCGTTGGCGGCAAGATCGATCCACAGCATTCAAGCGACCATGAAGAGCAGGAACAGATTCACCGGATGCACCAGCTGATGGATGAACACAAACTCGATCAACAGATGCGCTGGCTGGGAATGCGCTTGGACAAAAATCTGGCGGGAGAACTCTACCGCTACATTGCCGATAAACGCGGTGTATTCGTACAACCGGCCCTGTTCGAAGCATTCGGCCTGACCATCATCGAGGCTATGGCATCCGGTCTGCCGACCTTTGCCACCCGCTACGGCGGCCCACTGGAAATCATCCAGCACAACCGTTCCGGCTTCCATATCGACCCTAACCAAGGTGCTGATACGGCTGATCTGATCGTGGATTTTTTCGAAAAAACCCAGGAAAACCCACAGGAATGGGAACGTATTTCCCAAGGGGCACTCGACCGTGTCGCCAGCCGCTACACCTGGAAACTGTATGCTGAACGCATGATGACACTATCGCGTATCTATGGTTTCTGGAAATTCGTCAGCGGGCTCGAGCGGGAAGAAACGGATCGCTATCTCAACATGTTCTATCATTTACAATTCCGGCCGCTGGCAAACAGGCTGGCCCATGAGATCTGATACCCACTGCTGAGCAGTAATTCCAATTCCAAATCAAAAATGACACGAAGGCGAGCCGCAGACATTATGAATAATACGGCAAGGCGAAGCCGACAAAGTCAGTCTTGATTTAGAAATGGAATAAGACTGCACGGATGAAATTGAATTCCAATCCCTCACATAAAGCGAAGCAATGAAAAAATCCATATTGATTACCGGCTGTTCCAGCGGTATCGGCTACTACGCTGCTCATGATCTGCATACACACGGCTACCGTGTCTTTGCTACCGCACGGCGGCAGGAAAGCGTGGAAATGCTGCTCGCGGAAGGGCTGGAGAGTTTTCAGCTCGATCTGAATGATTCCAGTTCGATCCGGCATGCTGTCGAAGAAACCCTGCGGCGCGGAGACGGCAAGTTGTACGCCCTGTTCAACAACGGCGGCTACGGCCAGCCCGGTGCCGTTGAAGACCTCAATCGGGAAGCATTACGTGCGCAATTCGAAACCAATCTCTTCGGCTGGGTGGAGCTGACCAATCTAGTCCTGCCCACCATGCGCAGACAAGGATACGGCCGTATCATTCAGAACAGCTCGGTATTGGGTTTTGCTGCCATGCCATTTCGTGGCGCATACAATGCTTCCAAATATGCAGTCGAAGGCTGGAGCGATACGCTGCGGCTGGAACTGAGAGGAAGCGGTATTTTTGTCTGCCTGATCGAACCAGGGCCGATCCTCACCCAATTCCGCGCCAATGCAATGAAAGCATTCGAACGTTATATCGATGTCGAACGAAGCGTTCATCGCGAAAAATATCTTGCCATCCGCAACCGGCTCAATAAACCGGGTCCAGCCGTTCCCTTCACCCTGCCCCCCGAAGCCGTGCTGAAGAAAGTGATCCATGCACTGGAAGCCGATACGCCCAGGGCACGCTACTACGTCACCCTCCCGACACACCTGTTCGGCTTTCTCAAACGCATCCTCCCGGTTTCCATGCTGGATAAAATCCTGGCCAAGACGGGGAATGATCATCAGTAAATCTGTCAGTTACCATACGATCACCAGATCTTCTACCGCATCCTGTATGCAAACATGAAGCACTGATTGGTTGAGGAATATACATTGCCGCCAACAGTAATCAATCAGGGCTTGATTGCAAAATTTATGTTGTATCTTGTAGAATGTAAATCGTTCTCATTTTCCTGTTCGACTTGCGTATGTGTTCGACTGACCCCCAAAAAGGTATCGCGCCAGCTGCCGATTCTGCGATGCAGCAGATTCATTTCCTGTACAGCGATCATCATGACTGGCTGTACAGCTGGTTACGCCACCGGTTGGGTAACGCTGCTGACGCAGCCGATCTGGCACACGATGCTTTTCTGCGCCTCATTATCAAACCGGCTCCTCATGGTTTCGCCAGTTTTGGTGAGGCACGCGCCTACCTGCGTACCATGGCTCAAGGCATGTGCATCAACCTGTGGCACCGCCGTGAGATCGAACAAGCCTGGCTGGATACCCTGGCTGCCTGGCCGGAAACATATGCTCCCTCTCCTGAACGGCAAGCGATGGTACTGGAAGCACTGCATGAAATCGGCACCATGCTGCTCGATCTTCCGCCCAAGGCTGCCCGAGCCTTCCTCATGGCTGCCGGCTGCCAGATGACAGACAAAGAAGTAGCTGAAGTATTGGGTGTTTCCTCTCGCATAGTACGCAAGTATGTCGCTCAGGCCATGTTACGTTGCATGCAATTACAGGCCAGACAAACCGTGGTCGATTCCCTCGATCCCGACATGACCTGATTCACATGTCCACTACGACTCCACCGCCCGATTCTACGTCTGATTCTACCCGGACCGAACCCTCGCATCAGGCAATGGAGCAGGCTGCCGAGTGGTATGCACTACTGCGCTCCGGCGAAGCTACTGATGATGATCATGCCCGTTGGCAGTCCTGGCTGGAACACAACGCAGATCATCACCTCGCCTGGCAATATGTCGAAACCATCAGCCGCAGCTTCGAACCTATCCATGCCACGCCTGACCCCCGACAAACTGCCGATGGTTTGTGGGCTGCCAATACACGGGTGATACAGCGCCGCAGGATACTGACCGGGATCATCGCTCTGGCTGGAACCGGACTATTCGGCTGGGCAACCTGGCGTCATACACCGCTACCCGGCATCGTTCTGGCACAGATAGCCGATCATCGCACTGCTACCGGGGAGTTACGCGAAGTCATCCTGTCGGATGGCACGCATGTCTGGTTCAATACCGCCACCGCGCTCAATGAAGCGTATCGCACCAATCTCCGCCGCTTGTGTCTGATCACAGGTGAAATTCTGATCGATACCGCTACCGATCCACAGCGGCCTTTCATCGTCGATACACCGCAGGGACAATTAAGAGCATTGGGCACCCGTTTTACTGTGCGATTGGAAGGTGACAAAACGTTCCTGGGAGTCTATCAGGGTAGCGTCGAAATAACATCTGCAGCAGGTGCCTCCTCCCTCATCCAGGCGGGACAGCAAACCCATTTCACAACAGATATCTTAGCGGCTGTCGAGCCAGCCGATATGGCGCGCGAGGCCTGGAGTCGTGGTGTACTGGTGGCCTGGGATATGTCACTGGGTGATGTCGTTAAGGAACTGCGCCGTTATCGCAATGGATATCTGGGTATAGCCCCTGAAGTGGCCAACCTTCGCGTGTTTGGCAGCTTCCCGCTACGAGATACAGACAATACCCTGAATATGCTGGCATCTGCCCTTCCGATCCACATCCAGCGTACACTGCCCTGGTGGGTCAGCATCGAAGCACGAACCGGCACTGATTCCGACCGCTGAGCAGTAATATCTGCCGGAGCCATTCATGCCACTGATCTGATTTAATAATAAATACGATAAAGAAGGACTATGACAATGGCCAGAACAACCAAACCAGTAAGTTTTACATTTGTTGAACGTGATATTGAGTTTCTTGCAAATATGGTAGAGAAAGGTCGCTTTGGGAATCGAACAGAAGTTGTACGAGCTGGCTTACGCCTTTTAGAAGACTATGAGAACAACGAAAAAATTAAACGCTTGCGAGCATTGGTTGCCGAAGGAGATGCCGATATAGAAGCCGGGCGCGTTACAGAATACGATAATGCACAGGCGCTTGAAAGCAGTATTACCAGTTAAGGAATCTCTAATTAAATCTTCCATGATCCGCATTGCAGGCAAAATCATGATGATTGCAAGAAGCATGGCGAAGGCCATAGCTCAATTCAGTTCGATGAATTCTCATCCGTTTACTGCGCAATCCAAAATACGATATTGAAGAAAGATGGCTATTAATATTATACTTTAATATAATTTACAGGAGATTCCATGCATACTACCAATCTTCGCAAGGTCGGCGGCTCGATCATGCTGGCTGTTCCACCTGCATTACTCGATGTCCTGCATCTGTCGGCCGGGGCTAAAGTCAGTCTTACCGTCGATAATGGCCGGCTTGTGGTAGAGCCGAAGACACGACCGCATTACACGCTTGATGAGCTGCTGGCGCAATGTGATCCCTCGGCCGAGCTGACTGCCGAAGATCGGAAATGGCTGGATGCTCCTGCTGTGGGTCATGAGTTGCTTTAATGGAACGAGGAGATATCTATTTCGTTTCGCTCGATCCCGCTTCCGGCCATGAGCAACAGGGAATGCGCCCGGTGCTGGTTATTTCACCCGGTGCGTTCAACCGACTGACAAAAAAAAACACCCGTAGTACTGCCGATCACGACCGACGGCAGCTTTGCCCGAACGGCCGGGTTTACCGTATCGCTCATGGGAACTGGCACCCAAATAACGGGAGTGATTCGCTGCGACCAGCCGCGCGCGCTGGACATTGGATCACGCAACGGGCGTAAGGTAGAAAGTTTGCCGGCGGTAATCGTCGATGAAGTATTAGCGAAACTCGCAACCATTCTGGCGTGAAGAAATGAGCACAAATGGCTCGAACTTCAATGCCATTGCAGAGCCAGCACTTCATCGCTCAGATTCTCCATCTGTTTAAGAAGCAGCAATCCGATCATTAACCGAATCAGTCTATCAGGGGCGACAATGACCTATCCCATAAGACAGGTTTTTTACGCACTATATGTCTGTGAAGGCTGTTTTATCAAAGATTCAGCAGGGATACCCAGATCGTGGTGAAGTCTTTGAATCATTCTGAGCATCAGAGAACGTTTGCGATTCAGAATTTCATATACACGATTACTTTTTCCAATCATGGGCTCCAGATCCTTGACTGTTAAACCCTTTTGCTCCATTTCAAATTTTATAGCTTCAACGGGGTCGGGCAGATCGAGCAAGTAGTGCTGCCGTTCGTAAGCCTCAATCAGAGTGACCAGAATATCCAGTTTATCGCCTTCCGGTGTATTGGATTCTGCAGTCATGAGCGTTTCGACTTCTTTTAATGCTGTACGATAATCAGTGTCTGTTCTGATTGGTTTGATATCCATAGTCTTCTCCATTAATCAGAATAATTCTTCCTGAAAATAATAGCTTTCCTTCGATAACGTACTGATCCTGGACAACCCGCTGATACGAACACCGAGCAATCTCAGCTTTTGCTCGAAAGGAACACGCCGAAGACAATCTCTCGCAGCCTTGCGAATAGTTGATGCATCGGCGGTCGGATTCCGTACCGTCAGATCACGTGTAATCGTTTGAAAATTTTCGTACCGCAGTTTGATACCAATCGTTCGCCCGACATAGCCTTTGCGTTGCAAATCTTCTGCAACGTGCGTACATAATTCAGTGAAGATACCCGACAATATTTCCCGATCCTCCCGTACATCGAGGTCTCGCTCGAAAGTTGATTCACGACTGATTGATTTGGATTCTGAACTGACTACCACGGGGCGATTATCGCGACCATGGGCCGAATCATGTAGCCAGATGGCATAACCGCGGCCAAAATGCGCCTGGAGTAAACCGAGTTCGGCTTTAGCCAACTCCCCGATTTTCTGAATACCCAGCCTGGCCAACTTTTCTTCTGCTTTTGGCCCGATCCCGTTAATCTTGCGAACGGATAAAGGCCAGATTCGATTCGGGATATCAGTATGGGTCAAGACAGTCAGTCCATCAGGTTTTTCGAGATCGGAACTGATTTTTGCCAGAAGCTTGTTGGGTGCTATTCCGATTGAACAGGATAATCCTGTGGCATCACGCACTGCCTGCTTGATACTCGATGCGAGTGCAGCTGTCTCATCAGGATGCTCACTCAGATCGATATAAATCTCATCGATGCCACAATCTTCTATATGAGGCGCAATCCTTACAATTGCGCTTTTAAACAGCCGCGAATAGTGACGATAGCTATCGAAATCTGCCGGTAACAGTATGGCATCAGGCGCCAACTGCGCGGCCCTCATGATCCCCATCGCTGAAAAAACGCCATACGCACGTGCTTCGTAAGTCGATGTCGTGACCACCCCTCGACCCGTGTATTCACGCAACTTTGCGTATGAACGCTTTCCATCCGGCCCGGTAATCGGCCGATGAACCGATCGGCCCCCTATCACAACCGGCAATCCCCGCAATTCCGGATAACGCAGAAGTTCTACCGATGCATAAAAAGCATCCATATCCAGATGAGCAATGCGGCGACTTTTCGTATCCATGCAATGCATATTAATCGTATTTCAAACCTTTCTCCGGGACAGTAAAAACCGCTCTACCCTGTGATTTCCCAAGGTATCACCTCTTCTTTCTTGCAGCAATATCTCACAGACCATACAAAATTTTTTGAAAATGGTTCCGCTTTTTGCCCGCTCGATTGATTTACAGGGTGAAAGCGCAATTACACATCAGCGATCAATCAGCCGCCCCAAACAGCGGGGTCGATCTATTCGATCGATTTTGCTCAGGCAGCCACGCAATTCTGATGGTAAAGGCGTCCGCAACGTCACATTAACCCTGTCTGAGGAAAAAATATCATGTTTTGCAGTTGCTCGCTCCGCGCTGCCGCTACGACGCATCGCTTGTCATTCAACCCATTCTCCCTTCAGCTTTACTCCGTTTGTATATCGAGCTGTATAGCGGGCCATCCAGCAAGTGTTTTTCTGCATCTGCTGTCGTTGGTCGTACAACTGATCTTTGCGGGCAGTCTGCTCATCGTCGTGAGCGGATCAACCGATACCTGGGCACAAACTGCTGCAGCCCCCGTAGTCGAACAGGTTCAGACTGTCGCCACGCACTACTACGATATCCCGGCCGGGCCGCTGAACACAGTGTTGACGCGTTTCTCCACTGAATCCGGTATTTTCCTGGTGGGTGCCAACGATCTTGCACAAGGCAAGCACAGCCCCGGCATCCGCGGTACATTCAGTGTACAAAAAGCGCTGGATGTGTTGCTGACAGGCACCGGTCTGGAAACACAACGTAATGCGCAGGGGCAATACGTTCTACAACCGGCTGCAAGCGCAGTCGGAACGCTTCCCCTGATGACGGTGACAGGCGCTGCGATCAATCCTGGGGTGACCGAAGGCACTGGCTCCTACACGACGAGCCAATCCTCTTACGGCAAGGGGCAAACGCTGAAGGAGTTGCCCCAGACCGTCACGGTAATGACGTATGAGAGCATTCAGGATCAGGGATTGAAAACGCTGGATGATGTGCTGGAACGCACGCCTGGCGTCACAGTCCAGCAAAACACTAGCGTGGATTCACTCTTTTATTCCCGAGGTTTTCAAATCACCAGTTTCCAGATCGACGGCAATAGTCCATTGTTGTCACTATCGTCCACACAGACTTTTGCTGGAGATCTCAACACATCACAACTAGATCTTGCCATGTTCGACAGTGTCGAAGTTCTGCGTGGTTCTGATGCGCTCTATGGCACCTCAGGTGAGCCAGGTGGCGCAATCAACCTGGTACGCAAGAAACCAACCAGGCAGTTTCAGGTGAAGGCGCTGGCTCATGCCGGCAGTTGGAACAATTATCGCAGTGAACTGGACGTTGGCGGATCGATCATGGAAAATGGACGTATTCGCGGGCGCCTTGTCGGTGTTTATGAGAATCGAAAATTTTTCTACGATGTCGCCAAGAGCGACAAATATCTGTTTTATGGCATTGTCGAAGCGGATATCACCAACAGCACCCTGCTCACCTTCGGTGGCGATCTTATGCGTCAGGACAGCACGTATTGGCGCTTCGGTTTACCGCGCTACTCGAATGGCGCTGATATCGGTTTGCCGCGCAGTACATCTTTCGTCACGGACGATGATCGCTGGAAAAGAAATAACAACAGGCAGTTTATTCGCCTTGATCAGGCGATTGGAACGGATTGGACCTTGGGCATTGAAGCATCACGAGCACAAAGCGAGGTTGATCAAAGTAGTATTTTTTGGTGGGGTGCAATTGATCCGATTACTTTTTCTGGCTTTAACAGCGCTATAGGACACGGCAGGCAATTTGATCGCGATGAAACCCAGAAAACGCTGGATGCCGTACTGAAAGGCTCATTCCACCTGCTGAGCAGAGAGCATAAGGTGATTCTAGGTGCGAATATAAATCAATACAAGAGTGGTGTAAAAACTTATAGGCACATGAATGACATAGGGAGACCTAACTTCTTTGTCATACAAATACCTAATTTTTTTGAGTTTGATCCGGAAGATTATCGATTCGATGACTCCTACTTTTTAGCCTTTAGAGACAGAACTACAATCACGCAAAAGGGGCTTTACGGGTCCCTGGCAGCAAAAATTGCGGACCCGCTTACACTTATCGTCGGTGGACGGATGAGCTGGTACAGCTACAACAATGTCTCGAATAACTTCAGTTCGACTACAGGCGCTGTCACTTCTACGTCTTTAACAAAGTATCAAGACAATGTAGTTTTTACGCCTTATCTGGGCGTGGTTTTCGATTTAACAGAGCAATGGTCGACCTATGGCAGCATCGCTGAAACCTATAAACCACAGGCAAACAATCGCAAGGGACCTCTGCCTGGCACACCGCTCGCTCCTGTCACTGGGCGCAGTTACGAAATCGGTGTCAAGGGCAATCTCTTCGATGGACGGTTGAATACAGCGCTTGCTTTCTATTCCATCAAGCGCAATGGTCAGGCGATGGAAGATCCGGCTTACCCACCCACTTTTGGTGGTGAACTGGGTAGCAGCTGCTGTTATCTGGATGATGGTCGTATTACCAGCAAAGGTGTAGACACCGAGGTCAGCGGTGAAATCGTGCCAGGTTGGCAGATTCTGGCTGGCTACACCTTCAACGACAATGAGAGCAAGGCAGGCAACCCCCTCTACGGCAGCACAGTGACGCCCAGGCATCTGTTCAAATTGTGGTCGAGTTATGAGCTGAAAGGCATGTTGAGTGGCTTGAAACTGGGCGGTGGCTTGACTGCACAAAGTAGCGCTTACATAGATGGTATAACGCGTACTTTTAACGCAATCACTGGATTATATGATGGCCCGTCAGTCAACTATAAATTTACCGAACCGGGGCATGTACTAGTCGATCTGTTTGCCCAATACCGCCTCAACAAGCACTGGTCTGCAACCCTCAATGTCAACAATGTTTTCGACAAAAAGTATTACCAAATTGGGACAGGAAACATGAACTCCAGGGCAAATGCCAACAACTGGTATGGTACACCGCGTAATTTCCTGCTGAGTATGAGGTATAGTTACTGAGGCTGATTGAGCGCGGCAGGATGTGGTTTGTGCCTCACCACATCCTGCCGCACTGCTTATACTTCAAACACTTCCTCGATCGTCTGTGCCGTCAGTATCTGCTCCCCAGCCGGGTGGTGTTTCTTGTGTTTCTGTTCGGCATGAGTGCTTTCTTCCGGCAGAAGGTGTGATACCGGCAAGTGCATGGAGTCGGGTACATGCCGTTTTTCGTAGCTGGTCTATCGAAACGATTCTGAAAAAGCAAATGGGATTGACAATTTTTTACCATCATCGCAGTCTTTACTTTTATTAATTCGTAAAGAAAAATGAGCAAAGTCAGTGCAAAACGTCAGATTACTTTACCGGTTGATCAATGTCAGGCATTGGGTATTCGCCCCGGTGACGAGGTTGAGATTTTTATTTACGAGGGGCATTTAACGCTTGTGAAAAAAATACCGGGCAGTGCGTACGGTCTATTGCGCAACGTTAAACCGAAGTCTTATATCAGTGATGGGGAGTCCCGGCAGAGCACTATCGTATGATTGCGCTCGATACCAATGTCCTGTTGCGGTATTTATTGCAGGACGATCCGGATCAATCCGCTAAAGCTGCACAATTGATTGCCTCACACGTAATCATCCTTATTTCCGACGTGGTCCTGGTTGAGACGATCTGAACGCTGAAAGGTAAAAAATATCAGCTTGGAAAATCTGAATTGATCCGTGTCGTGCAAGCGTTGCTTAAAGAGCCCGGTATTTGCTTTGAAAACAACCAGGCTGTTTGGCAGGCATTGAATGATTACCGGAAAACCAATACCATCAATGGCAAACAGGCTGACTTTTCAGATGCCCTGATTGCCAGGAAAGCCAGGCTAATGGCAAAAACCAGATCGACACCGCTGATCGGCATCTATACCTTCGATATGGCTGCACAGCAACTGCCCGATATGTTGCCGATATAATTCCATTTCTAAATCAAGACTGACTTTGTCGGCTTCGCCTTGCCGTATTTTTCATACTGTCTGCGGCTCGCCTTCGTGTCATTTTTGATTTGGAATTGGAATAAGGCTGGTCTTTCAGTATTACCAAACCGTGGGAGATTCTTGGGGTGATAATTGGTATGGTAACCACATCATTTTTTGCTGAGTATGCGGTATAGCTACTGAAGCTACTAATATACCTCAGTAGTTATCAGCGCAGCAGGATGCGGTGAAGGTGAGCCGCATCCTGCCGCACTGCTTATACTTCAAATACTTCTTCAATCGTCTGTGCCGTCAGTATCCGTTCTCCCCAAGTCAGCAAAGTCTGCAAATCCGCAGACCTGACTCGGATACGTATGACCTCATCGACCGGACCAAAACGCCGTTCCAGCAGGCGCAACAGAAGCCCGGCCTCCCCCTGTTGTTCCCAGCTTTTAGTCCATTCCTTGATGCGTTCTGCCAACATGCTGTGTACCTCCTGTAAATCCTGAATCTCATCAAACTTGACCTTCGGCATTCTGCCCGGTAGGAATACCTCTTTCAACCAGGTGGTAAATGTCCGTCGCAGCCCACTTTGTTGCGGTGATTGCAGCCAGGCGATCAGTGCCTGCAACACGTGTTGGACATCTTCCGGTGTACGGCTGTTCTCCAGCCGAAACAATGCGGCGGTCAGGTT
>Ga0206103_100895_pt1 | contig 12040 bp, 8 predicted proteins | sample 1B5Ametagenome_FD_148638 | JGI IMG/M metagenome (GOLD analysis project Ga0206103, IMG submission 148638) | Enriched microbial communities from leaf-cutter ant dump, University of Wisconsin, Madison, United States - 1B5A | ecosystem: Environmental > Terrestrial > Nest > Insects nest > Nest dump... | reverse complement strand
TGTTCTTTTTTAAAGGCATTACGTAGTAAATAATCCTTTAATATACTGAATGTCAGCTTTTTATCAAAATTTAAAAGAACTTATTTTATTGATTTTTAATCAATTATAATTTTTGTCGTGTACTAAATTGTTTTTTAATGATTCATCTGTGTAAATCCGTGTCATCTGTGAGAAATTAAATCATTATTTTGAATTTGACCAATGATTAAAAATATTCTAACCTCTAATTTCTAACCTCTAACTTTAAAAAGTCTCACGTCTAATGTCTAACCGTCTCATCTCTACCGTCTTTAAATAATGTAATAAGGTCAACTTCTATTGGTATTGCTTTGTTACGAAGGGAATAAGGTCTTTTTGTGATTTATGTTTTGACTGTTTTTAATTTTTTTGGTCAACTGATGCAAACTGCATTTTTTTTCATCTGTGCAAATCTGTGACATCTGTGAGAAATTAGTTTTGATTAATGACCTAAAAAAATCTTCTAGCCTCTAATTTCTAACCTCTAACCTTAAAAAGTCTCACGTCTAATGTCTAACCGTCTCATCTCTACCGTCTTTAAATAATGTAATAAGGTCAACTTCTATTGGTATTGCTTTGTTACGAAGGGAATAAGGTCTTTTTACTTTCTGTTTTGACAATTTTCAATTTTTTTGGTCAACTGATGCAAACTGCATTTTTTTTCATCTGTGCAAATCTGTGACATCTGTGAGAAATTAAATTTGACAAATGATTTAAAAAAAATCTTCTAACTTCTAACCTCTAACTTTAAAAAGTCTCACATCTCATTAAAAATTAATATTTCTCCGTAAAATCAATTAAATTTGAAACCCAAAATATCAAACTATGGAACACCTCGCCGAAATATTTATACTGCTGATGCTCGCAGTCGCATTTCTGCAGTCGGGAATCGACAAAATATCTGACTGGAAAGGAAATCTTGAATTTCATTCCAAACATTTTGAGAAATCTCCTTTCAAAAGCTTGGTGAAAACCAATCTTTTTATTGTGCTGATTCTTGAACTGATTTCGGGTTCGCTCTCACTGATTTCTGCTGTTCTCATTTTTACAAACGGTGATATCAGTCTGGCTAAATCCGCTGCTGTATTGTCTGTGGTCACTCTGGGCTGTCTGTTTACCGGCCAGCGTCTGGCAAAGGATTATGCGGGAGCTCAGACCATAGTTGTCTATCTGATTCCGGTTTTTCTGCTGCTCTGGCTTCTTTTTGGTCAGCAGCCTGCTGTTTAAACCGCTCCGGCTTTTCCGGCCAGCCAGTTGTTCACAAAACGTTTTCCGTTTTCAAACATGATTTTTCTGACTTTTGATTTTAGTTTGTTCAGATCGGTGAGTTCATGCTGAATTGATTCAACACCTCCGTTTTCTTCGTAATAAGCTTTTGCAGCAATCGGCAGCCATTTGAGCAGATTGTATTCCAGATCGTCGATTCCGGTCACATTGTAGCAGATTTTCATCGGTTCGATCATTCCGTCATAATCCGAACCGATACAGATGTGGTTCCACGGATCTTTTGAATTTTTTGATTTCAGCATAGCCACGCTGACGATATGGATGATGTTAAAACACAGACAAAGCGGATGTCTTTCCTCTTTGGTCGGAATGGTCCAGCTTTCCAACTGTTCCTGCATCATTTCAAATCTTCCTTCTTCCAGATTCTGAAGCCTGATATTTGGAAAATGGGTCTGAAAATCAGAAGTGGACAGAAACTCGCTGGTGTCCGAAGAACTCAAACCGATTTTTGACTGAAAACCGATGATGCGCACATCCAGATTGACGCCGATCAGACCGTTGCTGTCGATCACCTCAACGATGTCCTCATCCATCAGATTGATCGACCATGGATTGAAACTGAACTGGTTGTTGATAAACGAACCCCATTTTCCGCAGGATTTTCTTTCGGTTCTGACTTCAACCGATTTGACGCCGCCAGTGCTGTAAATTTTTGATTTTTCAGCCAGTATCGCCTGTTTCCATTCGTTGACCGAATAACCGCTGACGCCCATATGTGAAGCCACCAGCGGATCTTTGATGTTGTTTGATTTTCTGAATGCATACAGATCCATCCTCGATTTTAATCCCAGATGTTTGATGTCCGCCAGCACCGGTGCTTTGACAGATTTTCCTTCATTGTCGGTGAGTTTGAGATCAGAAAAAGCTTTGATCAGTTCATAACCCATACGGCTGATTCCGTTTCCGGTCGGATAAAAAGCGGAATGCTGCAGCATCTTCAGTCCAAAGGCATGGGTCGCCAGATTTTGTTCTGCAATATGGGTCAGATGGGTGATGGTCATATACATCATATCCATATCATTGTCCCACAGCAGCTGCATAAAATCCTTAAAACTTTCGGCCGGATTGATTCCGATTTTGGTTCCGCGGTTCATGCTTTTCACAAATGAATCTTTCTGATCATAAGCCGAATACTGCGCCATCGAATCGTGAACCAGCGTCTGACCGACTTTGAGTCTTGAAAGATTGTGACCGCCTTCTAACGAAATCAAAAGTTTCAATTTTGAATTTTTTGACAGTGAATCCAGATTCTTATGCAGTTTTCTGCAGATCATTTCAACCCGGTTGTCGCCTTTTGAAATCTGACGGTACAGATCCAGTTCCTTGAGCATCATCCGATAATACGAAATTTCTCCTCTTTCGACCAGTTCAAAATATTTCTGATCCATCGGTTTTGTAAAACTGCTTTTGAGAATAGATGCCAGAAAACCTCGGCTGTTTGCAAAACCGTATTCGAGATTGGCAAGCGCCGCATTCCCAATCTGTACACCGCTGCTGATGCAGTCATCGACCGCCGACTGACTTTGAAGGATGTGCAGAAACCAGCCATCGACTTTTTCTGCAATCTTGTTTTTCAGATTGATCTTTTCTTCCAATTCTTCTGCACTTCTTTGGGTTGGAAAAGCCGGTTCATAATTGGTAATGAATTTCTTAAAAGTCGGATGAAAATGTAAATCAAAATAATCGGTCATTTTTTTAGATTTTGAGTGAATGGCTGAATTTTTTTACTGATAACTTTCAAAATACATCTTCAGTATCGGATTGGGGCCTTCCTGTTTCGGATCGGCGGTACTTTCAAACACAGATTTTGCTGATTTGTTCGCCAGAGCTTCAAGCGCAGCCAGGGCTCTGGGTGTGAGTTCTGATTCGGTCACAAAACTTTCGGGACCGGGTTTGATTTTTTTCACAATCACCTGCCACAGATAATGGACGCCTTCGCGTATGCCCAGATCCCAGCTTGGTTTTCCTTTGCTGTCAGAATAGGCATAACTCAATGCCGAAGCGGCAGGAAGCGGTTCGGCAAGCAGCAGCTGAATGTCCAACAGACCGCTGCCGTAATTTTTTGTATCCCAATTGGAAGGTTTGTTTTTTGATGCCGAAACCCGAAGACAATGTCTGAAAGCCTCAACCACCTGCCAGGGCTGATTGTATTTTGACAGTTTGTCCAGATGTTTTGCTTTCCACAGTATGGCCGCCGATGCAACATGCGGAGTCGCATAACTCGTTCCGCTGCCGTAAGCCATGATTTCTTTCAAATCTTTATTCTCAAACGGAACATAGACATCTTCGCCCGGTGCAGACACATCCACTGTTGTACCGTAACTGCTGCCTTTCCACGGTTTTCGGTTCGGATTGAATGCCGCCACAGCCACCGTTCCCGGATAGAGCGCGGGTGCAACCACCATTTCAACTTCGTTTCCGGCAGCGCAAATCCAGATCAGTCCTCGGTCATACACAGATTTTGCAACTTCGTAAAGCATTGGTCTCGGATAACTCCCCATGCTCATCGTCACCACATCTGCATTGGTATAAGCAGCGTGATTGATCGAATCGACCAGATTTTTTCCTCTTCCAATCAGCACCACCGATTGTGAAATCCGATAAGGAATCAGTCTGAATCTCAAACCGCTGTCATTGAAAAGCAAACCGTAATTTCCGTTCTGATCAAAATTTGAACGGCTGTTCCCAATCACGATACTCGCTGTCCTGGTGCCGTGTCCCGGATATTTGAGCAGACCGTCGTCCATCGCATCGGATGCGTTGTTGTCATTGTCGATAAAATCCATGTCCTCACTCAGATTGTATCCGTTTTCGACTTTTGACAAATCGGTGTAACCGGTGTCGAGCTGAACCAGTTTCAGTTTTGAAAGATTGCTGCTGATGGCTGACCAGTCTTTGAGTTCATTCAGCTTCGCGGGCATATTCACTGCCTTTCTGTTCCATGCACGCAAAGCCTCCCAGTCTTTTTTTGAAATCAGATCTTTTGTGAAATATGAAGTTTTCCAATGATCGATAAATTCGGGTTCGTTCCACTTTGCAAAACGGTTTTTCACACTTTCCGTCGTTTCAACCGTGTCTTCATCGCTTCTGACATATTCACGCTGCACATCCGTATCGGCAGGCAGATCGGGTGTTGCGGTATCGATCTGCGGCAGAGCTTCGAGTTCTTCTGCAATGTCCCACGGATTTTTGGCAGTCATCAGACTGATGTAAAAATATCTTTTTTCTTCGGGAACGGTCGAAAGCGGAAATATTGCTTCGTTGGTCAGAATTCCCGGATAAATCTGACGATGGTTCATGATCCAGTCGATCTGAAGATTGACAATATCCGAAAGCTGAATTTCAAAAAACTGAAGCTGTTTTCCTGAAGCCGTATCGGTCGGAATCGAGATCTGCGGATCTGAAATCGGGTCTGTTACCGGTATTTCTGGTTCGTCAATGTCCTGTATCGGCATTGGACCCGAATCGGGTATATCGATCAGGGGATCACTGGTCGGCAATGAAGGCTGCGATTTGTTTTCTGCGGTACATTCTTCCAACAGTTGTTTTTTGACAGCTTCCATTTTCTTTGGAACCTCAATTCCTCTGATCGCTTTCAGTATGCTGCTCACCCGGATTCCTTCATTTCCGATCCAGTCGATGTCCTCATCCCGATCGCCGGCTCTGACGATTCCGCCGTCTTTTCTCAGCCATCGTCCCTGATCGTCTTTTTTTGGTACGCCGCTGTGATGAAGAGCAACCACTTCGCCGGTTCCCAAACCGACCACCATCGCACCCGACGAACCGGGCAGTGTGTCAGATTCATAAATCAGAAAATCATCAGAAAGTGTCAGCATACGGATGTCTCTTAAAACGATTTTTTTGTAATCTCCTTTCGGATGCTGAATCACCACACAATGTTCGCCTTCAACGATTTTTCCAAGATTTTCGTCCAATATTGCATTTGGAATTTCAGTGACCGGAGTGCCTTCGTTTGAAACCTCATTGATGGCGACAATCGTAAAATCCAGACCACTGAACGGATCATCCGCCTTTTTATCAAACGGAGAAGTCATAAAAAATTTCTCGGGTTTAAAACTGAAGGTTTTGGGTGTGAGCGGTTCATATCTTTCGTTCAGTTCGTAATCAAACTGGATAAATGACTGTTTTGCAGTTTTTGCATCCGGAAACACATGATGATTGGTGATAACGATGCCCGGTGCAATCTGAAACCCTGTGGCATAACCCGAATTCCCGGTTTGTCCGCCGATCACGATCCTTCCGACACAGTCGGCGAGTTTGAAAATCTTTTTCAGCACCAGGATATCCTGAAAATTCGGAACGCCGTTGATTCTTTCCAATGCCATTTCGGGCGGAAGATGTTCTCTTGCCAGCCTTTTTCTCAAAATGTCCGGATTGCTCTGAATTTCATACAGACTGGCTTCGCCCGCACGGTTGCGTCTGATTCCTTCCTGAACGGTGTGGATGTGTTTGTGATTGAAGTTAAAACGGCTGAATGCAGAATCAGCCAGTTTTTTTGAAACGATTTCTTTCATAATCGGCAGTTGTTGTTAGCAATAGGGGATTGCAATATACGATTTTTTTGACCGCTGGTTTTAATTTTTTTTGGTTATTATTGTATCCTGGATTTTATGGTCGAGACGAACGGCCGTTCGTCTTAACAAATGGAGAAGAAATGACAGAATTTACAAATCTCTTAAGTAAGGTTTTAATTTTGGTTTTTATGATTTCATGCAATAATCATAGTTCTGAAATCAGTCATCGGGATTTTAAAACTTCTGATGAAAGAAATGATTCTGTAATCCAATTAAAAAGTAAAATCCAAATTGATTTTCCGGATGAGCTTTATTACAATGTCATCCTAAATAAAGAAAGCAATGACTCTGTAATTGAATCTTATTTTTTATTTGAAGGCAATAAATATCTGATGCCAAAGAATTTTGATAATAACGGAAAAAGATATGCGTATTCTTTGTTTCCTGATTATAAGTCTTCTAATATTCTGATTTCCCAATGTTATGTTTTTGAAAATTTTTCCGTAATAATTATCAGAGGTGAAAATCCTTTCTGTAATGGTTTTAACTGTACAACTTATTATATGCATTTATTAAAAATAAAGGATGATAAAATAGATAGGAATATTGTGTTTGAATTTGACAATGAGGCTGAATTTGAAAATTTGGGTGTGAAAATTTCAAATGAAAGAAATGCAATTCAAATCATAAATAAAGAAATGATTTTGGATGAATTGATTTTGTAATTTTATGGCTGTAAAGACGAACGGCCGTTCGTCTCTACATGAAAAGCAGCTTAATCCTTATGCAACACCAAAATAAAATCTTTAACTTTAAAAAATAAATCTGAAATCAGATGAACAAATCCCATTGACTTTGCTGAGTTGAATTTTTAAATAATTGTATTTTTACCAAATGATTTCACGCCAGACCATAGATGCAATTTTTTCCGCCGCCAGGGTGGAAGAGGTGATCGGTGATTTCGTCAGTCTGAAAAGATCGGGCAGCAATCTGAAAGGATTGTCACCCTTTTCTGACGAGAAGACACCTTCATTTATGGTGTCGCCCGCCAAACAGATCTGGAAAGATTTTTCTTCGGGCAAAGGCGGAAATGCGGTTACCTTTCTGATGGAACACGAACAGTTCAGCTATCCGGAAGCGCTTCGGTGGCTGGCGAAAAGATACGGCATTGAAATTCAGGAAGACGGTGAACAGACTGATGAGCAGAAAGAGGAGATGAAACTCAGGGAAAGCCTGTACATCATCACCGAATTTGCAAAAAAATATTTTGAGGAACAGCTTCACGAAACCGAGGAAGGAAAAAATATCGGTCTTGCTTATTTCAAAGAAAGAGGATTCAACCAAAGTACGATTGAGAAATTCGAACTCGGCTATTCACCCGCCAAACGGACTGCATTTACAGAAGCAGCCGAAAAAAAAGGTTACGGGAAATCGCTGCTCGAAGCTTCGGGTCTGTCGATATACAGAGAAAGTGAAACCACAGGTTATGACCGTTTCAGGGAAAGAGTGATTTTTCCGATTCACAGTTTTTCGGGCCGTCCGCTCGGTTTTGGCGGCAGGATACTGAGAAATGATGTGAAGGCAGCCAAATATTTGAATTCGCCCGAATCTGAAATTTATCACAAAAGCAAAATCCTGTACGGCATCTTTCAGTCAAAACAGGCGATACTGAAACAGAACGAATGTCTGCTGGTCGAAGGTTATATGGATGTGATTTCGCTTCATCAGGCGGGAATCGAAAATGTGGTCGCCAGTTCGGGTACCGCACTGACGGTCGATCAGATCAGACTGATCAAAAGACTGACGCCCAATGTGACCATACTCTATGACGGTGATGCCGCCGGAATCAATGCGTCGTTCAGAGGAATCGATCTGATCCTCGAACAGGAACTCAATGTGAAGGTGCTGCTGTTTCCGGACGGTGAAGATCCGGATTCGTTTGCACAAAAACATTCTTCAGAAGAAATCGAAAAATACATCAAAGAAAATTCAACCGATTTTATTCGTTTCAAAGCAAAGGTGCTGCTTGAAGATGCAAAGGACGATCCGGTCAAAAAAGCAGAACTGGTCCGAGATATCATCAATAGTATTTCGCTGATTCCGAACATCGTACAGCGCGAGCTTTATGTGCAGGAAGCTTCCAAACTTTTAGAAGTAAGGGAAGAAGTCCTTTTTAAAGAACTGGCACAGAGTCTTCAGCGCAGACGAAAGGAATTTACTGACCGGAAAAAAGCCGAGACCGAAGTCCGGCCGATGGAAGTGGTCAAAACCGAAAAGATTGAAATCAATCCGAGAGAAGTGGTCGAAGCAGATCTGATCCGATTGATTATGCAATACGGCGATCTGGTGGTCGATCTCAATGATGCGGAAGGGAATGTATATCAGACGACTGTGATTGAAGAAATTTTGAATCAGTTTGGTGTGAATGAGCTGGATTTTCAAAATGAACTCTATAAAAACATACTCGAAGATGTCAAACTCGGTTTTGAAGCCGAAGAATTGAGAACCGGCGATTTTTTTGTAAAAATGTTTGATGCGCAGAAAACCGAAATCGCTTCTGAAGCGATGTTTGAGAAATACAGTCTGAGCCCAAACTGGAAAGACAAACTCAATATCTATATCAAACCCAAGGAAAACAATATTTCAAAAGAAATCTTTGATGTGATCCTGAGATTCAAAACTTTTTATCTGGACGATGAAATTAAGAAATGTTCTGAATTTCTGAAAGACGAAGAACTGACCGGAGATGCCAGACAGGATCAGATTGAAAAGGTGATGACACTCACCCGGACACGCACACAGATCTTCGGCAAGCTCAACAGAGTACTCTGATATTTCGCAAAATATTTTTTTTACAGTTTAATTCAACTCGAATTCAAATCGGTATCCAATTGATTCGTAAATAATTATATGATGAAAACCGATTTTCTCCAACTTCGTATAATTTGAATCAATCCCAAATTCTGCATTCAAAATATGTCCTGAATATTTACAAAAGTAAATATCCGACACCCTTAAAATTAATGAACGGTTAAATTTATGCCCGTTAAAATCCCGACTGGTTCAAAACCGGGATTTGTGATTTAAAAATAAAATTAATCTTAAAGCTACCTAAAATTATGAGCGTCAAAAAAAATAACGGATTTATCCGGATCATCCTGCCTTTGCTGTTGGTTGTTGCAGGTCTGCTGATGATTTCCGGACAGTTTCTGTCGGGTCTTTTTTCGCAGGCAGAACTGGAAGCCAAAATCGAACCGAATTCGGTCATCATGCCTGCCGCATACAAGGTGTACGGCAACGAAGATGCGCTTGAAGGCAAATACGGTCTGTTCAAAATGCTGCTGACCAACAACGGAAAATCGGCTGCAAGAAATGTAAAGGTTTCGTTTGAAATACCCGGTTACATCACCGAAACCGATCTGAAAAAAGTTCCGGTCATACTGCCCGGTCAGTCAATTCTCATCAATTGTTTTCCCAAGTTTAAGGAAGACATCGTTGAAAAACGGACTTCGTCGCGGGAGACTGTGAATATCAATATTTCGGGACTGAACATCAAGGATCAGACAGAGAGTTTTCCGATTGAGATCAAGGGCAGAAATGAATTTGTATATACACAGATTCCGGCAGATGAAATCCTTTCTCCTGCCGAAATGATTGACAATGCCGAACTGATTTCGTGTTTTGTAACGCCTGAGGATCCGATCATCAAATATTTCACACAGCAGATTCAGGAGAAACTTTTGAAAGGCGAAGCTGCTTCTGTAAACAGAGAAGACCAGGAAGCGGTCCGTTTCCTCACCGGACTTTATGATGCAACTTATGTGAGCCACATGGTTTACAGCGGCACCAGCGGAGTTCCTTCTGCGGTCGGTGATGCACAGTCGATTGTTCAGAGTCTTCGTCTGCCCAGAGAAGTGGTAACCGGAAAGACAGGTTTGTGCATCGAACTGTCTGTCCTCTATGCCAGTGTGCTGATGAACGCAGGTCTTGATCCGATCATATTTCTGATTCCCGGGCATGCTTATCCGGGTTTCAGACTGAACGGGAATTTTTATGCAATCGAGGCAACCGGTATTGGCGGCGAAGGAATGCAGGGCGGAAGGGTGAATTCGATGGCGGCGCTGCAGGCAGGAATGAAACAGCTGGAAACATTTTTTCAAAATGCGATGATGGGCGATGAAAGATATATGATTGTCGATATTCGTGAAGCGATCAAAAACGGAGCCGTAGCAATGGAGTTGAAAGATGATTCTTTTTTGCGCGGAAAAGTGGATGAGATCGCAAGGAGTTTTGGCGGCGGTATGGCTTACAGTCCTCAGCCGCAGGTTACTTATGCAAATTACGAAAATCCGGGCGGAACCAATACGGGTGGTGGAAACACAGGTGGAAACACAGGCGGCAGTTCGCCGGCTGCTCCGTCGGGTTACAAAAATTATAAAGGTACGATTTCGTTTGCCTATCCTTCTTCGTGGAGGGTCAAATCAAATAACGGTTCGGGCATGCCTCAGCTCAAAAAAGTTCTGAACAGTCAGAATTCGGATGCCTATGTGGAAATCTATGATTTCAAAGGAGTGAGCAGTGCTCAGGCAGCACTGAATCAGGTACAGCAGTATCTGATGAGTTACGGTGGCAATTTGCAGTACAGTCCGGCCGGAGAGAGTAACGGCTTTCAGCTGTTTGGCGGTCAGTCCAATTTTGAAAATATTTTTCTTCAGTGGGTGGCGGTTTTCAAACGGACCTCTTCGGGTTATTCGGCGGTGGTTGTCGGCAGTAATGCAGGCAGCCCAAGTCAGGGAGTGGTTGAAAATATTCTCAACACGATTCATTGAATCATTCCGAACAATTAAAAATTAAAATTAATTTAATACCAGTCAAAATGAAAATCAAAATAAACTTCAAATACATCCTCCCTTTGTTTTTTATTGCTGCCTTTGCCACGCTTCGGGCTCAGGAGGAACTCAAAGGGACCAAACAGAAACTCGATATTGTGATTGATGATCTGGGCGATGCGAATCTGGCGGTCACCACCCGTTTCAATGCTTCGCAATGGGATGTTTTCAAAAAAACGGTGGGTACCAATCAGGCTTATCTGAAGAGACAGATGATCAAGGGGATGCCCAAATATTTTTTGTCTGATTTCAAATATGAAGAAGAACCGATGGACCGTTCATTTACGTTTTTGATGAAGGCTTTTGCGGTTGCACAGGCAGATGACAACGGAAAATGGAAGGCAGAACTGGATATGAAGGATCCGGATATCACAAAATTAAACGACCAGACCTTTATGCTGAAACTGAATATGGTTACAAACGGAATGCTGATCGAGCAGGAGCAGACCATCCATCTGCCGGAGAAAGCAAAAAATGCAAAGATTGACAAGGACAGTTTTGGTTCTGCCGTGCTCACTTATCAGCACAAATCAGGATCTTCAAGTCCGATTCTTTCGTATGGCGGAGTATTGCTGATATTGGCAGGTCTGGGTCTTTTTGTGATGAATCTGAGAAAGCCGAAATCGGCTTCGGTCTGAATTTAAACAAATTAATCAATCAGACTGCATCTGACGGTTTCGTCCACAATCAGTGATGATGAAAATCTGAGTTTTGCTTTTTTCAGGCTTTCCTGAGCATTTTCTCTTGATGAAAAATAACCTGCTTTCACTTTATAGTCTGGTGAAACATAATCGAGATTGACGATCAGTTCCGGAAAATATGATTTGGCGCTTTTCAGCATTTCTTCGGCTTCTTTTCGGTCTTTGCTGTAAAAAAGCTGTATTCTGCTGCCTCTGCAGTATTCGGGTTTGATTTCTTCCGGCGGATTGGTCGGACAATTTTCGGGCTGAACCGTCCTTTGAATTGATTCATCCCACTGGATGGTCAGATTTCCAAAATTTGAAGTGATGATTCGGTTTTGTCCAAATGCAAATCCTGCAAATAAAAATAGAATAACAAACGGAAATAATTTCATCAGCCGGTTTTGAAGAAAACGTATTGAAATAAGAAAGATTGTGTGTTTAAGAAAAGTTTAACGGGGGATTTTGTTTCAGGTTTCAAGTTTCAGGTTCCAAGTTTTCAGGTGTACGTCCCTGATATAGGTTGACCGAAAAAGTCAATTTATATGAAAACAAATTTAAGAGAAATTCAAAAAAAGAGGGTTTACTCCGAAGAGTTTAAAAAAGAACTTGTTTCTTTGTTTGAAAGCGG
>Ga0206103_100892_pt1 | contig 12075 bp, 8 predicted proteins | sample 1B5Ametagenome_FD_148638 | JGI IMG/M metagenome (GOLD analysis project Ga0206103, IMG submission 148638) | Enriched microbial communities from leaf-cutter ant dump, University of Wisconsin, Madison, United States - 1B5A | ecosystem: Environmental > Terrestrial > Nest > Insects nest > Nest dump... | reverse complement strand
CGGTGTACTTGGCAGCCCAGTCGTTGTCGCTCGCGTAGACGTTGTAGTAGTCGGCGAGGGTGAGGATCTGCGAGGTCCACGAGTCACCGTAGGTCTGCTGGACTGCGACGTAGCCCGCGTCCTTGATGATCTGCGCGTTCGACAGGAACTCGTCCCACGTCTTCGGCACCTCGATGCCGAGCTTCTCGTACAGCGGGATGTTGTAGAAGATGCCGCCGCCGCCCGCGGACTGCACGGGCACGCCGTAGATGCCGTTGGCGGTGGAGACGGATGCGATCCACGCGTCGTCGAGGTCGGCGATGAAGTCCTCGTCCTTCAGGTTGAGCATCGTCTGGTCGGGGTTGAGCGCCTGAACGAGCGAGCCGCTGTTGTACCAGAACATGTCGGGCATCTCGCCCGTGGCGAGGCGCGTCTTCATCAGGTTGTCGAGCTGTGCCGAGTCGCTGGGCCCCGACGCGTCGACCTCGACGATGATGTCGGGGTTGGCGGCGTTGAAGGCGTCGGCGAGGGCCTCGGCCGTGGCGATGTTGGTCTCGACGCCCGAACCCTGGAACCAGGTGAGGGTGATGGGGCCGTCGGGGTCGTCGCCTCCGCTGGTGCAGCCGGTGAGGGCGAGGGACGCCACCGCGACGCCGGCAAGGGCCAGCGTCAGGGGGCGTCGGGACATTGCAGGCATTGCTTACCTCCTTGTAAGTCCGTCTGGTGCGACGGGGTGTCGTTGCGAAAACTAATCAACGACGGGCTTTCGCGTCATGTTATGTGCATGGCGGGTCCGTGTCAACGTCGCATCGCTCGCGTGCCGGATAGCATTCCGGCATGGCAGAGCGAGGACCGTACGCGAAGGGGCTGGCGAAGCGCGAGGAGATCCTCGCGACGGCCCTCGAGCATTTCGCCCGCAAGGGATACGACCGCACCTCGGTGCGTGAGATCGCCCGGGAGAGCGGGCTCAGCCAGGCGGGCCTGCTCCATCATTTCAGCACGAAGGAGGAGCTCTTCCTCGAGGTGCTGCGCCGTCGCGATGATCGCGAGGGCGATCTCGAGGGGCAGCGGCACGTGCACTCGGTGGGGCACCTTAAGCAGGCGATCGCGCACAACGTCGAGGAGCCGGGGCTCGTGCGGCTGTTCGTGGCGATGTCGGCCGAGAGCGTGGATGAGGCGAGCCCCGCGCGGTCGTTCTTCGAGGAGCGATACGACTGGCTGCGCAGCGAGCTCGCGCACGACGTGCGGGCGCGACAGGCGGCGGGCGAGGTGGCCGCCGACCTGGATGCGGATGGCATCGCGTCGTTGCTCGTGGCAGCCGCAGACGGACTGCAGTTGCAGTGGCTCCTCCAGCCCGACCGGGTCGATATGCCTGAGCGCTTCGCGCTCCTGTGGAGCCTCATCACACGCGCGAGATGACCTTTTGTTGTAAAACCAATCGATGATTGGTAAGAATGGCGGATCGCGTCCTGACCGAAGGAGAAGCGTGATCCGCTCCGCATCCGAGTCCCCTGCCCAGCTCCTCGCCGGTGCCGCCTTCATCGCGGCCGACCACGACCGAGCCGCCGCGCCGCGGTTCTGGGCCGAGGTCGAGCTCGACCGGCCGCGGGCCGAGCTCGTCGCTGCCCGGCTCGCCGCGACAGCGCACGGCGTCTACGAGGCGCGCATCGACGGGCACGACGTCACCGACTCGGTGCTCAATCCCGGGTGGACCGCCTACGAGTGGCGCCTCGCCGTGCAGAGCTTCGACGTGCTCAAGCTGGTGCGTGCGGGTGAAGGCCGGCTCCGCATCGAGCTGCTGCTCGGGAACGGCTGGTTCCGAGGCGACCTGGGCTTCGCCCGCGCGCACGCCAACTACGGCGACGACACCGCGGTCGCCGCCGTGCTGACCCTCAGCTGGGCCGACGGCTCCACGCAGCGCATCGTCACCTCCGACGCGTGGTCGGCCGCTGCATCCGAGATCACGCGCAACTCGCTCTACGACGGGCAGACCATCGATGCACGTCGCCGGGGCGCGGTCGGCCCGGAGCTCCCCGTCCGTGAAGTCCAGGTCGACCGCGACACCCTCGTGCACCAGGACGGACCGCTCGTGCGTCGTCACGAGGTGCTGCGCCCGGAACGGATCTGGACATCGCGCTCCGGACGCACGCTCCTCGACTTCGGGCAGAACCTCGTGGGGTGGCTTCGGCTCAGGGTGCAGGGCCCCGCAGGCACCGAGATCACGGTGCGGCACGCGGAGGTTCTCGAGAGCGACGAGCTCGGAACCCGGCCGCTGCGGCATGCCGATGCGACGGATGTGTTCGTGCTCTCGGGCGGAGCCGACGAGTTCGAGCCCACGCTCACGTTCCACGGCTTCCGCTACGCGGAGGTCACCGGATGGCCTGGCGCGCTGAGCGCCGACGACATCGAAGCCGTCGTCGTGCACTCGGAGATGGCACGGACCGGCTGGTTCAGCTGCTCCGAGCCGCTCGTCAACCGACTCGTCGAGAACTCGATCTGGGGGCAGAAGGGCAACTTCTTGAGCGTGCCCACCGACTGCCCGCAGCGGGATGAGCGGCTCGGCTGGACGGGGGACCTCTCGGCCTACGCCGCCTCGGCGTCTTTCCAATTCGACACCGCGCGGTTCCTCGACAACTGGCTCGAGGACCTGCGGGTGGAGACCGCCCACAACGCCGAAGGTGCCGTCCCGCTCGTGGTGCCCGACATCCTCAAGCACGCGAACTGGCCCGACGGCTTCAGCCTGCCCTGGCACACCGCGACGGCCGTCTGGGGTGACGCCGCGGTGTGGGTGCCAGAGGCGCTGTGGAACGCCTACGGCGACGCGGAGGCGCTCGCGCGGCACTACCCCGCGATGGTCATGCACCTCGACTCGGTCGAGCGCGACGTCTCCGACACCGGACTGTGGGACCGTGGCAATCAGCTCGGCGACTGGCTCGATCCGGACGCCCCGCCAGAGGACCCCGCCGCGGCGAAGGCCGACCCGGTCGTCGTCGCGACGGCATGCCTCTACCGCTCAGCATCCTTCGCGGCACGCGCCGCCGAGGTGCTGGGGCGCACCGCGGACGCCGCGCGATGGTCGGCGCTCGCGGAGCGCACACGACTCGCCTTCACGACGCACTTCGTGCGGGGCGGCCGCATCCACTCGGACTGCGTCACGGTGTACGCGCTCGCGATCGCCTTCGGACTGCTCGACGACGCCGACCGCGCAGCGTGCGCCGATCGTCTCGCCGAGCTCGTGCGGGCGTCGGGCTACCGCGTGACGACCGGATTCGCGGGCACGCCCTTCGTCACCTGGGCGCTCTCCGAGACCGGTCACGTCGACGAGGCATATCGCCTGCTCCTCGAGCGCGAGTGCCCCTCCTGGCTGTACCCGGTGACGATGGGTGCGACGACCGTGTGGGAGCGCTGGGACTCGATGCTGCCCGACGGCAGCATCAACCCCGGCGAGATGACGAGCTTCAACCACTACGCGCTGGGGGCCGTCGCCGACTGGATCTATCAGGTCGTGGGCGGCATCCGACCGGCGGCGCCGGGGTACGCGCGTGCCCGCATCCAGCCGGTCCCTGGCCCCGGGATCGACTGGGCGACCACGGCGTACGACTCGGTGCGCGGGCGCATCGAGTCCTCGTGGCGGGTGCGTGATGGCGAGTTCGCTCTTGACGTCGTGCTGCCTACAGGGCTCCCCGCCGAGATCGTGCTTCCGGATGGTCGCGTCGAGTCGGTCGACGGCGGCACCCACCGCTTCACCGCCGTCATCTGAGGCGTGGTGGTGCACTGACACCGAGTCGTCAGCGCACCACCACGCGAGCCGAGGGGCCGGCGGCCTCGCTCGAGAGCGCAGCCGTCACGCGGAACTCGCCCGCCTCGAGCGCCCAGCGACCCTCCCAGTGGGCGAACCTGCGCCAGCTCAGGCGGAGCGGGAGGGTCTTCTCCTCGCCGGGGTCGAGTTCGGCGCTCGCGAACCCGACGAGCCAGCGGGCCGGACGCTCGACGAGCGAGTCGGCACGGTCCGCATAGAGTTGCGCGACGACCTTGCCCGGCCGTGCTCCCGTGTTGCGCACCGTGACGGTCGCGGTGAGCTCGCCCTCCATCCGCAGCTCGGTGTCGAGCTCGAGCGCCGTGACCTCGCTCGTCGTGTAGCCGAGTCCGAACCCGAACGGGTAGGCGGGGGTCGAACCCGAACGCAGCCAGGCGCGGTAGCCGATGTGGATGCCCTCGCGGTACTCGAGTCGCCCGTCGCGCGGTGTCACCTCGCGGACGGGGACGTCCTCCTCCGTCCCTGGCCACGTGACCGGGAGGCGTCCGCCCGGCTCGGCGTCGCCGCTCAGCACGTCGGCGAGCGCGTCCCCGAACTCCTGCCCGGGGAACCACACCGCAAGCGCCGCCGCGACGTCATCTCGCCACGGCAGCAGTACCGGTGCGCCGGCGTTCACGACGACCACGGTGTTCGGGTTCGCCTGCGCGACCGCTCGGACGAGGGCGTCCTGATGCCCCGGTAGGCGCAGGGTGTCGCGGTCGAACCCCTCTGACTCCACCTCGGGCGACGTCGACACCAGCACGATGGCGAACTCCCGCTCGGCCGCGAGGGCTGCCGCCTCCCGGATCAGTTCCTCCGGGTCGGCGGGCTCGGGCGGCACGCCGATCCGCAGCGAGAGCGCATCCGGGATGCCGCCCGCCGCCGGGCGGAACGTCACCTGCAGCGCGACATCGTCACCCTCGACGGGGACCTCGACGAGCTCGTACGGCGGGGTCAGAACGGCGGTCGCCGGGTCATCCCCCGGTGAGGTGCGGATCGCCCCGGACGCGACGAGGGTGCCGTCGGCCGTGACCTCGTAGTCGCACAGTCCCGAGATCGCGAGCGGCGCAACCGGGCCTGCGGGCGGGCGATAGCGCAGCGTCATCTCGATCACGGCGGAGCGCGACGCGAGCGAGAGGCCGTCGAACGAGACGATCCCGGATGCCGTGCGCAGTTCCTCGCTGAGGACGCTGCCGTCGTCGGCCAGGTAGCGCACGCGCATCCCGGGCTCGCCGCTCGGCGAGACGAACGACCCCGGCGCGAGATCCGAGGGACGCGTCTGCACCGCGGCGCCCCTGCTCCAGGCGATGTCGGCGTCGGGCCATCGACGGCGCAACCCGTCGAGCGGGGCGACGACGTGCGGGGGGATGACGGTGGCGCTGCCGCCCCCCTGGGTGCGCGCGTCGACGGCGCCTTCCCCGATCACGGCGATCGACCGCGGGGTGTCGAGCGGCAGGATGCCGTTGTTCGTCAGCAGCACGGTGCCCGCAACCGACGCCGCCCGGGCGATTGCGTGCGGGGCGGCCGGTTCGGCGGTGCGAGCGGTGTCGTAGCCGGCGAGCGCACCGACGCGCGCGGCGAGGCGCAGGATGCGGGAGACCTTGCGATCGATCGCCCACTCGGGCACCTCGCCGCGTTGCACGGCGAGAAGGAGGGCGTCGCCCCACGCTCCGAGCGGCCCGGGCATTGCAAGATCCTGTTCATGCCGGGCGCTCTCGATGCTGCGGACGGCGGTCCAGTCACTGATGACGACACCGTCGAAGCCCCACTCGTCGTTGAGCGGGCTCGCGAGGAGCTCGTTCTCGGAGGCGGTCACGCCGTTGATCGAGTTGTACGCGCTCATCACAAGCCAGGCGTGCGCGTCGCGCACGGGCGATTCGAAGGCGAGCAGATAGAGCTCGCGCAGCGTGCGTTCGTCGACCCGGGCGTCGACCGTGAAGCGGTCGGTCTCTGAGTCGTTGGCGACGTAGTGCTTCACGGTGGCGCCGACGCCCTGGCTCTGGACTCCGCGCACGTACTCCGACGCGAGCTCGGCGGTGAGCAGGGGGTCTTCGCTGAAGGCCTCGAAGTGGCGGCCGCCGTACGGCGTGCGGTGCAGGTTGATGGTCGGGGCGAGTAGCACATCGACGTCCTTGCGGCGTGCTTCGGCGCCGAGAGCTTCTCCGACGGCGCGGACGGTGTCGGCATCCCACGACGCGGCGAGGGCGGTGGGGGAGGGGAAATTGGCGGAGGGGGAGCGTTCGTCCCAGCTCGCGCCCCGCACGCCGACAGGGCCATCCGAGACGACGATCGAGCGCAGACCGATCTGGGGAAGCGCATGCAGCGACCACGAGTCGCGCCCGGTGAGAAGTCGGATCTTGTCGTCGAGCGTCAGGCGTTCGACGAGCTCTGCGATCTGCGCCTCGCTCGGTTCTGTCACGACGGGTGCTCCTTGTCGGCCGATGATTCTGCTCACCATACTCCAAAACCTGTCACCGATATTCTTTCGGAGCGAATGGTCCGGCTTGCAAAACCAATCAATGACCGGCAAGCTGAGTCGGTCGACGAAAGCGATCAAGGAGGAACGTGAGCGCCAGCACCGCACGCCCCCGACTCGACCTCGCCTGGCGGCAGCTCGCGACGTCGAGCGAGCCGCACGCGACGCTCGTCGCGCTCCCCTCGCTGGGGACGACGACGCGCGTCTGGGAGCCCGTCGCGCGGAGTCTCGGAACCGGCTGGGATGTGCTCGGCGTCGACCTGCCCGGCCACGGCAGCGCGCACCCCCGTGACGTGCCGCTCGAGGTACGCGAACTCGCAACCGCCGTCGCGCCGTCGCTCCTCGCGTGGGTGCGGACGCGCCGGCTCGTCCTCGCGGGCGTCTCCCTGGGCGGGGCGATGGCGCTCGAGCTCGCGGGCGAGGTGGATGCGGTCGGCGTGCTCATCGTGAACAGCGGCCTGCGATTCGGCGACAGCGCTGGATGGGACCGGCTGCGTGCCGCCGTCCGGGTCGGCGGCACCGCGGCGCTCGCGGAGGAGAGCGCGGTGGGCTGGTTCTCGGAAGGATTCCGCTCTGCGCACCCGGAGCTCGTGGCGTGCTACCTGGACGACCTCGCCGCGATCGACGACCGCTCCTACCTGCGCTGCTGCGATGCGCTCGAGGCCTACGACGGGCGTGCCGCGGCGGCGCGCGCGATCCCGCCGCTCATCGCGGTCGGGACGAGCGACGATCCGGCGACCCCGGCATCCGGGATGCGTGAATTGGCGGCGGCGGTCGTCGGCGCCCGCTACCTGGAGCTGGAGGCAGGGCGCCACCTCGCGAACGTCGAGAACCCCGAGCGCATCGCCGCGCTCATCACCGAACTCGGAGCAGCCGATGAATGCTCGTGACTTCCCGCCGGACTTCCTCTGGGGCGCGGCGACCGCCGCGCACCAGGTCGAGGGAGACAACACGAACTCCGACTGGTGGGCGTTCGAGCACGACCCGCGCACGGCCGCGCGGGAGTCGTCAGGCGACGCGATCGACCACATCCACCGCTACCGCGACGACATCGAACTGCTCGCCTCACTCGGCCACAACGCGCACAGGCTCTCGGTCGAGTGGGCGCGCATCGAGCCCGCGGAGGGCGAGTTCAGCAGGGGGGCGATCGCCCACTACCGCCGTGTGCTGACGGAGCTGCGCGAGCGGGGGCTCACCGCGTTCGTGACGCTTCACCACTTCACCCTGCCCGCATGGTTCGCCGCGAAGGGCGGCTGGATGGCACCGGATGCGATCCCGCTCTTCGAACGCTACGTGCGTCGCGTCATGGGGGAGCTGGGTGGGCTCGTGGACTTCGCCTGCACGATCAACGAGCCGCAGATGGTCGCCCTGCACGGCTACCTCGAGGGGTACCACCCGCCCGGCGTGACCAACCCCATCCTGTGGCGACGCGTGGGGCGCACGCTGCTCGACGCGCACCACCGTGCCGTCGTCGCGGTGCGCGAGTCGAGCGACGCGCAGCCGGGGCTCGTCGTTCAGTTGCCATACCTCGTGCCCGCACGCGACGACGAGGTGACCGTCGCGTACTGCGACGCGATCCGCGCCGAGCTCGTCGACCTCTCCCTCGACGCCCTCCGGCCGGGTGCGGGCGGGGACTGGCTCGGTGTGCAGTACTACCGCAAGAACTGGGTCGACCCTGCGTCGCCCACGATCTTCGCTCCGGCGCCCGCCGGGGTGCCAACGACGCAGATGGGCTGGGCCGTGTACCCGGAGGGCCTGCGGCTGATGCTGCACCGCGCAGCGGCCACCGGGATGCCGTTGTACGTCACCGAGAACGGCATCGCCACGGAGGACGATCGGGAGCGCATCGACTACCTCCGCGGGCACCTCCGGGCCGTCGCGGAGGCGCGCGACGAGGGGGTCGACGTGCGGGGGTACCTGCACTGGTCGGCGTTCGACAACTTCGAATGGGCCGAGGGGTACCGCCCCAGGTTCGGGCTGATCGCCGTGGACCGCGACGACGACTTCCGTCGGATCCCGAAACCGAGCGCACACGCATTCGCGAGGGTGGCGTCGAGCGGGCGGATCTCCGCGCTCGATGAGGAGGAGGAATGACGCACGTGTCGGATGCGCGGTTCGCGCCCGTCGCGGAGCTGTTCCGTGCGTACCTCGACGACGATCCCGCCTTCAGCGGGCAGCTCAGCATCCGCTGGCGAGGGGAGACCGTCGTCGACGTCGCCGGCGGCAGGCTGGCGGCCGACGCGCTCACGGGGGTGTACTCCATCAGCAAGGGGCTCTCGGCGATCGTCGTGGCACGACTGCTCGACAGCGGCGCGATCCGCCTCGATGCCCGCGTCGCCGACTACTGGGCGGAGTTCGCAGCGCACGGCAAGGAGGAGATCACCGTGCGGCAGCTGCTCGCCCACCAGGCGGGACTGCCGGTTCTCGACGGTCGGGTGCCGCTTGCGGAGGTCTTCGGCGACTCGGCATCCGCCGCCGCACGGCTCGCCCGCCAGGCACCGCTCTGGCGACCCGGCACGGCGTTCGGCTACCACGCGTTGACGATCGGGGTGCTCGTCGAGGAGCTCGTGCGCCGCGCCACCGGCCGCACGCTGCAGCGGATCTTCGAGGATGAGGTGCGCGCGCCGCGGGGAGCAGACGCCTATCTCGGGCTGTCGGCGGCCCTCGATGCTCGATATGTGCCGGTGGGAGAGATGCTCCCGACGGCGGAACAGAAAGCGGAGCTCGCCACCCGGCCCCCTCGTGACGTCCTCGCCGACACCGTCTTCGACAACCTGGACGCACCGACCGACCTCGGCGAGGCCGGATCGTCGACGAACAACCCGCTCGTCCGCCGGTCGGGACAGGGGGCGATCGGGGCGGTCGCATCCGCACGCGGTCTGGCCGCGCTGTACGCCGACACGCTCGCCACCTCGGCATCACCGATCGCTTCGCCGGAAGCGTTCGCGTCCATGGCGCAGCAACATTCCTGGGGCATCGACCGGGTGCTCGGCGGGCAGAACGCGTTCGGGGTGCTCTTCATGGTGCCGCAGCCGAGACTGCCCTTCGGGGGAATCCACGCGTACGGTCATGATGGGGCGGGGGGAGCACTGGCTTTCGCCGACCCCGAAACGCAGCTCGCGTTCGGATACATCCCCCACCCCATGCAATACCCCGGCGGTGCGGATTACCGCTCCGTCGCCCTCGCCCGAGCGGCGCGCGCATGCGCCCTCGCCCTCGGCTGACCGTCCCGGAAGGACACCACGATGAAGTTCCGCCACCTTGGCGCATCCGGACTCCGCGTCTCGGAGATCACCTACGGCAACTGGCTCACCCATGGAGCACAGGTTGAGAACGACGCCGCCATCGCGTGCGTGCACGCCGCCCTCGACGCGGGCATCACGACCTTCGACACCGCGGACGTTTACGCGAACACCGCCGCAGAGTCGGTGCTCGGACGAGCGCTCACGGGCCAGCGGAGGGAGTCGCTGGAGATCTTCACGAAGACGTACTTCCCGGTCGGGCCCAAGGGGCCGAACGACGGGGGGCTCTCGCGCAAGCACATCATGGAGTCGATCGACGGCTCGCTTCGGCGCCTCGGCACCGACTACGTCGATCTGTACCAGGCGCACCGGTGGGATCACGCCACGCCGCTCGAGGAGACGATGGTCGCGTTCGCTGACATCGTGCGGCAGGGCAAGGCGCTCTACATCGGGGTGAGCGAGTGGAACGCCGAGCAACTGCGGCAGGGCGCTGCGCTCGCGAAAGAGCTGCGCATCCCCTTCGTCTCGAATCAGCCGCAGTATTCCGCGCTGTGGCGGGTCATCGAGCCCGAGGTCGTGCCGACCTCCCGCGAGCTCGGGATCTCGCAGATCGTCTGGTCGCCGGTGGCGCAGGGCGTGCTGACCGGCAAGTATCGCCCCGGGCAGGCGGCACCGGCCGGCAGTCGCGCTCACGATGACAAGGGCGGCCAGGACATGATCAGCCGCTATCTGAAGGACGACATCCTGGAGCGCGTGCAACTGCTGCGGCCGATCGCCGACGAGCTGTCGCTCACGATGGCCCAGCTGGCGGTCGCGTGGGTGCTGCAGAACGACAACGTCGCGGCCGCGCTCATCGGGGCGTCGCGGCCCGAGCAGGTGAAGGAGAACGTTGCCGCGTCGGGCGTCGAGATCCCGGTGGAGCTCATGGTGCGCATCGACGAGGCACTCGGCGACGTCGTCGAACGCGACCCGCGTAAGACCGACGCGGAATCGCCCGACGCGCGCTGAGCGGTGCGCCCGCCCGCCGGATGGTACGTCGGCGGACGCGCCGTGTCACCCCCGTTGCCGCATTCTCGGCCAGCGAGTGCAGTGGCGTTCGGAGAGGAGTTGCCATGACCGACATCGAGAACACCCAGGGCACTCACGACGCTCAGGATCGCCCCGTCGATGAGTCGACGGGGTCCGACCCGCAGCACTTCGACGAGGAGCGGATGCCGACGACCGGCGGCGAGCTGTCGGACCCGGATGCCGCCCCGGCGTCGGACCCGCATGGCCGAGTTCTCTGTTGGGCGAGCCGAGCCGCCGCGCGCGTGATGGCACGATCGTGGAGCCGCGCGATCTCGAGGCGAGGGAGCGTCGGCTCGGTCGCAATGTGACGGCTCGCGCGTCGACGCAGCGCTACGAAGCTGAGTGGCAACTGTATGTCGCCCGGGAGCAGGCCCCGCCCGCTGTCAACGCCGTTGACAGCGGGCGGGGGGACGACGAGACTCTGTTCTGACGACCCCGCCGCGGGGCGTGAAGAAGGGACAGAGATCATGGCCAAGGACAAGCCGCTCAGCGACAAGAGCACCGTCGGAGCCTGGCTGAAGCACCCGGTCGGTGGCGTGCTCATCCGCAAGATGCTCGCCGAGGGCGGCGTTGACGAGAAGGTCCTCACCCCGGTCAAGCTCCTCCCGCTCAAGAACCTCGTCGCGATGAGCGGCGGACAGATGCAGCAGTCGGTCGTCGACGAACTCGTCGCCACCGCCAACAGCGACGACCCCGCCGTGATCGCGGCCGTCCTCGCCCAGGCGCCCGCGGCATCCGGAGACGTCGAGGAGGCGGAGGCCGGAGCCGAAGTCGCCGACTCCGACGACGACTTCGAGCCCGAGCCATGGGACGAGGTCATCACGCCGGGACGCTTCGACGGCAAGACCGTCATCGTGACGGGCGCGGCGTCCGGCATCGGGCGGGCCACCGCATCCCGTGTCGCCCGCGAGGGCGGCCGCGTCGTGGCAGTCGACATCTCTGCCGACCGCCTCGCCGAGTTCGCGGCCTCGCTTCCGGACGCCGAGATCGTTACGGTCGCGGGCGACATCACCAAGCAGGAGTCGGTGGATGCGATCGTCGCGGCCGCCGGTGACCGGATCGACGCGCTCGCGAACATCGCCGGCATCAACGACGACTTCTCACCGCTGCACGAGACCGACGACGCCATGTGGGACCGCGTGATCGGCGTGAACCTCACGGGGGCGTTCAAGCTCAGCCGCGCGGTTCTGCCCGCGATGCTCGCGGCGCACAGGGGCGCGATCGTCAACACGGCATCCGAGGCGGGGCTGCGCGGCAACGCGTCGGGCAACGCCTACACCGTGTCGAAGCACGGCGTGATCGGCATGACCCGCTCGGCGGCGTTCATGTACGGACGCGAGGGGCTGCGGATCAACGCGGTCGCCCCCGGCGGCGTGGCCACCGGCATCCCGTTCCCGCCGCACGTGTCGGAGTATGGGCAGTCGCGGCTGAACCCGTACCAGATGCAGATCCCGACCCTCGCGACGGCCGAGCAGCTCGCCGCGTCGATCACCTTCCTGCTCTCGGATGACGCG
>Ga0206103_100891_pt1 | contig 12112 bp, 13 predicted proteins | sample 1B5Ametagenome_FD_148638 | JGI IMG/M metagenome (GOLD analysis project Ga0206103, IMG submission 148638) | Enriched microbial communities from leaf-cutter ant dump, University of Wisconsin, Madison, United States - 1B5A | ecosystem: Environmental > Terrestrial > Nest > Insects nest > Nest dump... | reverse complement strand
CGCGCGGCGCGGTGCTCGCCCCAGTCGATCTCGCCGAGATAGTCGAGCACCGACAGCGTGGCGGCGGCCGCCATGTCGGCATAGGTGAGCCGCGGCCCGGCGAGCCAGTTGCGCGTCGCCGCCAGCCAGTTCGTATATTTGAGGTGCTGGCGGATGTTGGCGCGCGCGGCGCGGATCACGCCGGCATCCGGCGAGCCGCCATTGCCATCGGTCATCTGCGGCTTCAGCACCCGCTCGCGCACGAGGTGGCGCGTCACGTCGGCCTCGGCCTTGACCAGATACCAGTCGATCAGCCGGCGAATCTCGGCGCGCTCGAAGGAATCCTCGGCGAACAGCCGCTTGTCGCGCTTGAACACGCCGCGCGTCTCGTCGACATATTCGGCGATCACCGCCGCGCCGACGACCGGCACGTCGCCCTCGGCCAGCAGCACCGGCAGCGTGCCCGCCGGGTTGAGCGACAGGAACTCCCTGCGCCGCGTCCACGGCTTCTCCTCGATCAGCGCCAGCTCCTCGCCATATTCGGCGAAGGACAGCCGGACGAAGCGGCAGCCGGCGAACAGCGGAAAGTGAAAGAGCGTCAGCATCCGGTTGAGAACGAAGCTCGACTCTGGCCATTTTCAGGCCCGGGGTTTAAGTCTCGGCAGCCCGATTCCGGGCGACCTTTCGTGGACCGGACCTATAGGCGTCGCGGTCCGGCCTGACAAGCACGCCGGCTTTTTGGGGGACCCATGGCAACGCAGACGATCGTCGACGCCTTCGCGCTGGGCGTGCTGGAGGGGCTGACCGAGTTCATCCCGGTCTCCTCCACCGGCCACATCCTGCTCGCCGGCCATTTCCTCGGCTTCGAATCGACCGGCAAGGCCTTCGAGGTGCTGATCCAGCTCGGCGCCATACTGGCGATCCTGACTGTCTATTTCGGCCGGCTGTGGCGGCTGCTGCTGGCGCTGCCGGGCGACCGCCAGGCGCGCTATTTCGTCGGCGGCATCCTGCTCGCCTTCCTGCCCGCCGCGATCATCGGCGCGCTGGCCCACGACTTCATCAAGACCGTGCTGTTCGAGACGCCGAAGCTGATCTGCGTCATGCTGCTGCTCGGCGGCATCGTGCTCCTGTGGGTCGACCGCTGGGCGCTGAAGCCGCGCTACGGCGACGTCACCCGCTTCCCGCTCGCCACCTATTTCGGCATCGGCCTGTTCCAGTGCCTGGCGATGGTGCCGGGCGTGTCGCGCTCGGGCTCGACCATCGTCGGCGCGCTGCTGCTCGGCGCCGACAAGCGAGCGGCGGCCGAGTTCTCCTTCTGGCTCGCCATGCCGACCATGGTCGGCGCCTTCGCGCTCGACCTGTGGAAGAACAAGGACGTGCTCTCGGCCGCCGACGTGCCGATCATCGCCACCGGCTTCGTGACGTCCTTCATCGTCGCCGTCTTCGTCGTGCGCGGCCTGCTCGATTTCGTCTCGAAGCGCGGCTACGCCCTGTTCGGCTGGTGGCGCATCGTCGTCGGCGCGCTCGGGCTGGCGGCGCTGTTCATCTGGGGATGAGGCTTCACAGGTAGTCGGCGAGCCCGCGCCGCACCATGTCGAGCGCCAGCAGCGTGATGCCGATCCTGAACCAGAAGCGGAACTTGTCCTCCGGCAGCCGGTCGAGCAGCTTCGAGCCGTAGACCGTGCCGAGATAGCCCGAGACGATCATCACCGCGACCAGCGGCACCCAGGCCGCGAAGGCGAAGCCGGCGACGCCGAACACCACCACCTTGAGCAGGTGCTGCACCGACATCGAAGCGGCATGGGTGGCCACCAGCGCCTTGCGGTCGCCGGCCATGAACTGCGCGAAGAAGGTCGTCAGCAGCGGCCCGGTGGCGCCGACGAACATGTTGAGCAGCGCCAGGACGATCGAGCCGGCGGCCAGCCCGGCGCGGCCGAGCCGCTCGATTCCGGGGATCTTCGCCCAGGTGACGACCACGATGAACAGGCCGAGGAACAGCTTCAGCGCGGCGTCCGGGAGCTGGACGACGAGGAAGGCGCCGGCGATCGCGCCGATCACGCTGCCGATCGAGAACGGCCAGAAGATGTCGCGCCGCACATGCGCGCGCTGGTGCCAGGCGCGGCCGGTGTTGGAGCCGAACTGCACCGCCCCGTGCACCGGGATCAGCGCGGCGACGGGGATGAAGAAGCCGAGCAGCAGCAGCATCACCGTGCCGCCGCCGACGCCGAACGAGGCGGTCAGCGCCGAGGTGAAGAAGCTCGCCGCGATCAGGAATGCGGCCGCGCCCGTCCCGATCCCGTCGGGCAGCAGGCCGGAGAGAGCCTCCAAGCGGGCGGCTCCCTAGATCGCCGTGCGTCCTACCGGACGCACAAAGGACGATCTAGCTTTTTGATTGAGCATCGGAATGATCCGAAAACCGGATTTCACTTTTCGGTCCGATGCTCTAGGAGGCCGACCTCTGGCTGAACTGGCCGGCCGGCCGGTAGGACCACAGATATCCGGGCAGGATCGCCTCGATGTCGCGGCCGCGCACGCCGATGTCCACCAGCGTGCGGCCTTCCGTCTCGGCCTCCGCGGAGACGACGTTGTGCTGCGCGAGCAGCGCCACCTGGTCGCGCGTGAGCAGCGGCTTCGGCAGCAGGCCGAGCACCGAGCCCATCAGGCGCGCCGCCCACCACGGCACCGGCACCAGCGCGCGCCGGCGCTGGATGACGCCCAGCATGTACTCCATGCACTCGCGGAATGAGAGCACCTGCGGCCCGCCCAGCTCGTAGGCGCGGCCGCCGGCCAGCACGCCGTCGACCGAGCGGGCGATCGCCTCGGCGACGTCGCCGACATAGACCGGCTGGAAGCGCGTCTGGCCGCCGCCGATCAGCGGCAGGAAGGGCGAGAAGCGCGCCATGTTGGCGAAGCGGTTGAAGAAGCCGTCCTCCGGCCCGAACACGATCGAGGGCCGCATGACGACGGCGCCCGGCAGCGTCTCCAGCACCGCCTTCTCGCCGGCCGCCTTGCTGCGCGCGTAGGCAGAGGCGGAAGTTGCGTCGGCGCCGATCGCCGACATATGGGTCAGCCCGATGCCGCGCGCGCGGGCGGCCTCGGCGACCGCGCGCGCGCCGAACTCGTGCACGGCGTTGAAGCGCTGGCGGCCGGTCTCGTGCATGATGCCGACGAGGTTGACGACGTGGTCGGCGCCCTCGACAGCGCGGTCGACCGACCAGCGCACCCTGAGATTGGCCTGCACCGGCTGCACCTGCCCGACATTGCCGAGCGGCACGACGTAGAGCGCGAGGTCCGGCCTGCGGCAGGCGACCCGCACGCGGTAGCCGCGCCGCGCCAGCGCCTGCACGACATGCCGGCCGACGAAGCCCGATCCCCCGAAGACCGTGACCAGCTTGGGCGTCGAGATGATCGTCGTCATGGCATGCTCCACAGGCGCAGGCGGCTATGGCCGCTTCATAGTCGGTTTCAGGGCAAAGGCAAAGGTCCTGCAAGGCCTGCCGGCCGGGCATGCGCCATCGCGCCGCGCCCGGCCGCTCAGTGGCTGCAGGTGGCGCAGGTGCCGCGGATCTCGATCGTGGTCTTGTGCGGGTGGAAGCCGTGCCCTGCGGCCCATCCCGACAGGCGCTCGGCCACCTGCTCGTCGGAGAACTCGTCGACCTGGCCGCAGGTCTCGCAGATGGCGAAGGCGACGACCGTGCCCGCCTCGTGGCTATGCGGCTGGATGCAGGCGACGAAGGCGTTGAGGCTCTCCAGCCGGTGCACCAGCCCGAGCTCGGTCAGCTTGTCGAGCGCGCGGTAGACCTGCAGCGGCGCGCGAAAACCGTCGTCGCGCAGGCGGTCGAGGATGGTGTAGGCCGACAGCGGGCCGTCGGCATGCGACAGCGTGTCGAGCACGAGCGACTGGTTGCGGGTGAGGTCGGGTTGGGCGTTCATGGTTGCCGACCTTGGCCCGAAGCGCCGTCGCGCGCAAGCAGGGCCGGCCACGACAGCAGGCTGGCGAGGAACAGCACCAGCGCGGCGACCACGATCGAGGGTCCGGACGGCGTGTCCCAGGCGAGCGAGCCGGCCAGCCCCGCGACGGCCGCCACGGCGCCGATGAGGGCGGCGAGCACGGCCATCGCCTCCGGCGTGGCGGCGAAGCGGCGCGCCGTCGCCGCCGGCACCACCAGCAGGGCGGTGATGAGCAGGATGCCGACCACCTTCATGGCGATCGCGATGACGGCGGCCATCAGGAGCATGAAGGCGATGCGGGCGCGCTCCGGCCGCAGGCCCTCGGCCTCGGCGATCTCGGTGCTGACGGTCGCCGCCAGCAGCGGCCGCCACAGGGCCACGACGCCGGCCAGCACGACCGCGCCGCCCGCCCAGACGAGCAGCACGTCGACATCGGATACCGCCAGTATGTCGCCGAACAGGAAGCCCATCAGGTCGACCCGCACCCACGACATGAAGGCGAGCATGACCAGCCCGATCGCCAGCGTCGAATGCGACAGGATGCCGAGCAGCGCGTCGGTCGACAGCGTGCCGCGCCGCTCCAGCAGCAGCAGCGCCACCGACACCAGCGCGGCGATGACGAACACGCCGGCCGTCAGGCTGGTGCCGAGCAGGAAGGAGAGCGCCACGCCCAGCAGCGCCGAATGCGCCATCGTGTCGCCGAAATAGGCCATCCGCCGCCAGACGATGAAGCAGCCGAGCGGCCCGGCGACGAGCGCGACGCCGATGCCGGCGAGGAGCGCACGGAGGAAGAAGTCGTCAAGCATGGCGGTCCTCTCCGGCATGGTCGTGGGCGTGATCGTGTCCCGCCTCGTGCGCATGCGCATGGTCGTGGCCGTCATGGTGGCCGTCGTCTGGATGGCAGTTGTCGGTCACCGTCCCGTCGGCATGGCGCACGCGGCCGTCCGGCAGGTGCGTGTGGTCGTGGTGGTGGCGGTAGATTGCCAGCGTCTCGGCGGCGCGGGCGCCGAACAGGCGCAGATATTCCGGGCTCTCGACGACCGATTCGGGCGTGCCGGAGCAGCAGACATGGCCGTTGAGGCAGATCACCGTGTCGGTCTCGGCCATCACCACGTGCAGGTCGTGCGAGATCAGCAGGATGCCGCAGCCGGTGCGGTCGCGGATCCGCCCTATCAGCTCGTAGATCGCCACCTCGCCGGTGAAGTCGACGCCCTGCACCGGCTCGTCGAGCACCAGGAGGTCCGGCTTGCCGATCATGGCGCGGGCGAGCAGCGCGCGCTGGAACTCTCCGCCCGACAGCGTCTGCACCTGGGCGCGGGCCAGATGCGGGATGCCGACCTCCTCCAGCGCCGCGCGGATCGCCTCGGCGGGCTGCGGGCCGGTCAGCCGCATCAGCCGCTCCACGGTGAGCGGCAGCGTCCGGTCGATCGCGAGCTTCTGCGGCACGTAGCCGACGCTGAGGCCCGGCGCGTGGCGCACGCTACCCTCGTCCGGCCGCCGCACGCCGGTCGCCATCCGCGCCGTCGTGCTCTTGCCCGAGCCGTTGGGACCGATCAGGGTGACGATCTCGCCCCGCCGCACGGTCAGGTCGACGCCGCGCACCAGCCAGCAGCCGGAGGCGCGCGCTCCGGCGCCGGCGAGCCGGACGAGCGGCTCGGAAGCCGGATCTGCCTTGGTCATGCGTGCGCCTTGGCTGCGGGGTTGCGGACCGGGATTTGTAAGTTATAACGTTACCAGATATGTAATGATATTACGTATCGTGTGTAATGAATCCGGTCAAGGGGAGAGCGGGCCGATGACGTTTCTGCGAGTCATGCCGGCCGCCTGCCTGGCGCTGCTTCTGGGGGGCGCCCCCGCCGCGGCGTTCGAGGGCGTGGTGGCCTCGATCAAGCCGATCCACGCACTGGTGGCGGGCGTGATGAAGGGCGTCGGCGAGCCCGAACTGCTGCTGAAGGGCGCGGCCTCGCCGCACACCTATGCGCTGCGCCCGTCCGACGCGGCGGCGCTCTCCAGGGCGAAGCTGGTGTTCTGGGTCGGACCGAACATGGAGGCGTTCCTGGCGAAGCCGCTGGAGAGCCTGGCCGCGGGCGCCACCACGGTCGAGCTCGACGAGGCGGAAGGGGTAGAGCACCTGCCGCTGCGCGAGGGCGGCGCCTTCGAGGCCGACGACGACGAGGGCGGGGAAGCGCACGAGGCCCATGATCATGGCCATGGCGAGGCTGACGCGCATGTCTGGCTCGACCCCGAGAACGCCAGGGCGATGGTGGCGGCGATCGGCAAGGCGCTCGCCGGGGCCGACCCGGCCAACGCGGCCGCCTATGCCGCCAATGCGGCCGAGCTTTCGGCACGCCTCGATGCGCTGTCGGCCGAGATCGCCGGAGAGCTCGCGCCGGTGCGCGGCAAGGGCTTCGTCGTCTTCCACGACGCCTACCAGTATTTCGAGAAGCGCTTCGGGATGACGGCCGTCGGCTCGATCACCGTCAGCCCGGAGGTGATGCCGGGGGCGGCGCGCATCGCCGAGATCCGCGACAAGGTGAAGGAGCTCGACGTCGCCTGCGTCTTCGCCGAGCCGCAGTTCGAGCCGCGGCTGATCGAGGTGATCACCGAGGGCACCGGCGCGCGCGCCGGCGTGCTCGACCCCGAGGCGAGCGCGATCGAGCCCGGCCCGGACCTCTATTTCGAGATGCTGCGCGGCCTCGCGGCGTCGCTGCGCACCTGCCTCGCGCCGGCCGGCTGAATGTTCTAGTCTGGCCGCCTCGCGGGAGGCGACCGGATGAAGAGGCTGCTTGCACTTGGCTTGCTCGGGCTGGCGGCGACGACCGCCGCCGCCGATCCGCTCACCGACCTGCTGGCCGCCAATCGCGGCTTCGCCTGCTACGACCGCGTCTACGACGCGGCGCATCTGGCGAAGAACCCCAACCAGAGGACGCGGACGATCCGGCTGCTGCTCACCGACGACCCGGCGATCGGCGGCACCACCATGCGGGTCTCGATCCGCGGCCGCGACGGCGACCGCCACATCGTGGCCGGGTGCGAATGGAACGAGGCGCCGCATCTCGACGTGCTCGGCAAGCCCTATATCGACACCTACAAGGCCGGCGCCGGCCTCGTCTGCCATGCCGCGGCGAGCTCGGACGGCGCCTCGGCGGAGGAGGGCGGCGATTTCGTCGCCGAACTGCGCTCGGCCGACAGGATCGTGCTGCACCTGCCGGACGGCATCGCCGCCTGGCCGTCCTACGACACCCGGCCGGAGGCCGGCTTCTTCGACTTCGGCGTCGACGACCGCGTCTTCCGGGTCGACCGGACGGCCGACAGGCTGTGTGCCGAGATGGCCGAGCGGCTGCCCTCGGCCGGCGACATCTGGGGACCGGCGACGGACGACGAGGCCCCGGCCGTCCCGGCCATGCCCGCGCGGCCCTAAAGCATTTCCAGCAAAAGTGCGAAGCGGTTTTGCGTCCGGAAATGCGGCTCAAACAAAGAGATAGAGCGGTTCTGTCGATTCCGTGAAAACCAGAACCGCCCTAGGTAGCCAAAAGAGAAAGGCCCCGCAGGGCGGGGCCTTCCGGATTCGACCCGAGGGTCAGTGGCGGGCGAGCCAGGTGTCGATTTCCTTCTCGGCGTCTTCCTGCGCCTTGCCGTAGCGCTCCTGGATGCGGCCGGCGAGCTCCTTGCGCTTGCCCTTGATGACGCTGATGTCGTCGTTTGTGAGCTTGCCCCACTGCGACTGCACCTTGCCCTTGAACTGCTCCCAGTTCCCTTCGACCTGATTCCAATTCATCGTGGCCTCCTTGCCGTGATTGCGTACGCGGCCTTGCGTCCGCCGCTCCATCTAAATGCGCGGGGCCTTCCGGTGTTCCCTCCGCGGCCCGCTACCGCCCTCAAAGCAAACGAAAAAAGCCCCGCCGGATCGCTCCGGCGGGGCTTTCGATGTCGCGGCGTGAAGCCGGGCGGCGAGGCTTACTCGTCGCGCGCGCCCTGCTTCTTCAGCGCGGCGCCCAGGATGTCGCCGAGCGAGGCGCCGGAGTCGGTCGAGCCGTACTGGGCCACCGCCTCCTTCTCCTCGGCGATCTCCAGCGCCTTGATGGACACCTGGAGCTTGCGGCTCTTCTTGTCGAAGGAGATGACGCGCGCGTCGACCTTCTGGCCGATCGCGAAGCGCTCCGGGCGCTGCTCGTCGCGGTCGCGCGACAGGTCGTTGCGGCGAATGAAGGTCTCGATGTCGTGGTCGACGAGGCGGACTTCGAGACCGCCATCCGTGATCTTCATGACCTCGCAGGTGACGACCGCGTTCTTGCGCAGTTCGCCCGAGGCCGCGGCCTCGCCGACCGCGTCGCGGCCGAGCTGCTTGATGCCGAGCGAGATGCGCTCCTTGTCGATGTCGACGTCGAGCACCTGCGCCTTCACCACGTCGCCGCGGTTGAACTCCTCGATCACCTGCTCGCCCGGACGGCTCCAGTCGAGGTCGGAGAGGTGGACCATGCCGTCCACGTCGCCGTCGAGACCGATGAACAGGCCGAACTCGGTCTTGTTCTTGACCTCGCCCTCGACGGTCGAACCGACCGGATGGTTGCGGGCGAAGGCCTCCCACGGGTTCTCCAGCGTCTGCTTGAGGCCGAGCGAGATGCGGCGCTTGACCGGGTCGACCTCGAGCACCACCACCTCGACTTCCTGGGTGGTGGAGAGGATCTTGCCGGGGTGCACGTTCTTCTTCGTCCAGCTCATCTCTGAGACGTGGATGAGGCCCTCGATCCCCGGCTCCAGCTCGACGAACGCGCCGTAGTCGGTGATGTTGGTGACGGTGCCCTTGATCTTCTTGCCGATCGGGTACTTGCCGCCGATGCCCTCCCACGGATCGCTCTCGAGCTGCTTCATGCCGAGCGAGATGCGGTGGGTTTCCTGGTTGATGCGGATGATCTGCACCTTGACGGTCTGGCCGATCGACAGGATCTCGGTCGGGTGGTTGACGCGCCTCCAGGCCATGTCGGTGACATGCAGCAGGCCGTCGATGCCGCCGAGGTCGACGAACGCACCGTAGTCGGTGATGTTCTTGACCACGCCCTCGACGACCTGGCCCTCTTCGAGGTTCTGCACGATCTCCGAGCGCTGCTCGGCGCGGCTCTCTTCCAGAACCGTGCGGCGCGACACGACGATGTTGCCGCGGCGGCGATCCATCTTGAGGATCTCGAAGGGCTGCGGATTGTGCATCAGCGGCGTGACGTCGCGGATCGGGCGGATGTCGACCTGGGAGCGCGGCAGGAAGGCCACGGCGCCGTCGAGATCGACGGTGAAGCCGCCCTTGACCTGGTTGAAGATCACGCCTTCGACGCGCTCGCCCTTGTTGAACTTCTCTTCGAGCTTGGTCCAGCTCTCCTCGCGGCGAGCCTTCTCGCGCGACAGGACGGCTTCACCAAGTGCGTTCTCGATGCGGTCGACATAGATCTCGACCTCGTCGCCCGGCTTCAGCTCCTTGGCGCGCGAGCCGAACTCCTTGAGCGGAACGCGGCCCTCGACCTTGAGGCCGACGTCGATGATGGCCATGTCCTTCTCGATGGCCGTGATGGTGCCCTTGACGACCGAGCCCTCGGCCGAATGTTCGGCGGAGAAGGACTCGTCGAGCATGCTCGCGAAATCGTCGCGGGACGGATTGAAGTTTGCCATTTTTTCTCCTGGAAACTGCCCCTTCGAGGGGCGGCGCCGGCGGTTGGTGTTGCGTCTGCCCTTCCTGTCCGGCCGGGCTCGTCAAGCGGAGCCTTTGGGCGCCCTTGCGGGCGGTCCGGCGCGTCGGCGCGGATGGTCGAGCGGTTTCAGTCCATGTAAGAACGAAATGGCCGATCCGCCATCCGCTCGTCTTTCGCGGTGGTGGAGCTGCCGGTCCGTCTCAGTCTTGTCTCGCCGCCAGCGCCTTCTCCACAAGGGAGACCGCCGCGCGGAACGCGGCCTCTATATCCATTTCGGACGTATCGAGCAAGTGCGCGTCCGCCGCCGGCCTGAGCGGCGAGTCGGCGCGGCCCATGTCGCGCGCGTCGCGCTTCTCGATGTCGGCGAGGATCTGGCCGTAGTCGGCATGGCCTCCGCGCTGCTCGATCTCGCGCAGGCGGCGCGTAGCGCGCACCGGCGCGCTCGCCGTGACGTAGAGCTTCACGTCGGCGTCGGGCAGCACGACGGTGCCGATGTCGCGGCCGTCGAGCACCGCGCCGGGCGCGGCCTTCGCGAAGTCGCGCTGCTTCTCGACCAGCGCGCGCCGCACGCCGGGGATGACCGCGACCTGCGAGGCCGCCTCGCCCACCGCATGCGCCGACAGCATCTCGCGGTCGAGCGTGGCGAGGTCGATCTGCCGGGCGGCCGTCTCGGCCGCCGAGACGTTGTCGAGCGGCAGGCCGTAGGCGAGCATGCGGTGCGCCACCGCGCGGTAGGTCAGCCCGGTATCGAGCAGGTTCAGGTGGAAATGGTCCGCCAGCCTGCGCGCCATCGTCCCCTTCCCCGCGCCCGCCGGCCCGTCGATCGCGATGACGAGATGGGTCCTGCTCATTTTCGCACCACGCCGATCTCGACCTGTTCGAGATGTGCATACGGCTCTTTCCCGAACAGTTCCCCGTCAGCCAGCCAGTCCTTCAGCATGTCCGTGCTGTCGACGCCCCAGAACAGCTCGTGGCCGCCCGCCGCGGGCACGGCGAAGGTCGGCACGCCGAACACGCCGCGCGAGATCGCCTCCTCGGTCAGCGTCCGCAGCCGCGCCTTGGCGGCCTCGCCGGTCGCCAGCGAGACGGGCGCGCCGACGGCCTCGGCGAAGGCGGCCAGCCCTTCCGGCGTGTCGACGGCGCCGCCCTTGCCGAACACGAAGTCGAAGGCGCGGCCGACCATGGCGATGTCGGCGTCGGCCCCGGCGAGGATGCGCAGCGCCGACAGCGGATTGAACGGATGGCGCGGCGGAAACCGCATGGCGATGCCGTGGCTCGCCGCCAGATGGGTGGCGAGGCGGTAGGTGTGCAGCCGCTTCGGCGCGATCTCGGCCGGCCCGCGCTGGCCCCAATGGGCGAGCAGCGCGCCGAGCAGCACCGGCGCTGGCTCTATCTCGACGTCGGCCGGCAGCTCGGAAAGCCGCTTCAGCGCGACATGCGCGAAGGGCGAGATCAGGTCGTAGTAGAAGGTGATCCGCCGCGTCATCGTCCCTCGCCGTTCGATTGCCGCAAGGCCGGCCACGGTCCGCTCACCGCGCCTGCCGCGCGCCGTAGCGGCGGACGAGCTCGGCCATCTCGGGGTCGACCCCCTCCGCGTTCAATCCGCGGACCACGCCGTCGCGGTCGGCCTCGGGCCGGTTCTGGCTCACCTTCCACTTGCCCTCGATCGCGGAGATCGCGATCTCGATGCCGACGATGCCCCGCATCTGCGCGGCGAGGAACGGCTCCGGCGCGTCGCCCACCCGCCAGGGCTGCGTCCGCCGCCCCTCCTGGTGGTCGGTCAGCGCCTCGATCTGCGCGCGCAGCCAGGACGGGTCCTCGACGATCGTCGCCGCGCCGCGCACCTGCACGATCGCGTAGTTCCAGGTCGGCACCACCTTGCCGGTCTCGGCCTTGGTCCGGTACCAGGATGGCGTCACATAGGTCTCCGCGCCCTGGAACACGACCAGCACCTCGGCGCCGTCGCGGATGGCCTGCCACTGGGGATTGGCGCGCGCCACATGCGCCCGCAGCGTGCCGAGCGGCGGCCCGTCGCGGTCGACCAGGAACGGCACCGCATTGGCCATCAGCCCGCCGGCGCCGGCCGTGACCAGCAGGCCGAGCGGATGCGCGCGGATCAGCGCGTGCTGGGTGTCGAGGTCGTCCTCGCGGAAATGCGGCGGCTGGTACATTCGGCGTCTCCGATTCAGACCGAGCGCATCAGCCCGCCGTCGACGCGGATGCTCTGCCCCGTGATGTAGCCGGCGCCGTCCGAGCAGAGGAAGGCGACGGTCGCCGCGATCTCCTCGGCCTTGCCGTAGCGCTTCATCGGCACGCCGTCGCGCCGCTCGTCGGTCTGCGGCAGGCTGTCGATCCAGCCCGGCAGCACGTTGTTCATGCGCACATTGTGGGCGGCGTGGCTGTCGGCGAACAACTTCGTGTAGACGCCGAGCCCCGCCCGCGCCACCGCCGAGGTGGGGAACATGGCCGACGGCTCGTCCACCCAGGCGGTCGAGATGTTGACG